>VIDP01124234.1_pt1 | contig 12304 bp, 10 predicted proteins | sample 5025131 | NCBI WGS metagenome assembly VIDP01 (sample SAMN11853144, study PRJNA449069) | gut metagenome | isolation source: stool from male vole | host: Microtus ochrogaster | place: USA:Florida | collected 2017
ACTCAAGTGATGCAGCGATTGCAAAAGCAGTTGAAGAAATGCTCGAGGAATCTAAATCAAAGTATTAAACTCTTGATGTAATCTTTATAAAGATCTATATAAAAGGACGTGTTAACTCACGTCCTTTTTGTTTTATTTTGGAAATATCACTCTGATTTATAATTTGGGGGTTATATGTTTTTTCACTAACTTTGCACTCATAATATGACTTATAAATCAAAAAATGATTCAAGTAAATAATCTCGGTATACAGTTCGGCAAACGTACCCTATTCTCCGACGTAAACCTTACTTTTAACCGTGGCAACTGTTATGGTATCATTGGTGCTAACGGAGCTGGCAAATCCACACTTATGCGCATCCTTTCCGGACAATTGTCACCAACCCACGGCACAGTCACATTCGGTCCGGGAGAACGTCTTTCAGTTTTAAGTCAGGATCACTTCGAGTTCGATGAATGTACTGTCATCGAAACTGTGCTTCGTGGACATGCGGTTCTTTGGGACATAATGCAACAAAAAGATGCTATTTATGCCAAACCTGATTTCACAGATGAAGATGGCATTAAAGCTGCAGAACTGGAAGAAAAGTTTGCAGAACTCGAAGGATGGAACGCTGAAAGTGATGCAGCTGCACTTCTAAGTGGCCTCGGCATTAAAGAAGACAGGCATTATATGTATATGAAAGACATGAGTGCTAATGAAAAAGTGCGTGTCCTTCTGGCTAAAGCTCTTTTCGGAAATCCGGATAATCTTCTACTTGACGAGCCAACTAACGACCTTGACCTTGAAACCGTAAGCTGGCTTGAGAATTATCTTGCCAACTTCGAGAATACTGTACTCGTTGTCAGTCACGACCGACACTTCCTGGACGCCGTCAGCACTCATACACTCGACATAGATTATAATAAAATATCTCTTTTTGCCGGAAACTATAGCTTTTGGTATCAGTCTTCTCAGCTTGCCCTTCGTCAGCAACAAATGGCAAATAAAAAGGCTGAAGAGAAACGCAAAGAGCTCCTTGAATTTATTCAGCGATTCAGTGCCAATGTTTCAAAAAGCAAACAGACCACCAGTCGCAAAAAGATGCTTGAAAAACTTAACGTCGAAGAAATTCAACCATCTTCTCGTCGATACCCGGGTATAATATTTACACCAAACAGAGAGGTTGGTAATAAAATTCTTGAAGTTAAGGGCCTCAAAGCTACTGTTGACGGCGAAGTGTTGTTTAATGATGTTAATTTCCAAATCGAAAAAGGTGATAAAGTGGCTTTCCTTAGCCGTGATCCCCGAGCCATGACTGCCCTTTTTGAAATTATCAACGGCAACCGTAAAGCTGACGAGGGAAGCTATGAATGGGGCCAGACAATCACAACAGCATATCTTCCTCTTGACAATAGCTCATTCTTCAATACTGACTTGAATCTGGTGGATTGGCTTTGCCAGTATTCAAGTGACTCATCTGAAATTTATCTCAAAGGATTCCTTGGTAAAATGCTTTTTAGTGGTGAAGAAGTCCTTAAAAAAGCAAGCGTATTATCCGGTGGTGAAAAAATACGATGCATGATTGCACGTATGATGCTTACAGATGCCAATACACTCGTGCTTGACTCCCCTACCAACCACCTTGATCTTGAATCTATCCAGGCTTTCAACAACACTCTTCAAGCATTCAAAGGCGTAATTCTTATGGCCAGTCATGACCACGAGTTTATACAGACTGTCTGTAACCGTATCATTGAGCTCACACCTAACGGCATAATCGATAAGCGAACGGAATACGATGATTATATTACCGATGAAAAAGTTGCTTCCGCCCGCGAACGTCTCTACCCTAAAAATTGACTCTCATGGTTAAACACGTTGTTACATTTAAGTTTAAAGGAACAGATGCAGAGCGTCGTGAATGTGCATCTAAATTTGCAGAAGCACTTCGGTCACTCCCTTCTCAAATTGATGAGTTAAAAAGCATCGAAGTTGGCATAAATGAGAATCCCGCTGAAACGTGGGATCTTGTTCTCACTGCAACTGCTGATTCTTTAGAAGATGTGGCCAAATATTCTGCCCATCCGGCTCACGTAGCGGCCGTAAAGATTATTGCTCCTTTTAAAGAGTCACGAGCTTGTGTGGATTATACTGTTTAGTTCAGATGCTAAATATTTACTCCGCCAAGGATCAGGCCCACTTTCCTTTATCGGAAGTTTAACACCTAAACTTAAACCTGATTGATGAGGACGGTTTTTTTAATCGTCCTCATCTTTTTATTGCTTCCGGTGTTTAATATATTAGGATATCTTAATATTTCCTATCGTTGAAAATACTATATTAACTTCTTGTCAACTATAAACTATGAAATATATCAACGCCGGCCTTCTCGCTCTGATAACATTATCTGCCTGTAGCCACTATGATGCTCCGGATCTTCAACCAATAAAAGAAAAAACTTATTCAGGAGAAAATCTGATTCTTTATTATAATGGCGTACAAATGCCTAATAAATCTGTTACCCTCAATCAGAACGGTAACCAGGCCACTGCTAAATTTTTCTCACAGTTTGATCTGAGTCAGCTATCAGCTCTGGGACTTTCGGGAGAAATTGAAGGACCGGGAGTGTTCCCCGGAGAAGTAACTTCTACACTTAATCTTGATATGAAACCGGATACCGAATATTGGAACTTTTCCGGTAATGGGATTAATGAAACATGTACTTTCAATTATGCAGGCTACGTAAATAATGATAAGCTGGCTATTTTCCTTTCAGATGTTAAGCTCAAATCACCGGGTATAACACCTGAAATTTGGAAACCCGCCCCCATTACAATGAGTGGCGGTAATTACACCTCCCTTCCTTTCTATATTAATTGGCAATATGATCCTATCCCAAATGTAGATTTTAACCTATCGCCCTACTTGGAAGCTTTGGCTACTCTGCCAATTATTCCCGTATATAACAATACTGCATATATGTCAATCAGTCAAGCAGTATCTCTGTTGGTTCAAAGCGTGGCGTTTAAAGACGATGGCAACATAATTATTTCATATATCTCATCTACCGGTGGAGCAGCTCGGTTAGCTCAGACTCTCCCAAACAGATATATGTATACGATACAATCACCCGAAGAGATAAAACTTTATATCAACCCTACTGCTTTATTCGGTATGATTCTTGTGACGACCTCTACGGGCACACCGGCTGACGATATTAAAATTATTGGTAACGGTATGTATCCTTCCGGTAACACTTCTTCCTCTCCTGGTGAATTCGAAAATCTACTGCAATCTGAGGTATTTAAAAAAATAGCTAAAACCACTCTTTCCGTCCTTCTTCCACAGTGTGCCCAAGGAATACCGGTTGCAATTACTGAAAAAGATAACCACCTCTATCTATATATCGATACGGATATGGCAACTTATCTTTTACAGACAATTATCACTCCTCTTTTATCTGACTCGGAAACAATCAAAGCTATTGTGGAATATATAGAGAACGACCCCGACCTAAAACCTTTATTACCTCAAATTAATAAAGCAATGCAATTAATTCCACAAGCTATAGAACAAACTAATGATTTCCAACTTGGTTTAGCATTAGTACCTTACCAACAGTAAATTGATTTTTAACAAAAAATCAAGGCTGTGCCTTTCACTTACGCAAAAATGCGCTTGTGATTGCCACAGCCTTTTTAAATGCCGTGGGCTGACCTTTCACCGTTGCAAATGTATGAACTGCTCCCGGGAAATTAATGTGTTCTGCTTCTTTTCCAAGTTTACTGAGTCGTAAAGCAAATTCTTTACCCTGATCATAGAGAATATCTCTTTCAGCAGAAATTATAAGTATAGGAGGTAAATTCTTCAAATCAGCATCTGAAGCATGAGCCGGTGAAATATTTGGATTCTTTGAGGTAGTATTATCTGAATAACCAAATAAATACGCCTCATTAAATGCCTCCATTAATCTTCCATCAAGACCGTAGCCGCGAGAAAACTTTTTCCATGAAGCCGATTTATCATTGTAAGCTTTAACTACAGGATAGATCAAAACCATTGAGCGCAATTTTCCTGACAATTCCTCTCTTTGAGAAAGAGCCATAGTTGCAGCCAATGCTAAATTTCCTCCGGCACTATCCCCGCCCACACTAACAAGATCAGATGCTGAACCCAATTCTTCAGCATGAATTAAAGCGTACTCTAAGCTGCTTTCACAATCATTAAAACCGGCAGGAAAAGGATTTTCCGGTGCTAAACGATAATCAACCGCAAGAACAATCATTGTCCCTGTAGAAGCAAGGGCATCACAAAATTGCGCACAACTTTCTATTCCTCCGATTGTCCAACCACCCCCATGGAAATAGACCAACAATGGTAACTTCTCTTTTTTATTTATCTTTGGCTTATAAAGACGCATCTTTATTCCTCTTGCACTTCCATCACCATCTATTTCTATCCTTTCTACACCCTCAGATGTCAAATTTGCCTTATTACGTGATTTACGTAAAGCTGCCAATTCACCGTTAACGCCCCTCATTGCATGGTAAATGGCATCTGCCTGTCTATCCTGTTGTCCATCTACCATCTCATCGATAAAGTCATCTGCTTCATTAAGCATTTGCTTCTGCTCCGCACTTGAAGGATATAATAATTTTGGAACACCGGGATATACATTTAAAGACCCGGCAATAAATAGCAAAGTCAGTAGGATAGATATTTTTTTTCTTTTCATAAATCTCAAATCTTAGGTTTAATACTATTTTCTACTCATCCCTCTTTTTCCATTAATTCAAGAATCCGAAACTCCGATTCATCAATTTCCTTAAGCAATTCCTCCATTCTGTGTGCAGCTGAAGTAATTGAAGCTACATCCATCTCCCCTGAAGACATCGACTCCTCAAGAGTTGCTTTTTCGGCTTCTAATTTTTCTAACTTCACGGTTAATTCCTCGAGTTCTCGTTTCTCTTTAAATGTGAGTTTTATTTTCTTTTCCTGCCGAGGCTTTGGTGCGACAATAGTTTTCTTATTTTTTTCATCTTCCAGTGCACGCAATTCCTTTGCCTCCTCCTGCACACAATGACGATAACTGGAATAGTCTCCCGGAAAATCTTTAATCACCCCATTCCCCTTAAACACGAATAGATGATCAACAATCCTGTCGAGAAAAAATCGGTCATGGCTTACAATAATGGCACATCCTTTAAAATTAGCAAGATAATCTTCTAAAACGGTAAGAGTAAGAATATCAAGATCATTCGTTGGCTCATCAAGAATTAAGAAATTAGGACTTTTCATGAGCACAGTGGCTAAATAAAGACGTCTACGCTCTCCTCCGCTTAATTTAAAAATATATTTTTGCTGAGTATCCGGTGTAAACAAAAACCGTGATAAAAATTGCGATGCTGTAAGACGTGTTTTGTCATCGATCCTCACCTCTTCGGCTATTTCTCTTACTGCATCGATCACTTTTTTCTTTTCATCAAAGTCAATCATACCCTCCTGACTGTAATAGCCCCATCTAACCGTTTCACCGATATCGAAGTGACCACTGTCAGGTGATAGTTCTCCAAGAAGAAGTTTAATGAATGTTGATTTCCCTACCCCATTTTCACCTACAATTCCTACTTTCTCAAATCTGGAAAAAACATAGTTCCATTTATCAAGAATTTTTATAGTATCAAAAGATTTTGAAACATCATGGGCCTCAAATATTTTTGATCCTATGTAGGTTGAGCCGTTACCTAAATTAAGTTCTCTGTTTCTAAGATTAATCTTACTTTTTTCTTCAAGCTGATGAAAATTTTCAATTCGGTATTTTGCCTTTGATCCTCTCGCCTGGGGTTGACGGCGCATCCAGTCAAGTTCTGTACGCAAAAGATTCTTAACTTTTGCTAATTCTGAATTAAGTGCATCATAACGTTCCTGACGTTTCTCAAGATAATAATCATAATTTCCATCATAAGAGAAAATTTCTTCTCTGTCTATTTCTATTATCTTATTACAAACCTTGTCAAGAAAATAACGGTCATGAGTCACCATTAACAAGGTTATCCTCTGACGGGTTAGAAAATTCTCAAGCCATTCCACCATCTCTATGTCAAGGTGGTTAGTAGGCTCATCAAGAATTAATAGATCCGGTTCTGATAACAAGACTTTTGCAAGAGCAACCCTCTTGATCTGACCACCGGACATTGTACCCATCTTCTGATTTAAATCTGTTATACGCAACTGATACAACATTTGTCTCGCCCGGTCCTCACAAGTGTAATCATCTGCTCGGATTGGTTCCGGGGTTGCATACTCCAAAGCTGTTTGTTCAGTGTCAAATGACGGAAGCTGGGGAAGATAGCCTACCCGCAGATCATTTTTGAACACGACGTTACCACTGTCATAATCTTCAACACCGGCTATAATATTCAAAAAAGTTGTTTTACCGGCACCATTGGCAGCAATAAGACCAATTTTATCACCTTGATAAATGCCTAACGTTACGTCTGAAAACAAGACTCTGTCTCCAAAAGACTTTGTCAGTTTCTCTATCTGCAGGTAGCTTATCATCTCAAATCATTAAATAGCGGCTATAGCCTCAATTTCAACGAGTGCTTGTTTCGGAAGTTCTTTCACTGCGAATGCGGCACGTGCAGGATATACTGCTTGAAAATACTCTGCATAAACTTCATTCATCTCACCAAAAAGACTCATGTCTGCCAAGAGAACTGTTGTCTTGACAACGTTATCAAGAGTAGCACCTGCTTCTGCAAGAATAGATTTTATATTTTCTATGCTTTGTGCAGTTTGTGCTTTGATATCTGCCGGCATCAGCCCGGTTTCTGAATTGATAGGTAGTTGACCTGACACAAAGATAAGATTCCCCGTCTGTACAGCCTGACTATAAGGACCGATCGCGCCCGGGGCCGCTTTTGAATTAAGTTCTTTTTTCATTATATTAGTTTTTTTATCACTGCAAAAATAATTAAAATCTTTAATTATTGCAAACTGGAGCTTTTCGCTTAAAATCATATTATGAATTGCCTAATGAAAAAAATCTTTTTAAAACGGAATATTATATGTAATTTTGCAATTGTAGGCTTAATAAAATTTAAGCTATAATAATCTTAACTATAATTTTACATTGGTCTAATATTCTCTTTGATTTATGAAAACGACAGATAGACGGAGTTTTTTAAAATCAATTGCATGTGCAGCCTGTTTATGTGGATTCAGCTCAGTATTTAAACTGGCAGCAGAAGAAAACTCAGAGGCCGCTATTTCTTCATCCACTAACCAAGACATTTCACAGGCTGAGAAAAATGAAGCTTTTGCCTTGCAATGGATAATGAATTTACTTGAATCTTTAGAAGACAACAAATTATCAGATTCTCAATTAAGAAGTATCGTAAAGAAAACCGCAGAAGCACATCATAATCTGTTAGATGTGCCTGAAATGGTAAAACCTTATATCGGGAAGCCCGATGAATTCATAAGTTTCTTAGAGAAAGCCTGGGGGTGGAAAGTACAGGACAACAAAATTGACCGATTGTTGATCGTAGATGAAAACAAACCATTTTGCGTATGCCCATTATTAAAAAATAATACTGGAAAACTCTTTCCTGCTTTATGTTATTGCTCAGAAGGCTTTGCGGAAAAGATGTTTTCATACGTATTTCAACATCCGGTATCAGCAAAAGTTACCGCTTCAGTTCAAAGAGGTAACCCATCTTGTATTTATCATATTAAATATTAAATATTCACCTTCTGTATATATTCAAAAAAAGTCGTAGATAAAAATCTACGACTTATATTATATATTGTTTCTATAAATGTTCTTTCAATATGTCATACGTGGCTCAAGTTCTTTGGCTTGATCAATCATCTTTGCAATCTCTGACTCCGAGGGAACTCTATTGCATAAATTGCGAACCTCATTAATCTCTACAAGCTTAGCGTGAAGATTTGCCGGAACACGATGACGCAATTCCTTTACTGTGTCCACGCCACCGGCCTCAAGGAGCTCTGCAAACTGACCCGCAACACCTTTAATTCGGAATAAATCTGCGTGGTTAGCCCATTTAAGGATAAGTTTCTCTGATATTCCTGTTTCCTCAGCTAATTCCACACGACCCTTTTTGGAGGCGGCTTTATCGAGTAAATCATCTGTTGTTTTCACTCCCACAGCCTCAAGTTTTTCTGCGTAAACCTTTCCGATGCCTTCAATCTCATCAATTTTATATGCCATAGTATCAGATATTTGTTCCGGAGGTAAGTCCGTAAGTTTATATAATTTTTAGAATAACAAATTATTCTTATTTTAGGTTCAAAAATGTTATAAATAACTAAAAATATCGTTTGTGAAGTGTAACAAAAACAGGGGTAAAGTAACATTACAGGGCTAAAGAACGATAAAAAAGGAGTGATAACTCTACCACTCCTTTGAGCCGCGAGCGGGGCTCGAACCCGCGACCTTTTCGTTACGAATGAAATGCTCTACCGACTGAGCTATTGCGGCTTAATGAAATTTGAGGTCAATGACCCCCTCTATTCTTTCTGCAAAGTTAATAAAAAAAAATAAATCCTCATAAAAATTCAACAGATTTTGAACATTTACTTCCTGAATATTTCTTGAAAAAAGAGCGGCAACCCTCCCGGGCTACCGCTCAGATGATGAAACATTTCAATTACTCTTATTTAGTTGCTTCTTTTCAATATCTTAGTATGGAAATAACCATACTGTCATTATCATATTCAAACTTGTTTAGATCACGCCCTGACCCATCATTGCATCAGCAACTTTCATGAAACCGGCGATATTAGCGCCTTTCATGTAGTTGATATAGCCATCAGGCTGCTTGCCATATTCAACACATGCCTCATGAATAGAACTCATGATCTCATGAAGTTTCTTGTCTACCTCAGCAGCGCTCCACTGAAGATGCTCTGCATCCTGGGTCATTTCGAGACCGCTGGTTGCTACGCCACCCGCATTAACTGCCTTGCCGGGACAATAAATAGTACGATTTGAAATAAACTCATCAATAGCCTCAGGAGTACAACCCATGTTGCTAACTTCTGCACAAAGCATTACATTGTTGGCAATAAGTTGTTTAGCATCCTCTCCATCAAGCTCATTTTGAGTAGCACAAGGAAGGGCGATATCCATTTTCTGTTCCCAAGGCTTCTTTCCGGGGAAGAAGGTTGAACCGGGGAAACGTTCTGCATAAGGTTCAACTATATCGTTGCCTGTTGCGCGAAGCTCAAGCATATACTCGATCTTCTCATCATTGAGGCCTTCCGGATCAAGAATATAACCGTCGGGACCTGAAATTGTAATGACTTTGGCACCCAATTCCGTAGCTTTCTTAGCTGCACCCCAAGCCACATTACCGAAACCGGAAACACCGATAGTCTTACCTTTTATATCCTGACCCATCTCTTTGAGGACATCCTGTACGAAATATAAAGCACCATAGCCGGTAGCTTCAGGACGAATTCTTGAACCTCCGAAGCTCAAGCCTTTTCCTGTAAATGTGCCTGTATTCTCACGAGCTAATTTCTTATACATACCGTACATGTAGCCTACTTCACGGCCACCGACACCTATATCACCTGCCGGAACATCACGGTCGGGACCAAGATTACGCCATAATTCCAATATAAAGGCCTGACAGAAACGCATGATTTCTGCGTCGCTTTTTCCTCTCGGGCTGAAATCGGAACCTCCTTTTCCACCTCCCATAGGAAGTGTTGTCAGCGCATTCTTGAATGTCTGCTCAAAACCAAGGAATTTCAATATTGAGAGATTGACAGATGCATGGAAACGGATACCTCCTTTGTAAGGACCGATCGCGTTATTGAACTGCACCCTATAGCCTATGTTATTTTGAACTTCTCCCTTATCGTCAACCCATGTCACACGGAAAGTAAAAATACGATCCGGCTCAACCATACGTTCAATGATCTTTGCCTTTTCAAATTCCGGATGCTGATTGTAGACATCTTCTACCGAGAGAAGCACTTCTTTCACTGCCTGAAGATACTCTTTCTCTCCCGGATGCTTAGCCTCAAGGCCTGCCATAATCTCAGAGATGTTCATGTCTTTTCGATTTTAATTTTTTGGTTTTTGTTATTCCATTACTTTACATATTGAAAGTAATTTGTTTATTTTTCACACAACTTGCCACACCTTTATTCAATTTATATGGGCTTGACAGATTATTTACGTTGCAAAAGTACAATCAATTTTTATTCTTACCAAAATTTATAATATGTTTTTAAACATAAAAATTCAACTATTTTTACCACAGACACCTTTTGTTTTATTCCCTTTTTGATATTTCTTTCTTCTTTTTTATACATTTCTTTCCTAATATTTCTATTTTTTTCTTTTGCACTCCTTCAATTTATTGATTATAAACCAATTTTGTTTTTTCTACTTTTTTCACTAACTTCGCATAAATTTATGAGTCTTTTCTTACTCCTCTTCTTTATCCGTAATGAAAACCCCTTCGCGCTTCCGCCTCATTATTGAAGATGAAGGGAGACTCGAAAATATTATTGTAGTCTCCGCAACTGCCCTGAAATGGTTCGTGGCAGTTGTCGGTTTATTGTTTTTGTTTATGGTGATTGGAGCGCTTATCGCTTTCCTCACCCCTGCTCGTCAATTCTTGCCGGGTTATCTAAAAGACAGCGAACGCACAGCTACCGTTATGCAACTTATGCGTCTTGATTCTCTGCGTATGGCTTATGAGACCAATGCTGCTTTCATTGATAATTTACGCTTTGTTCTGCAGCCCACCGCTCATGATAACTATTTTATGCAGGCTACCTCTATTTCGGGACCTCTTTCCGCTGACTCGGTGCTGCCTTCGTCTCCTGAAGAAATCCGATTTGCAAATCTTATGAAGGAACGTGAGAAATATAATGTCTCGGTAGTGGCACCATTGGCTGCTGAAAGCATGATGTTTAATCCGGTAAATGAGGAATCAGTGGTTTCTGCAGCTACTCATTCTGAAAAAAAAGCTGACATAATTCTTGCCTCCGGATCGGCAGTTGCTGCCATTGCTGACGGCACGGTGATTGCTGTCAGCCAATCCATTCGTGACGGCGGAACTGCTGTTATCATTCAACATCCTAAAGGATTTCTCAGCAGATTGAGTCGACTCGGACATGTTCTTGTAGAACCGGGTGATGTTGTAACCGGGGGCCAGATAATTGCTCTGAGTAATAATGGAAATGCGAGAAGAGGAGAGATCATTTCTCTCGAAATGTGGCATAATGGAGATCAATTGACTCCTTACGAGTATATTGGTAACAAAGCTCCTGAGCTTTATTACACTAAAGCTCAGGAAAATGATCATACCCCATAAAATCAACCAGTAAATATCTTATAAATTAATATTTTGAATTATCGTGAGTATCCAAATAAAAAATATTGCTGTTTTAGGCAGCACGGGAAGTATCGGCACTCAGACTCTTGATATAATCGCGGAATACCCGGACAGATTTCGGGCTACTGTATTGACCGCACGTAAAAATTGGCCTCTGTTAGCTGAACAGGCTCGTAAATTTTTACCTCACACAGTTGTAATATGTGACGAGGTAGGTTATACTAATTTAAAGGCTAGTCTTGCAGATTTACCCATAAAAGTTGAATATGGTTCTGAGGCTATCGCTGAGGTCGTCAGTTTACCCGAAGTGGACGTTGTCGTTACTGCAATGGTTGGTTACAGTGGCCTTTTACCAACGATTGAAGCAATAAAAGCCGGAAAAACTATTGCTTTGGCAAATAAGGAAACTCTGGTCGTAGCAGGCGAACTTATCACAGGAATGTTACGGGAGTCCAAATCTAAGATAATTCCCGTCGACAGTGAACATTCGGCTATTTTCCAATGTCTTGTGGGCGAAAAGAAGTCGCAGGCACGTAAAATACTTCTGACAGCGAGTGGAGGCCCTTTCCGTAAACTTGATGCCGAACAGCTAATGAAGGTTACAGTTAAAGATGCCCTCAAGCACCCCAACTGGAATATGGGAGCTAAAGTCACCATTGATTCAGCATCTATGATGAATAAGGGATTTGAAATGATTGAAGCCAAATGGCTTTTTGGTTGTCCACCTAAGAATATTGAAATAGTGGTTCATCCACAGAGTATAGTCCATTCAATGGTAGAGTTCATCGACGGTTCTATTAAAGCTCAGCTTGGTGTCCCTGATATGCACTTGCCTATAAGATACGCTCTCGGTTATCCTGAAAGACTGGCCACTGAGACCCCCCCGCTATCTCTCGCTCAATATTCTACTTTGACTTTTGAAGCTCCGGATTAT
>VIDP01559577.1_pt1 | contig 12291 bp, 19 predicted proteins | sample 5025131 | NCBI WGS metagenome assembly VIDP01 (sample SAMN11853144, study PRJNA449069) | gut metagenome | isolation source: stool from male vole | host: Microtus ochrogaster | place: USA:Florida | collected 2017
ACGGCCGTGTCGCCGGCCTGGCTGGCGTGGTGGCAGTAGATGAAGCGGGCGTAGACGATTGCGCGCTTGCGGCTCTTGCGGGCCATGTCGCGGAAGTTGACGCCCAGTGCCGTCAGAATAGCGTGTTTTACTTCCGGGTGCTTGGGAGGCACCTCGTAGCTTGCTGTCAGCCCCAGGGCCTTCGCCAGGGCGTGCTCTGCACTGGCTCCGGTGCTGCGCTCCCAGCCTGCGAGCATGTAGATTTCCTCGCAGAAGGTCAAGAGCCTAATGTCGGCCCGCATGTGCTCGTGCCAGGAGGCGTCTTCCGGAAGGCCGTTGTTAAGCGGGTTAATAACCTCGTAGCCCTGGGCCGCCAGGCTCTTGGCTGCCCGGGCGAAGTGGGCCGAATACTCGGCCGGGGGTCGGCCGGTGATTCCGCCGCTGATGTATATCATCGGGCCGGGCTTGTCTGCTTGCTTGTCCATGTGGTGATATTTGCGTCTTGCTGGCTATACGCCAAATTTGGGGCTCTCAGCGCCGATTCCGAGCCCTTGCTGCCACTCGGCTATGAATGTCATGACACCCCGGAAGCCGATTATGAGGGAGGCTAAGGCCTTCCAGAAGTCCCGGCGCTCCCGGTGCTCCCTGGCCCGGCGGTCGCGCTCCTCGTCGGCCTCCCGGCACTCCTTCTCGTAGGCCAGGCGGTTCTCCTTCGCCCTCTGGTCGATGGCGTACTTGCGGAAGGCCTCTAATATCTTGCGGGGCGTCACCTTCCCGTAGATGTCAAACTCCCCGCACTTCAAGAGGTGGAAGAAGCCGAATATCGACGGGAAGCGCAGCGCTCTGAAACGGTCGCTCTCGCAGATGGCCTCGCTTATGAACCGGATGTCGCAGGGGTCGGCATCCCGGTCCTCCCCCATTCTCAGGATCGCTTCGGTCATGTGGGCGCTTATGAGCCCCGCCATCCCCTTTTCGCCGTAGGTGGCTATGAGGCGGCCGAAGGTCGGCAGGTTGTCTTCCACGGCCTTCGCCGTGTTTCGGGCGCAGTACTTCTGGACGGCGGGCGAAAACTTGGCGGCGAAGGCCGGAAGCTCGCCGTAGGTCTCGCGAATGGCTACGGCCCAGGGCTGCTCGTTGCGGCGGGCCAGCCCGGTTTCCTGGTGTTTGTTGCTCTGTATTAATTCCATGTCGGTTGGTTAAAATGGGTTAGTCTCCCGGGGTTCGTCGAATGGGGCGTTTAATGCCGCCTGCAGGTGGGCGTAGCTCGCGGCCATCAGGTCCTGGCGCCCCTGCTGCCTGGTCTTCGGGGCGGAGGCTGCGCGGGCCTCGGCCGCAGCCTTCTTCGGGATTGTCATGCGCAGGTGCCTTATCGCGTCGCTAATGTCGAAGCCCCCTTTAGGGCCGTTGTGGCATCTGCCCTCCTGGATCCATTCGGCTGCGATTCTTTCGGCGATGGCCCGCAGGTCCCGGGAGGTGACACGGTTTTGCATGCAAAGTGTCTCCAAGGTCCGGCGGTTCGACTCGTCGAAGAAGGCTTTTAAAACTTCGTCGGCCTGCTCCTGGGCCATTCTCTTTTTTGCGAGAAGAAGGTCGGCAGCCCCGGCTATGCGGTCGTCTTTTTTAATCTCCAAAATTTCCACCGCTTCGACTTCGACGGCGACGGCTCCGCGCGTACGCGCGGGCGCGCTTGCGCGCATGTCTTCCGTCGTAGGAGTGGGTCTTATATATGTCTTATTAGATATATTAATAGGTGTGGAAGGCTCTAAACTGTTCCTTTCGGCGCAGTTAACTGTTCCTTTCGGCGCAGTTTCGTTAATTAAACTGCTCCTTTGGGCGCAGTTCTTTTTATCTAAACTGTTCCTTTGGGCGCAGTTCTTTTTATCTAAACTGTTCCTTTCGGCGCAGTTCCTTTCGGCGCAGTTAACTGTTCCTTTCGGCGCAGTTTCTAAGGGAAGGGCGTAGAAGGTCCCGGCCTGTCGGCCGGTGCCTTTTTGCTCGAAGTTGATAAAGCCCCGGCTGGTTAACTCCTGCCTGTATTCCGGAAGGTGCCGACGGCTGGCCCCGATAGCCTCTGCGAGCTCGACATCGCTAATAAAAACAGGTGCCCAGCGGTTTTTATTGATCCGGTTAAGAAGATAAAAATATAACCTCGTAACAGGCGCGCTGAACGGCTCCCGGGCATCTGCGTCCCAGAAGTCATTTATCAGGTTTATATAGGTCCGTTTGCTGCTCATCGTGGCTATGGGTATAGGGCGCCGGAAGTCTCCGGCGCCCCGTGCCGGGTCTTGTAGTTTAGTCGGTTGTTTCTTTGTATGCCTCGCAGAAGGCGCGGGGTATAATGGCGGTGCACGAGAAGGGCGTAGCGGCCGTTAACGTGGTCTTTATGCTACTGATCTCCTTGTCGGCGTCTCGCTCCTGCGCCCTGGCTGCTATCCAGGCGGCCGCTGCTGCCTTCGCGGTGTCTACGTCGAGGGTCTTCACTATGAAGGTAAATTTTTCTTCTCTCGGTTCTTCCTCTCCGAAGTATTTTATTTTGATCTCGGCGTCGGCTTTGTAGAAGCGGCCCGTTTCCCCTTCTTCGTTCTCGTCGTTGACTGCTCCGGCTTCCTCTAAGGATAGAAGGTTGCTATTTAACAGCACTACGTTAAGAAGGGCGGAAGCTCCTATTATCGTGAAGTCGCCTTTATAGTTTAGCTCTATCCAGTCGCGGGCTACGTCCATCGCCAGGCTGGCAGTCTGGGCTTCGAGGATAAACTGCTGGCGCTTGCCGTTTATCAGGGCCGTCACCTTGTAGGGCTTCAGCCGGGCGTCGTTATACTCGGCCGCCAGGCGGCGCTGGTCCGATACGAGGATAGATTCTATCTCTCCGGACTGAATGAGGAAGTTTAGGGAGGGCGCCTCCTGGGGCGTTATGAACTCTCCCCGGCGCTTGATTATGTCCTCGCGCCGGACCGATACTACTTCACCGGTGGACCGGTCCATAAAATCTTCTGTCCAGGTCTTGGTTAACGGTTCCGCCAGATAGTAGCCTATCGCTTCGTCAGCGTCCGTTACCCGAAAGATTACGGCATCCTTCCTGGTCTTTAATTCTTTGGTCTGTTCCATGCTCAGAAGGGGTTGATATTGAAGTCTATTGTCAGGCCGGGACGGGCTATATAAGTCGGGATCCCGGTGGCGGTCTCTACGGCCTTCTTGAAGGCCTTGGGGTCGCCGTTGTTCTTGCTCAGGTGGATTAACACTATTTCGTTAACCCGGCCCAGGTCGTTGGCCTGCAACGTGCTGAGGCACGTCTGGAGGCTGAGGTGGCTTTCTCTTATCCGCCGGGCCAGCTCCGGGGTCATGCCGTGGATACGGCCTGCGGCGTTGGCCTGCAGCTTGTCGGCGTCGTGGTTGCACTCGATCAGCACGTGGCGGAGGCCGGCGAAGGTCGGCCGCAAATAGTAAGTATCGGTAGCGAACAGGATCCCGCCTGCCTGAGGGTGCTGTATGTAGTAGCCTACGGGTTCGGCGCTGTCGTGCCGGGTGGCGAAGGGCGTCACCTCGAAGCCTCCGAGCGTGAAGGTGTCGTAGACTTCGGCGCCTTCCTCCCTCCGGAAGCTCCGGAGGCATCGGGCGGCCTGGGGTTTCAGCTTGCCGGCTATCTTTTCAACGGTTCCGGGGCTGGCCCAGACGTCTACGCAATAGTCGGCCAGCTCCTTGACGCGGGCGGCGTGGTCGCCGTGCTCGTGCGTCACCAGGCAGCCTACTATCTTCTTGACCTGGTAGCCTATGGCCTTTAATGTCCCCTCGAAGGGGGCCCCGGCTTCTATCAGAAGGGTTTCGCCCTCGCCTTCTATGGCGTAGGCGTTCCCCTCTGATGAAGATGCTATGACGTGGAGCTTCATGCTTAGAAGTCGCATTTAGGGAAGCCGGGCGCGGGCTCCGGGGCCTGTACCTCCGGGCGGATATACTTAGGTTCCGGTTCCGGTGCCGGTGCCGGCTGAGGCTCCGGTCCTGCCTGCGGTTCCGGGGCTGCCTGGGGCTGAACTTGCTGCGGCTGCGGCTCCGGGCGCTTGGCTCCTATCCGGGGCCCCTGGTTGGCCTGGCTCCCTATCTCTACTGCCACTACGTCTATGGGCGCTGAGCTGGTCTCGTCGGCCTCGCCGTAGTCGGTGCCCGTCAGATACTCATACAGGGCTTTTTTGGCGCGGCGCTCGGCCTTGCCTCGCAGCTGGTCGTAGCTGCTGTATTGGTCGGTCCTGACGGTAGCGGAGACGCTGAAGGCATTCTTGTCGCCCTTGTACTCGTAGTTGATCTTGCAGATGAAGGTCGCGAAGCCCTGCGAGTCCGTGGTCGGCTGGCTATAGTCGATGATGTATTTGGCGCCGATCTTTTTAAGAAGGGCCGTGTAGCCCTCTTTCGTCGGATACATCGTGCCGCTGATGATGTTGAACTGGTTGCCGGTCGGGCGCAGCCCGATGAGGGCGCCGTCTATGATGGCTTCTCTCACCACGTCTACTGTGTAGAGCGGCTTGACGCGCCCCTGCTTGTCGGGCCTGCCGTCGCGGTCAGTGCGGAAGCCTACTTTGCTATTCATAAGCGGCATGAATATGGTGTTCATCACTTCCTCGGTCAGTGCTTCGCGAAGAAGCATTATAACCTGGGCGGCCCCGAAGGCGGCCCCGAAATTATTCACTATATCGAGGGCGGCGGCGTTGCGCAGGGCTACCTCGAATTTGTCTTGCGCTTCCACTATTGTAGCGGGCAGCTGCGGAATTTTACACATTTCTTCCATTGGTCTGGGGGTTGTTTCTCTCATTGTCTTTTGCCCTTCGGCGCAGGAGCTTACTCATCCGGCTCGGGTGATTCGTCGACGGCTTCTGCGACAATTAGGGCCAAGGCGTCGGCCATGTGCTTGGCGAGGGCGGAGCCGGTTAATACTTCCTTGACGGCGAGGGCCAGTGACATGCGGCCGCCGCATTTTATTACTGCCGTGTGGTTGTTGTGCACGGCGATTGCCAGCAGGGCGCGGCTCTGGTCCTTCTTCTCGTCCATCTCTGCCGCGAGGCCGCTGAAGGTGTTAAATACTTCCTGGAGCCATGGGCTCGCGTCTTTGAGGTTGCCCTCTGCGGGCTCGGCCTGCTGGCCGTTGGTCTTCTTGTCTTCCATTATAGCTGAATTTAGAAGGGTTAATAAATATGTTAATTTGTCTCCGGCGCCCGATCCCGGACTTGCACCGGGCCTCCGCCGTGCCGGCCGCTCCTGCGGCTTCCGGCGGGCTCTCGCTGTCTGAGCTAATCGGGCAAATTGGTCGGCGGCTGCTGTCGCCGGCCGGAAAAAGCACAAAAAACACTCAAGGGTTCGCGCCTCACGGCGCAGGGCGCCGGCTCTCCGGCGGTCCCGGTCTCTTTAATCCGGCGTCACCGACAGCGGCGCGCCGTAGACGAATTGAAGGCGGATTATCTGCTGGTCCTCGGCCGGCTCCATGTCGCCTATGCTTTCGCAGTTGTCTACGAATATGGGGGCGGCCACGCCGTAATGCCTGCTTATCACTTTTATCACCTGCAGCCCTGCGTTTACCTTCCCGCCGGTGTTGGCGTCCCGGTAGCTGACGCCGTTTATAAGGGCTACGCAGTCCGGCTTTAGCTTGCCGTTGATAAACTCCTTCCACATCCGGAATCTAAGGCCGCTGAACAGCGCGTTGACCTTGTCTTCCACGGCGTCGGTCATGGCCTGGCTGAACTCCTCGGCGGTGCGGAGAAGGAGCCCCAGGTCGGCCTTCGCCTGGGTCAGCTCGGACAGCTCGCTGCGCAGGTCCCGGACCGTCTTGTCATTGCGTTCTATGACCTCGCGCAGGCCTAACTGCCGGAGTATCGCGTCGCGCTCGGCCCTTACTTCCGCTTTCTGTGTCATGGCCCCGGGGTCTGCCGCGCTTTCTTCCGAGGTTGCTCTGTCGGCCTGCTCGCGGAGGGCGGCCAGATCCTGCTCGTATGCGTCGGCGCCGGGAAGGTCATCCATGGTCAGTGTGCGCCGCGGTGTCTCCGGGAGGGCGGCCAGCCGGCTCTCCGCCCGGCTCAGCTGCTGGCGCAGTTCGGCCAGGTTGCGCTCCGCAGCTGCCTCCTGCTCATCGGCCTCCTGCTGCAGCTGCTCTGCACGGGCTCTCTTGGCGGCGATCGCCTCGTTGGCCTGGTGTCCGGCCTTGCGGTAGCGCTCCAGTGTCTCGGCCTTGCTGGTGTTGAAGGCCGCTTCCCCCTGGCCGCAGGCGTGCGGGTCCCGGCACTCATGGCCGAAGCGGGGGCAGATGAGGGATGCGGGGTCGTAGGCCTGCCCGGCCACCCTCTCAAATTCTTTTCTTCTGGCGGCCTGCTCCTTTTCGAGGCGCTCTATGTCGTAGCGCGTTTCCTGGGCCTGGCAGAGCTTCGCGGCCACGCTTCCCCCGGCGTGCTGCTCGCGGCTGATGCGGTCCCTGAGGTCCGCTATAAGGTTCTGCACATCGCGGCGCTCGCGGTTCTTTTCGTCCGTCTCCCGGTCGAGCTTCATCTGGGCCTGGTTGAGCTCCTCCAGGCGGGCGCGCTGCTTCCTGCCTATCTCGGTGCGGATCCCGGCGGCCTCCTCGTATTGCAGGCGGCGGCGCTCGGCTATGTTATAGGCTGCCGCGTCTAATTCCTCCATTCTCTTGTCGAGCTCCTTCTTCTTGACTTCGAGGGCGGCGAAGTCCGGGGCCTCCGGGGTGGCCGCTTCGGTGCTGTCTATCTCCGTGGGGATCTTGCCCAGGCGGTCGTTGACTTTCTTAAGCCGGGCCCCTATCTTGGTGCGGTAGTCCTCCAGGGTCTCGCCGTTGAGCTTGCCCAGAAGGTCGGCGAAGTCTTCGCGGGCGGCTGCCACCTCCCGGGCGTCGACTTCGCCCGTCATGGCTGTCAGTGCCCCGCGCTGGGTGTCGGCATCCTGGCGGAAGAAGGCCGCGGGGTCGGTCAGCAGCTTCAATAATGCCGGCGGGATAAGGGAGGCCCAGCGCTCCTCGTACTTTTTTTTAGTTACCGGGACGTCGTTGACGAAATAGTCCACGTGGTGGCCGTCGAGCTTCCTCTCCTGGCCAACGGTCTTCCACTCCTCGACGTAGCAGCGGCGGAAGCGTACATTTTCGGTTTCTCCGGTCTCGTCGTCCACGAGGGTGAATGACCCCTCTACGCTGTGCTCAAGGTCAGGAATGCAGGCGCCTCCCCGGTCTACGGTCTTGATGCTGAACTGGGCCTCGGAACGGTCGGCGGCATCCTTGCCTCTGACGAGCCAGGAGAAGGCGTCGGCCAGGGTCGATTTGCCCGTGCCGTTGTGCCCGGTGATTGTCGCCCCCGAAGGGGAGAAGGTCGCTTCGAAATTGCGTATGCCCTTGAAGTTATGCAGGGCGAGGGAGTTGATTGTCAGTTTTCTCATATAGCTGGTGGGTGTAAGGTGGATGAATTTTGTTTTGGCGGTGGCTATTTAGCGCCCCTGCGGAGCTCCCCGGCCTTGCGGGCATCATCGTGCTCCTTGAGCAGCTGGAGCACCAGGTCGGTGTCGTAGATGTATTTGTTGCCCTTCTTGAACAGCGCCGCGTCTATGATGCCCGAAGAATTGAGTTTGGAGGCTGTCGTGCGCCCGCACCCTAATATCTTGCAGAGGCCGTCGAGCCCGTACTCATGGCGCTTGCCTGCGGAGGGCGCGGGGATTTTATCCAGGGCTGCTGCCAGCTCCCCTCTGACCCAGTGGCGGGTCAGCTCCTCAAGCTGGCCTACGGTCAGCATCGCTATCGGGGTGGCGTCGTTTATTCTTACCGGCATGGCGTTTAAAATTCTGAGGGGTTAAACAGGCTGTCTTCAATCCTGCGGCTGCGTGTCCGGCTTCGCGCCGCTCCCGAAGTCCAGGAGGCCCGGGAGGCCCTGAGGTCGTGGGTAGCGCCCGGCGTGGTGGCTGCCGCATAGTCGTACGGGAGGAAGGCAAGCAGCAGGGCCAGGGCTATGAAGGCCCGCTTCAGCGGGTCCAGGCCGGGGTCTACGCCGCACTTGGCGCAAAACCAGTAGACGCATAATTCCGTGGCCTTCTGGATGCCTATCTTCTCGTAAATGTGGCGGGCGGTGTTCTCGACGGTGCGCGGGCTGATCCGCAGCCGGTCGGCCACCTCCTTCTTCGCGGCTCCCCAGGCTAACAGCTCGGCGATCTCGGTCTCCCGGCGTGTCAGCCCGGCCCGGAGGTTCAGGCATCCCATATCTCAGTTATCCCGCGCTTGTGAAACACTTGCTCGACCCTGGCGGCCTGGGCCGCCTTGATGGTGGTCTTGCCGTTGCGGTAATGGTGCAGCCCGGCGCGGCTGTTGATGCCCAGGGCCTCCCGGAGCTCGCCTATCACCTGGTTATAATCCTTGTGGAGCACCTGGTCGAGGCCCTTGTTGAATCCCCGGTACTCCAGGAGGGCCGCCAGGGGGCGCGCCGGGGCTGTTGCTGTGGTGGTGTGTGTCATCTTTATTTGGCGTTTATCCGTTTATTCGTCTGCTTGCGGTAAATAAAGCAGGTGGGAGGCCGGGCCGGGGAGGCGCGGCCTCCCCCCTGCTGCGGGTGTGCCCGAGGTCTTGTTTCCTCGCATCATCGGTTTAAGGGCTTTTAAGGGGGCTTCCCATCCGCTTCCTCGTATGTAGTGCAGTATCTTGCGGGCCTCCGGCCCGGACTGGCCGGCCTCGCGCCGGCGGCCGTCCCGGGGCCCTTTGTCATCTCCATTTCATTTTCAGAGTGGCCAGCACGTAGTCAGCCTCGGCCGCTATCGCGCGCCCCGGGTTAGCCCCCCTGATGTGGCGGAGAATCCCGGTCTGGATCTCCCGCAGGGAGTCTATCTCCGAGGCTGCCCTCATGGCGGTCTCGGCGTCTCCCTGCGGCGCGCTCCGGGCCCACTTTATCAGCTCGCGGCGCTCCTCGCATGCCTCGTGGAAGGCCGCGGCCATGTCGCGCAGGCTGCGGCGCTTCTCGTAGCGGCAAAGAATCTCCAGGAGGTCGTCCTTCATCTTGCCTGCCAGGCGGCTGCGGAAAGCGCAGCGGGCCCGCCCCCTCTCGCTGGTCGCCAGGGTGCTGAGGGCGTTGTAGTGCTCCACCATGCCGGCGTAGTAATTGTACTCCCCCTTCAGGGCCGCCTCCGCATGGTCGTATGTCCGGCGCGCCGGAGCGGATGCGCGGAGGCGCGCTGCTGCCATCTGCGCCTTGGCCCTTGCTGTGGTCTGTGCTGCTGTCATCGTGCTCATGTCTGTGCTGTTTAGTCGTTGTCGTCGTTGCCTGCGGCTAATTTCTCTCCGTAGAAGTCCTCCCCCTCGAAGGCGATGCGGGCCGCGGCCCTCACTTCGTGGCTCAGGGCCTTCACTACTGCCCGCTCTATGGCGGAGCACAAGGCGTCCGGGCGGGCCTTCACCATCGCTTCCAGCGAGTCGGGAAGTATCATTTTAAATCTTATCTCCATATAGCTGTCAGGGTTTTCCGGTATTATAGCCGGTGTTTATTTTGTTGAGAAGATGTCGTTGCCACACTCTACGGCCGTGAAGGTCATTTCTTCCAGGTCGCGGGGTCGTACGCCGTTGTCGGCGCAGAACTGCCTGGCGGCCTCGGCGCTGCTCCACCTCACGAGGTAGAAGTCGCCGTTACGGAATGAGAAGGGCTCGTTTATCGCTGCCAGGAAGAGGGCGATGCGTGCCGGTGCTGTTACTTTTACTGTCTTCTCGGTCGTTGTCTGCTTTGTCGGTGTCATGTCTTTGTCTGTTTTAAGTGTTTTTTGCTATTGCGTGCCCCAGGTTTTTTCACTAATTTTGTGGGTAGTTCTGAAACACGCTGCAAAGTTAGTGCTTAGACTTGACATTACCAAATATTCTAAGCATAAAATTAGGCATAGAGTAGACATTTAATATTTCTTAACATTTAAGCATGGGAGAAGATTTAAAATCAAGGCTTCAAGCCTTTATAAAGCGCCTAAACATTAGCGAAAGAGACTTTTGCCAAAGTATAGGCGTCAGCCATTCTTATGTGCAGAACATGGGAAGCAAAATAAATGTCGCTACTCGAAATAAAATATCTACCGCCTATCCTTCGCTTAATCTTGATTGGCTGCTTACCGGGTCTGGACGTATGCTATTAGATGAGGGGCTCGCCCCCGTTGGGCTCCCGGAAGAAAAAAAGGCTCCAGTTAATGCGGCTTCCACTAATAATGATTTGGCCCTGCGCCTCCTGGCCCTGGTCGAAAGTCAGCAGAAAACGCTCGCCGACAACGCAGCCATCATGGCCGAGAACGCCGCCACTATGGCCCAGAACGCCGCCACTATAAAGCGGCTATCCGAAGAATTAGCCGCCCAGCGGCTAAGGATTGAGGCCATGGGTGAAGATGCGCCCGGCCATCCGGCCCCCGCCTCCTGCTCGCCCTCCTCCGCCCCTGCCCCCTCCGCTGCCGCCTCGCCCGCTTAGGCGCCCTGCTCCTGCCGGAATTGCGCGAAAACTAATAATTTTGTATCATCTAAAAATTGTCTAAATGGATTTTGCAGATCTTGAAGTCATAAAGAGCAGAACTCTGCTTCTTAGCGTCAATCTACCTTCCCCGGAAGTGGTGCTCGCCGACCCCGAAGAAGGCAGCATCTTTTTTGTCTTTGAACTTCACTATATCCCAAAGGACGAGCCGGGGGTCACACGTATGATTCCGCAGGACAGCCGCCATGCCAAAATTGAAATTGAGGTCCAGCCTGATGCTCTGGTCGAGCCCTCGCAGCCTATGCGCGTAGGCACTTATGGAGCCGACCACAGACCCCTTTACCTGGGGTTCGCCGTCGAGCCTCAAATGGGCAATTCCGGTCGCCATAATGTGACTATAACCTTTTGTTGAAGAATTGAGGTGAAATAATGGCGGTGCTCGACAGCTGCAAAGTGACAATCTACAACACCGTTTCCGATATCTCGGTCAGGGTAGTCACCATTACGGAGGACCGACTTGAGAATGTGATAAACAAGCATATCAATAAATTCAGGAAGAGCCAGGACTATATAGGCTCCATTGCGCTGACCATCTCGCTGCTAATCGTGCTCGTCACCTCTGAATTTAAAAACAAGGGGTTCGATGCCGGCACTTGGCGCGGCATATTCATAGCTTTATTTTGCGCCTCCGTTTTCTACCTGGTCTACGTGATTGTCAATCTCTACAAGGGTCGAAACGGCAAAGAGGAGCTGCTGGAAGAATTGAAACGGAAGCCTTAGCTTTTTAGCCATCACTGACGCCTTAGGCTTCCGGTGCAATTTTCGGAAGGGGATACTCGGCCCCCCCGCTGGCTCGACCGGCTACTGGGTCTCCTTAAATTTTGAACGTCGGGCGAATGTGATGAGATTGCCGGTTATGCACCAGATGAGGCGCGCCATCAGACGGAGGCGCCGGATTGAGAAACTTCCTTTGCTCCCCCCGGCAGTGCTCCCTAAGGCCTTTTTGCTCCGCTCCCTCAGCTCCAGCTCCTTCACCCGCGCCATCTCCACTTCCCGGAGGGCGCCGGCGCTCACCTCCCCTTTGGCGAGATGGTTGGTGATGCTGGCCAGGTTGCCCAGCTCCCTGACCATGAGGTCAAGGTAAGCTTCAACTAATGATTCTTTCTTCATGGCGCAAAGTTACCGATTTATAGATTTAAGATGATCACAGGCAATTCAAAGTTATCAAAATTTTATGCGTATGGAAATAGACGTTAATACCTTCTACCACTGCCGCCCCCTTTACAGGCATATGCCCCGGCCTGTCTTTGACGCGCTTGAGGCCGCTTTCTTAGAGGGGAGGGCGCGGGCCGATGTCCCGGCTGCTGATTTTGAACAAATGAGGGCCGAGGCCCCCGCCGACGTATGGCCCGAATGAGCCCGGAGCCCTCGGAGGCGCGGAAGGGTGCCAGCCGGCGCTTCTTTGCTGCGGTGGCTGCCCTGGTGGAGGCCGGGCGGATCCCGTCGCTGTCGGCCTTCTGCGACCGACACGGCCTGTCGGCCCCCCGCTACCGGGCGCTGCGCCTGGCCTACGGGCCTGCGCCCAAGGAGGGCTACCGCTGCCCTTACAGCGGCGTGGAGGTCGACGCGCTGGTGGCCCTGGCCTCTGAATATCCCGTTTCCCCCTCCTGGCTCCTTACGGGCCGGGGCCCGATGATGAAATTGAAGTGATGAAGGTCAGTATTAAAATAGGTCTGCACATAAAGCCGAACAATAAGGGCGCCGCCATCCCGGACGAGGTGGGCATCCGCCTGCGGGTCTCCTGGGCCGGGCTGCGCTGCGATCTGCGCTCGGGCTATGTCATCGCCCCGGCTAAATGGGACGCCGC
>VIDP01368640.1_pt1 | contig 12250 bp, 9 predicted proteins | sample 5025131 | NCBI WGS metagenome assembly VIDP01 (sample SAMN11853144, study PRJNA449069) | gut metagenome | isolation source: stool from male vole | host: Microtus ochrogaster | place: USA:Florida | collected 2017
AATTATTGTCTTTAGGCTTTGGCAATCTAAAAAATTTTAGTAATTTTGTGAATCTCCTGGAATAACCAATTTTGATTTGAAAAAAATAAATGGGATGTGATTCTGCTAAGATAATTGGTGTAGTTCGTCACAGAGTGAATACGGATGGAGTCGGGGTGACTACACTCGTGGCTTTTCATGGGTGTACGTTAAGATGCAAGTATTGTCTTAATCCACAATGCTTAAAAGAAGCAGGAGATTTTAAGTCTGTCACACCAAAAGAATTGTATGATATTGTCAGTGTCGATAGTCTCTATTTCCTTGCTACTGGGGGCGGTATCACCTTCGGAGGAGGAGAGCCTGCTCTCAGAGTCGACTTCATATCCGAATTTCGACAGATATGTGGGTCAGACTGGAAGATTAATATTGAGACCGCTCTAAATGTCCCATCTGAAAATGTCACGAAGCTCTTGGATATAGTTGATTCGTGGATTATTGACGTAAAAGACATTGATTCTTCTATCTATCGGTCGTATACAGGAAAAGATAACCAAAGAGTTTTGGATAATCTAAAAATTATAGCTACTGCTAATCGTCAACAAGATTGCTTGATTCGGCTGCCTTTGATTCCTGAATTCAATTCAAAAGATACGATTACAGCTTCGAAAAAATTATTAGAAGAGTACGGGTTTTGTAATTTTGATTGTTTTACATATAAAATTTGCTGATACTACTATGGGAAGAGGAAAAGAATTATGCAAATTGCTAAAAGACGTGCGGGTTAAGATTGCAGCTGAAAATGACATAGATTATACTCCTGTAGAGTGTACGCATAAGGGTGATTGTCGTGGGACATGCCCGCAATGCGAGGCTGAGTTGCGTTGGATACAGCATTGTCTGGATAGGCGGCTACTGGCCGGGAAGATTGTCAAAGTTGCTGGCATTTCTGCAGGAATACTTATGATGGGAAGTTGTGGCAAGGGAACTGGCACTCATAGTTCCGATACAGTAGTAGATTCGATTTCTTCAGAAGCTGTGTTAGTATCAGAAGATACCATTGCGACTGATTCTCCAAGGGTGGAACCCTTAACGAAAGTAGATGTCCAGCCAATGCTTTCAGAAGAAAAAATGGGCGAAGTTCCATTTTGGGATGAAGATGATCAAGAAGAAGCCGACAATGAAAGGGTACATCGTATGGAAATGAATTCTGAGATTGATAATTCAGACCATACCACGACTAAAGAAAAAGAATTTTCGGAACCTGTATATGTCGGAGGTGTAGATGATGAACTGTTTGAGTTTGACACATTCGCTCAATTTCCAGGAGGAGTAGATAGTCTTATGAGATTTCTAAGCAAAAATATCATTTATCCGAAAGAAGCAGTCGAAAATAATATTGAGGGGAAAGTAATTCTTAAGTTTATTGTGTCAGAAAGCGGGAGAGTGTCACACGTAGCTATTGTTAAAAGTGTGCATCCACTTCTTGACAATGAAGCTGTAAGAGTTGTCAGTAAGCTGCCGCGGTTTATTCCAGCACAATATAAAGGACGCAATAAGGACTCATTTTTTTCATTGCCAATCAGCTTTCGTCTTCCTGACTCAATAGCAAATCAGCATAAGAAAAACTAACTGGATCAATTGGGTTACATTTTTTAATCTTTGGTATTTAGTCTTTCGTCAAGGTAGTTATTGACGAGGTTGAGGAGGGAGTCGCGACCTTGGGGGAGGATCCAGACTTGGAATTGGGTGAAGCTTACGGGAGTGGAGTAATCGAGGTCAGGATATTGCAGTTTCATTTTCTCAGCAGTCTTTTCGTTGACTACGGAGTATTTCCATGCTGATTTGGCAACTTTTATAGCCAGATATTCTTCACTTAATTCCGGTTCTTCTATAATTGTGATGTTTCCGCCGATTTCTTTTTGAAGGTTTTCAAGCCGACGTTTGGCTGCACTGCCTGTTTCGACGTGAATGGTGTCACCATCCAAATCAAGGGCACTTCTTGCCGGAAGTGTGCCATTAGGATTTCTCAGCTGCAGGAGCACCATCCTGTCGAGGTAGATATCCCTTGAAGTCAGAAAATCTTCTTTCAGATAATTGTCGGCAGGCAGGGAGGCGAGGATGTCGTATTCTCCACTTGCCACTTTTCCCATCGCAGCTTCCCGATCTATGACCGGGTGCATCACTACTTTCACTCCAAGTGCATCTTGGAGGCCGTCGAGCAGATGATAGTTGATGCCGGTGATGCTATCGTTGCCATCTTCAGATGTCAGCACCCGATAGCTGTCGGGTCCATATACGATTGCCGCATGGATAGTGTCGGCTTTCTCTCCATCTCCGGCATGAGTATGCTTGCTGTTGGCAAAATAGCGCAGCCCAAACATAGCGGCTATGACTATCACGAGGAGGACAGCATAGACGGCTATCTGCAACGTACGGGGTTTTGTCTCTCTTTTCATGGCAACTTATTTTAATGCATAATTCATAATGCATAATTCATAATTATCTGTCCAACAATAAGCGAAAATACTATAGATAGAATGCACTAAATTCATTTTAGTTGGCGAAATCTACAGCGATGCCAATCTGGAAGCGTCTTGGATTTATGGGATAGTTTGGAAGTGAAAATTCATTATATTTGCTTCCGAACAGTCCTTGATTGACATGACTCATCATCACATAGAAACGGCATCTGTAAAGGCGAAGGTTGACGTAAGCGTTACAGAATGGATAGCCTCCGAGATCGGTAGAATCTTGATTGCAGAATGTCATTGTCGCAGGCTGATATGTATAGCCCTTATATTTGGTGTAATAATCACAGTCGACACCAACTTGCACATGGAGCACCTTGAAAAGACGCGCTTTAATGAAGAGGTTGCTATATACGCTAAGCTGAGGAATCGGAATGACATTATGGTCGGAAGATACTTGCCATGCGACCCGATTGTTCCAATTTAAGATACCTACTTTAAAGTCTTGATTGAGTCCTACCGACATAATTTGCACATTCCCTCCATGCTGCTGCGGGAGGAAATCGCTGCCGAAATAAATTTGGTTTTGAATATTTTCCACATCAATGGTGGCTTTTGTCCTTGTCCAAGGAATTTCCAACGATCCTCCAAACTTTACAGAACGAATTTTCCCAAAATCATTGCTCCAAATAAAATGGTTGGAGACATAATGCTTCGATAGCCAATCGGGAGTAGTATTATGAAATCCCCCGTGAGCTTCAATCGCAACTGTGTCGCCGAATAGGGGGATATTGGTGAGAATCTGTCCGTTGAGCTCAAGATCGCCCGCAGCATCGCCACTGAGACCGAATCTGACATCGGCATTATAGCGCAAGATAGATCCTTGTGCTTTCTCAATTCTTCCTCCGATGAATACAAAATTCTGGTTGTGCTTGGCATCAGGAATCCCATTGGCTGGAAGAGGAGTCAAATTGTCGGGCTTCTCACTCCCGGCGCTTCCGTCAGCTGCCTCTTCTCCATCCGAATTATCAGCCAAATATTCCGCATTTGGGAGAGTGAATTGATTGATCTGATATGTGGCATAAGCAGAAAGACCGAATTTCATCCATTTTCTGAAACCCTCTATCAGATATATTCCGATGGTATTGCTGAAGCTATTGAGCTTTGTATTGTCGTGGGTTGAGTTCTCGTCAAAATAAAAGTTCTCCCAGAAATCCTGAGCCCTGCTTTTCTCGCTAAATGTATGGCGATAATGGCGATAATCGAAGGAATAGAGCACCTTCATCACCGGGACATATACATCGCGGGTGAGAGTGTCGTTGACTTGCTCTTCGCTCCAATAGCCAATCTTGTAGGCATGGTTCATATAGAATTGAGCCCCATTGAGGAGATTCTTAGCTGAAGTGAGACGAGTAGGGATACTCTTATATTGCACAGACGTGACGCCCCCCTGCACTGAAGCAGGGTCGGTGATGTAGCGGTCGTCGGTGATGCCTCCGTTTTCAAGATTCTGATGAGCATATTGCTGATAGAAGGTCTGGAGTTCATATCGGTCGCCAAAATAGTAGGCAGAGAGTCCGAAATTGAAGTCTTTGGCAGCCTGATAGTTGTAGCAGCCTTTAGAATGGAGATAGTCGATAAAGCCTCCGATGCCAATGCGCCTGTTGACATTGCCTGCAAAGTCAGCTTGCAGACGGTCTTGATGGTTTTCAGAGTTGCCGCAATAATTATATTGCAGGATGGTAGTAGGAATATAAGTGTTATGGAATTTTTGCTTTGCGAAACTGGGCATCCAAAATCCAAGGGCATCGTAAAATAGGAAGCCGCTTGGTTTCTCACGTTCGAACCAAAGGAGGTTCATGCCAGGGGCTCCTAAGTTTCCGGTAGTGGCCCAAGCATCGCTTGCCATTGTCGGGATGCTTCGGCGCTGGTAGTTGTATTGAGCAGTGTCTACTTCTGCAGGGATGTGGAAGCCTAAAGGATAAGTCAGAGTCCAGGCAGATGGCTCTTTGACAGTCTCCATCGGTTCCCCCTCTCCAGGCATAGCCTTAGGGTTCCAGTCGCGGTCGCCTTGAGCGACAGCACTGAAAGAGGCCGATAATGCCACGAAAATCAAGAGGCATAGACGGCATAAAAAGACAGTATATAGGCTATATTTAGATTTTGAAAAGCGTTCTTTCTGATTCATGACGCAAATTTACAAAAAAGATTTAAGTTGCGCAAACATCTTGCTTAATGATGTGTTTGTATGATATAATCGTCGTACAGAAATATCCTTGTATCATATGAAAAGAAACCATTATCTCTGTCTGCTCATACTCTTTTCTGTATACTTGGCGTCGCTTCCAGCGGGCGCTCAACTCCGTTATGGTTTCCGGCTTGGAGGAGACTTCGCCAAGGCCTCGCTAAGCAATGCACCCGGCATGTCGATGAAAAACGGAAGTGGATTCAGCGGTGGTCTGCTGCTTGAATATCAGATGGAAAACAATGGTTTTGCTCCCGATATTGCTGTGCTCTATACAAGATATAGTTCCAAACTCATGGATGAAGTGTCAGGTCCTGCCAAGATAGGGAGAAATTTTATAGAAGTCCCTCTTCATCTTAAATATAAGTTTTTCCTCTCTTCTACAAATAATCTGGTAGCACCGATGATTTATACAGGTCCATCGGTTCTTTTGCGCCTTGGGAAGGGAAATCCGGAGCAAATGGCCACCAGATCAGTGCAGCCAGGATGGGATGTAGGAATAGGTCTGGATATTATCAACTTCATCCAGCTTTCAGCCGGCTACCGATTCGGACTCGGGAATGCCGTAAGCAAAAGTGCTGTGCCTGGAGCATGCCTTCACACAAATGGTTGGAATGTCTCAGCAAATATAATCTTTGATTTTTAAAACTATGAACAAACAGATTCTTGACGGCTGCACAGCGGCTGCCCATGTGGCTTACGCGATGAGCGAAATAGCCACAATTTATCCAATCACTCCAATAGCCTCAATGGGAGATACTGCCAAGAAATGGGGCATGAAAGGGCGTATGAATCTTTTCGGACAGAAACTCGAGGTAAGAGAGATGGAAAGTGAACTCGGTGCAGCTGGAGCCGTGCATGGCGCTGCTGCTGGAGGAGCTTTGTCTGCAACCTTTACTGCCTCCCAGGGTCTGATGCTGATGATTCCCAATATGTATAAGATTGCCGGAGAATTATTGCCGGTGGTTTTTCATGTGGGATGTCGTTCGCTTGCCAACCATGCTCTTTCCATCTTCGGCGACCATCAAGACGTGATGGAATGCCGGGCTACCGGCTTCACCATGCTTGTTTCTGCTTCGGTTCAAGAAACTATGGATCTTGCTGTAGTAGCTCATATTGCTGCAATCAAGGGTTCGCTTCCAGTACTCCATTTCTTCGACGGTTGGCGCACGAGCTCGGAGATGGATACAATAGACGTGATAGACTACGACAGTATTGCGAAGATAATGCCGTATGATGATGTGGTGGCATTCCGACAGCGTGCGATGAATCCTGAACATCCCGATACCCGGGGAACCGCCCAGAATGCTGATGTTTATTTTCAGAATAGTGAGGCTACCAACCGATATTATGATGCATTCCCCACCATAGTGCAGAATGCAATGGATGCAGTGGCAGGCATAACTGGAAGGCAGTATCATTTGGTAGACTATGTAGGAGCTCCGGATGCTGACAGGGTGATAGTCATAATGGCATCAGGAGCAGAAGTGGCGGCTGAGACTTCGGAATGGCTCAACAAAGAAAAAGGATACAAGACAGGCGTAATAAAAGTGCGTCTATACCGCCCGTTCCCAACTGAAGCGTTCTTGAAGGCTCTCCCATCGACGGTGAAATCAATTGCCGTTCTTGATAGGACTAAAGAACCTGGATCGGTTCACGAACCTTTGTGTCAAGATGTAATCACAACCCTTTTTGAGGCCGGAAGAAGTGATATAAAGGTGATTGGAGGAAGATATGGCCTTTCGAGCAAAGAGTTTGATCCATCGATGGTCAAGGCCGTATTTGACGAACTCGCCGCAGAGAATCCAAAGAAGATGTTTACGGTTGGCATCAATGATGATGTCACTCATCTATCGCTTGCTCATCAAGAAAACATCAACACGTTGGCTTCTTCAGATTGTTTCCAAGCCATTCTTTATGCAATCGGAAATGATGGCACTGTAGGAGGTACAAAACAAGCTGCCTCAGTTCTTGCCAGTGATCCCAACCTCTATGCCCAGGCTTATTTCAGCTACTCCGCAAAGAAATCTGGTGGATACACTATCTCTCAGCTCCGTGTAGGACATTCCCCAGTCACTTCAGCATATTCCATTATCGGCGCAGACTATGTAGGATGCCACAAGACATCCTACGTCAACCGTTTCGATATGCTCGATAAGATTCGTGAAGGAGGCACGTTTGTGCTTAATTCTCCTTGGACTGCCCAGCAGATGATGAAGTTTCTTCCCCAGAAGATGCGCCAGCAGATAGCCGACAAAAAATTGAAATTCTATAATATTGATGCCGACTCGATTGCTGCTAAGGTAGGGCTTGCTCCTCGCATCAATATGCCGATGGAGACAGTGATGCTTGCATTGTCGGGCATAATGCCTTTTGAAAAGGCGTATCAGGCATTGCAAGAGTCTATCAAGACCACTTACATTCATGAGGGTGGAGAAGTAGTAGACCGTAACCTTAAGGCTATCTCTATGGCAATGGATTCTCTCCATGAAATTGACTATCAGAATATAGAAGGGTGGACATCTACTCCAGAGCAATCTTCAGACAGACCGGCTCCAGTTTATCCAAATGAGATGCTTAAGAATTTTGTGGAGAAAATTCACAATGTCTGTATTCATGGAAGGGGAGATTCTATTCCAGTTTCGGCTCTTTCGCCTGATGGCGTAATACCTAATGGCTCCACTGCTTATGAACATCGAAGGATAGCCACACGTGTGCCAGTATGGGATGCAGAGAAGTGTGTGGAATGCGCTGAGTGCTCACTTGTATGTCCTCATGCTGCTATACGTCCATTTGTCATCTCAGAATCTGAAGCTGCCTCCATGCCTTCTGATATAGCGACAAAGGCAGCCAAAGGGTCTCCAAGGCTCGCAGGCTATCGCTTCAGAATTCAGAATTATCCGGAAGATTGCTTGGGTTGCTCATCCTGCTCGCTGATATGTCCGGGACATGCTCTAACGATGACTCCAATCAACGATGTGCTTGACAGCGAGATGAAAAATCTTGAATGGCTTAAGACTCATGTCGAGCCAAAACCATGGCTCTTGCCGGCTGCAACTGTCAATGGCAGTCAGCTTCGGACCCCAGGTCTGCAGTTTTCCGGAGCTTGTGCTGGATGCGGCGAGACTCCTTATGTCAAACTTCTTACTCAGCTCTTTGGCAATCGTCTGCTAATTGCGAATGCTACCGGCTGCAGCTCTATCTGGGGTGCAGACTATCCTTCATCCGCATACTGTCCTACTGACCCTTCAGGAAAAGGTCCGGCTTGGGCAAATTCGCTCTTTGAGGATAATGCAGAGTTTGGATATGGTATTTTGCTCGCAATGCTTCATCGTCGCCGTAGAGTGGAAAAGAATGTGAAGGAATTGATAGAATCATCCGAGACTCCAGCATTCCTGAAGGCTCCTCTTGAAGCGTGGCTTAACAGTAAGGACGATGCTGAGGCATCCGCTGCCACTGCAGATCAACTGTTGGCGATGCTGGCTTCGATGGCTAAGGAAAAACCTGAGTTAAAGTCATTGCTTGAGCAAAGTGATATGTTGGCATCTAAGACAGTCTGGGCTATCGGAGGCGATGGTTGGGCTTATGATATTGGTTTTGCGGGCCTCGACCATGTGCTTGCATCGGGCGAACCGATTAAGATTTTGGTGATGGATACTGAGTGCTATTCCAATACCGGTGGACAACTTTCGAAAGCGACTCCTCGGGCTGCTGTAGCCAAGTATGCTCCTGATGGGAAGTCGACTCCAAAGAAGAATTTGGGAAGAATGATGATGACCTATGGCAATGTATATGTGGCTTCGATAGCATTAGGAGCAAATTATCAGCAGGCTATTGATGCGCTGACGGAGGCTGAACGTTATCCTGGTCCGGCAATCGTGATAGCTTATTGTCCTTGCCTGAATCATGGCATTCGTCCGGGACTTGGACATTCTATAGTGGAGGAACGTCGCGCTGTAGAAGCCGGTTATTGGCCACTCTATCGCTACAATCCTGCCAATGAGGAATCTCCGCTTACAATAGATAGTTACATCCCTGGTCCTGACAACAGTGGACACAATGGATCATCACCGCTCACCACGTCACCTGCTTATCCCGGCAGTCCTGAACCGCTCGACGATGTCCATGGCTTCATCATTGGAGACGACCGCTACATGGACCTCCAGATGGTAGATCCTCGCAGAGCAGGCATACTTCGTCCGCGCCTGCAGGAAGACTGCAATAATGAGAATGAAGCTTTAAAGAAACTTAGTAAGTAATATTTAGCTCCATGGAATAGAAAAACTACCCTCCCTTAAGTTTATTGAGGAGGAGGTTTGTGAACTGGTAGTTTTTGAGACCCCATTTGGGGGCGATTACCATATCTGGAGGTGAGGAAGCAAGGAAGCGCTCTATGCATATTTGGCGGGGCACTTCCTTTACTATTTTTACGCAAAGCTCAATGTAATCATCAAGGGTAAACGGCTTTACTATAATCTCACCAGATTGCCATTTTTCCAAGAGGGGAGTCCCCTTTACGATCTGAAGCTGATGCATCTTGATGGATTCGATGGGTAGTTTGCAAGCTTTTCTGACAGTCTCCAATACATCTTCGGGAGTTTCTCCTGGAAGTCCGGCAATGAGATGAAGCCCAGTGCGGATACCTCTTTCCTGAAGACCCTTGACTGCATCCTCTACTTGACTCCATTTATGATTGCGATTGATAAGACGCAAAGTATCATCACTGGAAGTCTCTGCTCCAATCTCCACAATCACAGGACAGTGTTTGTTTAGCTCGGCAAGTCCATCGATAAGATCATTTGGAAGACAGTCAGGTCTTGTGCCGATGATGACTCCCACAACATCTTCACTTTCCGAGGCTTTGCGATACATTTCCAAGAGCGACTCTGCACTGCGTCCGAAAGTATTTGTATAGCTTTGGAAATATGCCAAATATTTCATATCTGGATATTTCCTTCTGAAAAATGCCTTCCCTTTCTCTATCTGAACTTCTACGGAATCATGCGGAGTGCAATATCCCGGGGTGAAGGATGCATTATTGCAGTATATGCATCCTCCTCGTCCGATACTGCCATCGCGGTTAGGACAAGTGAAGCCGGCATCAATGGATAGCTTTTGCACCTTGATGCCGGGAAACACTTCTTGCATATATTCGCTGAAATCCTTGTAGTAAGGGTTCATGAAAGTTGTTAGTTTTCAGTTGTCAGTTATCAGAGGAGATTATCGGCGAGGACAAGGATTGCCATTGCTTCTACTACCGGAACGGCACGAAGAGCTACGCAAGGGTCATGGCGTCCTTTCCCTTTCAATATTTTTTCATTCCCGTCTTTGTCGACGGTCTCAATGTCGCGAAGCAAGGTCGGGGTGGGCTTGAACGCTACTCTGAATACTATTGGCATGCCATTGGAAATGCCTCCCTGAATGCCTCCGCTATGATTTGTCTTAGTAGTGATATGTCCTTCCTGGCTTGTGAATATATCGGCGTGTTGAGTGCCATACATTGAGGCGGCTGCGAAACCATCGCCATACTCAAAACCCTTGGCTGCATTTATGCTCATCATGGCTTGTGCAAGTTGGGCATGAAGTTTGCCAAAAACTGGATTCCCAATTCCGGCAGGAACTCCCTTGATAGTGCATTCCACAACTCCTCCCACAGAATCACCTCGCTTCATTGCTTCCTCTACAACGGCAGCCAGTTCTTCAGCCGAACCTTTGACTCCACCGATGGAGCTCACTTTGGCATTCACTGAAATTCCCTGCATACAGGGAAGCTGGCGTGCGATGGCTCCTCCGATCACCCAATTTAGAGTCTCGCGAGCAGAAGCTCTACCTCCTCCGCGAGCTTCATGCAGACCATAACGCATATCATAAGTAAAGTCAGCATGATTAGGGCGATAGAGCTGAGCCATCTCTCCATAGTCTCCGCTGCGCTGGTCGGCGTTGCGAACGATAAATCCGATTGGAGTGCCAAGAGTCACCATATCATCAGTAAGACCCGAAAGGAGCTCAGGGATATCCTTCTCATTACGGGCGGTGACGAGGTGGCTTTGGCCTGGACGACGCCTTGCAGTCTCGCGCAAGATCACGTCCATATCAATTTTTACTCCACCGGGCATCCCGTCGAGTATTCCACCCATTGCTTTCCCATGACTTTCGCCGAAAGTGGTAAGGCGAAGATTTTTGCCGAATGTATTCATGATTCAGGATCGTCTGTGATTTTTACAAATGTGGCTTGTGCAGCTTTGGCAAGGTCGAGAGGGGAGAGCTTCAGCTGAAGCCCTCTTTGGCCAGCACTCACATAGACAATATCAAAGTTTTGCATTTCCTCGCTGAAATACGTTGGGTAATGCTTCTTCATCCCAATGGAAGTGCATCCTCCACGTATATATCCAGTATTTGGCAAAAGTTCCTTAAGAGGAAGCATTTCAGCTTTCTTATTGCCGGAAGCTTTTGCTGCAAGTTTGAGGTCAACTTCACGGTTGCCTGCCACTACGCACACGAAGAGACCTGTCTTGTCGCCACGTAGCACAAGAGTCTTGAAGACTTGCTCAATGGGTTCGCCAAGCTCTTCAGCCACATGCTCAGCTGCTAAATCTTCGGGATCAAACGCATAGGGCACAAGCTCATAGCTTATGCCCATCTTATCAAGTAGCCTTGCGGCGTTGGTTTTCTGTATCTTCAACTTAAAAATAATTCTAAATTATACTTCACTCTTCACTCTTAATCCTTAAACTTACTTGTCCATAGTGACGAGCAACTCCTCGTTGGTGCGAGTGAGCTCCATGCGCTTACGGATGAATTCCATAGCTTCAGTAGAAGTCATGTCGCTTAGGAAGTTGCGGAGCACCCACATGCGGTTGAGTACTTCATCGCTGAGCAGCAGGTCGTCGCGTCGGGTAGAGGATGCGATGATATCCACGGCAGGGAATATTCGCTTATTGCTGAGCTTGCGGTCGAGCTGGAGCTCCATGTTGCCTGTACCCTTAAACTCTTCGAAGATCACTTCATCCATCTTGCTCGATGTCTCAGTAAGGGCAGTTGCGATGATGGTCAGAGAGCCACCATGCTCAATGTTGCGGGCTGCGCCGAAGAAACGTTTCGGTTTCTGAAGAGCATTGGCATCCACGCCACCTGAAAGGATCTTTCCGCTTGCGGGACTTACTGTATTGTATGCGCGGGCGAGTCGGGTGATGGAGTCGAGCATGATCACTACATCATGTCCGCTTTCTACAAGACGCTTAGCTTTCTCAAGCACTATGCCGGCAATCTTCACATGGCGCTCTGCAGGCTCATCAAATGTAGAGGCAATCACCTCAGCATTGACGCTGCGGGCCATGTCGGTCACTTCCTCAGGACGCTCGTCGATGAGGAGCATGATGATATATGTCTCAGGATGGTTTTCTGCAATTGCATTTGCAATATCCTTCAGAAGAATAGTCTTACCCGTCTTTGGTGGCGCCACGATCAAAGCACGCTGTCCTTTGCCGATAGGAGCGAACATATCCACTACGCGTGTGGAAATATTAGTGGTGCGTCCCCCTGTAAGATTAAATTTCTC
>VIDP01105885.1_pt1 | contig 12243 bp, 8 predicted proteins | sample 5025131 | NCBI WGS metagenome assembly VIDP01 (sample SAMN11853144, study PRJNA449069) | gut metagenome | isolation source: stool from male vole | host: Microtus ochrogaster | place: USA:Florida | collected 2017
AAAGCTAATTTATAGTCATTTTTTACATTTCCATCGACAGAGTATGAATAAGGCACTCTGCGAAGAGCCATAGTATCTGTTTCAAAGGAGATGCTCTGATTATTGATAATAAAATTGTTAGTAGTAATATCGACACAATCCTGTGTGAAGTTTTGCTTCACTTCATAGCTACAATTGGATACCTGTGCCATCTGCGATGCATCTTGATCATCGATTATAAGGTTACATTCGGCGAAGGGCACCGTCTGATATGAATCCTTGGTGTCGGTGTTGCAGGAGGCGAGAAGGGCCAATGCTGCAATTGGAAAGAACAATCTATTCATTATTGGTAGTAATTAATTAGTTTCTTTTATTCAGCTTGCAAAGTTAATAAAATTTTATCTTATTTTTATGCTAATTTGAATCCATGAGACTGAAATAATCATAAAAAATCACAATAAAGAGTAATTTATGTCTAATTTCCATAGCGGAGAAATAATTTTGAGGAGTAAAATGAGGTTTTTCTTGATTATTCTGATTTTTGTGTGTAATTTTGCATAGTCTAATACTAATAGGATTTATGAAATCTCTACGTGAACTATTCAGGATCGGCACAGGGCCATCCTCATCCCATACAATGGGTCCTCGAAAGGCAGCACAGACCTTCTGCGATCAGCATCCGGAAGCCGACCATTTCGAGGTGACTCTTTACGGCAGCCTTGCAGCCACTGGCAAGGGCCACATGACAGATGTAGCAATTCTCGACGAGTTGTCGAAATCAGGCAAGCCGGCTGAAATCATTTGGGAACCTGAAGTATTTCTCGATTTTCATCCAAATGGGATGAAATTTCGCAGTCTTGACGCTGATGGCAACCCGACTGGAGAATGGACAGTGTTCAGTGTCGGAGGAGGAGCTCTTGAGGAGCCTGGAAAGCCACATACTGAGTCGGGAGAAATCTACCCCCTCAATACCATAAGCGACATTATGGCTTACTGCGAACGCACAGGCCACACCTATTGGGAATATGTAGAGCAATGTGAGGGGCCAGAAATTTGGGACTATCTTTTAGAAGTGTGGCGAGTTATGAAAAATGCAGTGGAGCGAGGGCTTAACCGCGAGGGGCGTCTCCCTGGTCCACTCAATCTCCAGCGTAAGGCTTGCTCCTACTATGTGAAAGCTGGAGGCTATAAGGACAATCTTAAAAGCCGAGGGCGTGTTTTCGCATACGCTCTTGCCGTTAGCGAAGAGAACGCTTCGGGTGGAGAAATCGTCACTGCACCTACATGCGGATCAAGCGGCGTAATCCCTGGAGTGCTCTATCATCTATGGGATAGCCGTCATTTTGCCGATGCTCAGATGGTGCATGCCCTTGCCACTGCCGGCCTTTTCGGTAATGTGGCGAAGCACAATGCCTCAATTTCAGGAGCCGATGTAGGATGCCAAGGGGAAGTTGGAGTGGCCTGCGCCATGGCGGCAGCTGCTGCTACCCAGCTTTTCGGAGGAAGTCCGGCTCAGATAGAGTATGCAGCAGAGATGGGCCTCGAACATCACCTTGGCATGACTTGCGATCCCGTTTGTGGGCTTGTTCAGATACCTTGTATTGAACGCAATGCATACGCAGCTGCACGAGCTCTCGACGCAAATATATACGCTTCTTTCACCGACGGCAACCACCGTGTTTCATTCGACAAGTTGGTAATGGTGATGAAAGAGACCGGCCACGACCTCCCCTCTCTTTATAAGGAGACCGGAACCGGAGGTTTGGCAAAAGACTATGAGCAAATGCTACGCAAATAATTTTGAATTTTGAATATAAATTTGGAGAAGTTTGAAATTAATGTTCTTGGGTGTGGAAGTGCCAAGCCTTCCCTTGTGCACAATCCATCTTGCACGGTTGTAAATTTTAGAGAAAACCTGTTTATGATAGATTGCGGAGAGGGAGCCCAAAAGGCGTTGCAGAAGCAACGCCTAAAGCTTCCGCGTCTCAATAATATCTTTCTCACCCACCTTCACGGCGACCATGTCTTCGGACTCCCAGGCCTAATCGGCACCATGGCACTTTCCGGACTGGAGGGCGACATTACTATCCACACATTCGAAGACGGCAAGAAGATACTCTCCAGCATGTTCGATTATTTCAATCGAGGGCTTCCGATTGACGTCAAATTCAATGTAATACGTCCCGAGGAAGCTGTGGTATTTGAAAGCGACTCTCTCAGGGTGCGCACAGTGCCTCTACGCCATAAAATCCCAGCGGTAGGATATATTTTTGAAGAAAAGCCTCGTCTAAGGCATATCAATCGCGACATGTGCGACTTCCATGGAGTCCCCACCTGGGCTTTTAATAAAATCAAGGCTGGAGAGGATTTCCAGAAGCCAGACGGGACTGTAGTGCCAAATACATTGCTGACAAAGGATCCGGCACCGCCCCGAAGCTATGCCCACATCAGCGACACGGCATATATTCCTGATTTAGCTACTAAAATCAAGGGGGTAGATCTTCTATTCCATGAGACCACCTATCTCACTGCCGACAGCGACAAAGCCCGCGAACGCGGACACTCTACAGCAGCTGAAGCTGCCCGCGTGGCGCTTGATGCTGGAGCCAAGCAATTGCTGACCGGGCACTATTCATCCAGATATAAAGACGATTCTCTATTTTTTGAGGAGGCCAAGGCAATTTTTCCAAATGTAATTCTTGGCAATGAAGGACTCAGGATTTCGTTATAATTGATGGAATCTTCAAAAAATTTCAAGAAAAATTTGGCAAATTCAAATTTTCTTATTAACTTTGCACCGCAAATGAGGAAAATACGTCTTATGGTGAGGTGGGTGAGTGGCTGAAACCACCAGTTTCCTAAACTGACGTAGGAGTAATCCTACCACGAGTTCGAATCTCGTCCTCACCGCAAAATCCCGGTAACGCTTAGGTTATCGGGATTTTTTGTTGCAAAAAAGTTGCTGCACCAACGTCTTTCTCATCCTATAAATAGAAAAAAGAGGGGAGATTTATTGGCTATGAATGGATTTTTTATTAATTTTGCGGAAATTATAGCTTTAAACGAAACAACAACCATTATAAGGATATGAAGGTAACCCGTTTTTTTGTCCCGTTGATGTTGCTATGCGCTCTGCCGGCTATGGCATTGACCGACACTCAAGTGATCAACTACATCAAGACACAGGCTGCTGCAGGCAAATCACAGGACCAGATTGGTAAAGAACTTCTGGCTCAAGGTGTCTCTGCCGACCAGATCAAACGCATAAAGGCGCAATATGAAAAGGAACAGGCTGCATCTGGGAACTCAACAAATTCTACCTCGACCACTACCTCTCGCTTGAGAAAAAATGTCAACGAGACCACGCCCAACAATAACAAATCAAAAGACGCAACCCCTCAAGGGATGTATCCTCAACAAGGAATGCCATATATTATCCCTGGCACACAAGGTATGCAAGGGGCAATAGACTTGATGGATGGATCCCAAATGGAAATGGGCTATCCATATTATATCCAAGAAGAGGAAAAAACAAAAATCTACGGCCACGATCTTTTTGATTCTAAAGAAATTACATTCGAGCCAAATGCCAATATGGCTACTCCACAGAATTATCGTCTTGGTCCTGGCGACGAAGTGATTATCGACATCTGGGGTGCCAGTGAAGACAACATACGCCAAGAGATTTCTCCCGACGGACGCATTATGATCTCACAGCTTCGCCCCGTCTATCTTAACGGCTTGACTGTTGCGGAAGCCAACAACCAAATCAAAAATCTATTCGCCAAAAAGTATTCTGGAGTAGGCACCGACACCGACATAAACCTTACGCTCGGCAATGTTCGCTCAATCCAAATTGATGTGCTTGGCGAAGTAACCACTCCGGGCACATTCCGCCTCTCACCTTTCTCAAATGTATTTCATGCTCTCTACAACGCGGGAGGCATCAACGACATTGGTTCTCTTCGTGACATTGGGATCTACCGCAACGGTAAGCGTATCGCCACCCTCGACGTCTACGACTATCTTTTCAAAGGGAAAGACACAGGAAATGTCAGGCTACAAGAAGGCGATGTCATAATTGTGCCTACATATAGCGAACTTATAGAAGTGGAAGGCAACGTGAAACGCCCAATGAAATATGAGCTTAAGCAAAATGAAAGTCTCGCTAAACTTCTTGAATACGCAGGTGGGTTCAGTGGAGACGCATATAGTGATGCCGTAAGAGTCACACGTCAAAATGGGCTCGAAAAAGAGCTTTCTACTGTCACAAAGAAAGAATATCCAGCATATCTGCTTCAGGATGGCGACCTCGTGACAGTAGGGATGGTCACAGATCTATTCTCTAATCAAGTGGAGATTTCAGGCTCCGTCTATCGTCCTGGCACATACGCCCTCAGCGATAACATGCAGACACTGCGTCAGCTGATAGAAGCTGCTGAAGGACTGACCGATGATGCATTCTTGGATCGAGCTATAATCTACCGGGAAGGCCCGGATAGAGCCATGGAAGTGCTTTCAGTCAACCTCGGCGATTTAATGTCGGGCTCGACTGCCGACTTGCGACTGAACAAGAACGACATCATCACAATCATAAATGCCAATGAGATCAAGGAACTTGGAGACTTTTCTATTCAAGGCCTGGTGAAATATCCGGGGCAGTATCCATACGCAGAGGGCACATCGCTTAAAGACCTCATCCTTCTTGCCGGAGGGCTTCTCGAAGGAGCATCTACTGCCAGAGTTGATGTGTCGCGACGTCTTGTAGAGCAGAATGCGACAGATGCCACCAACCAATTGGCACAGACATTCAGCATCAACATAGAAGAAGGCCTTGGAGTAGGAGAAGCAGCAGAATTCATACTTAAGCCTTACGACCTTATACAAGTACGTCAAAGCCCTACTTATTCGCCTCAACAAGTGATGACAGTAGAAGGGCAAGTGCTTTATCCGGGCAACTACGTGGTGGAAGAGCGCAACGAACGCGTATCTGAAATTATAAAGCGTACCGGAGGCCTCCTTGAAAGCGCCTATATTAAGGGAGCATTCCTTAAGCGCAAGGTCAGTGATGAAGAAAAAGCAAAGATCGAAGAGACCAATCGTCTTGCAAAGGCCAAGAGCCAAAGCGACACTGATTCATTGTCGATCGAAGAGTTATCAATCAATGCCTATACCAATGTAGGTATCGACTTGGAGAAAGCAATCAACAACCCGGGAAGCACATACGATTTCGTAGTAAGGGACGGCGATGTACTCGTAGTGCCTGAACAGCAGAGTACTGTCAATATATCAGGCGACGTGCTTTTCCCAAATACAGTGGTCTATGTCCCTGGCAAAAAGCTCAAATATTATATCGAGCAAGCCGGCGGCTATGGTGAAAGAGCAAGGAAGAACAAAGCTTATATTGTATATATGAATGGCTCAGTGGCTCAAGCCAAGAGCAATTCCATAATCGAACCAGGATGTCAGATAATAGTGCCAAGCAAGCCGGAATCAGCAACATTCGACTGGACGAAGGTACTCTCTATTGCCACCACCTTAGGTTCGCTTGCATCAATGACTGCTGCAGTAGCTGCTATTTTCAAAAAGTAATCTTTCCAATTTAAATAAGATGAACTCCAAAAACAAAGACATCACAACCGACGATATAGAACTTCGCACCGACAGCGCATCCTCTACTGAAGCAAGCGCGCCGGAAGAAGAGCAGGAAATTGATCTTCTTGAACTTGCAATGAAACTATGGCAGCAGAAAAAGAAGATTGCCATTTGGTGCTTGATAGGTGCCGTTGTGGGTTTGATAGTGGCTTTCAGCATCCCTCGTGAATACACCACTTCAGTAAAATTGGCACCAGAAGCTGGAAGCGGACAAAAGATCAGCGGAAGCCTCGGGGCAATGGCAGCCATGGTAGGGATAGGAGGAAGCACTCAGTCAGGAGCAGATGCAGTAAGCCCTACTCTTTATCCCGATGTGGTAGGATCTGTGCCTTTCCTTGTTGGTCTTTTCAATGTCCCGGTCGAGGATATTGATGGCTCAGAGAAGGTCACAGTGCGAGAGTATGTAGAAGATGACCTTAAGTCGCCTTGGTGGTCTGTAGTAATGGGTCTTCCATTCAAACTTATTGGAGCGATTAAAGGAGGATCCGATGATGAGGATGTGCAAGGGAAAAAGACCGACACTTTCCGCCTTACTAAAACTGAGGATCAAGTAGTCATGGCTCTGCAACAAAGGATTTCTGCATCAGTAGACACCAAGACATCGGTAATTACTATTTCAGTAATGATGCAAGATCCTCTTGTATCCGCAACCTTGGCCGATACAGTCGTCAGTCGTCTGCAAGAATACATCACAGACTATCGAACCAACAAGGCGCGTAAGGATCTTGAATATGCCGAATTGCTCAACGAAGAGGCAAAAGACAATTACTACAAAGCGCAGCAAAAATATGCTGATTATCTCGACCGCAATAATGGCCTGATACTTCATTCTGCCCAGACTACACGCGAGCGTCTACAAAATGAAGCTACCCTGGCTTTCAATCTCTATAATCAGACTGCACAGCAAGTGCAAGTGGCTAAGGCAAAAGTGCAAGAAAACACCCCTGTATATGCTACAGTGACTCCTGCTACTGTGCCTATAAAACCTACTTCTCCACGTAAACCTCTCATTCTCGTAGGCTTCGTCTTCTTGGCTTTCGTAGCATGTTCCGCTTGGATTCTCTATGGCAAACCTCTGGTAGAGGAGATGAAGAAAAAGAAAAATGAAGAAAAAAATAAATAATTGAAGCGTTTTCTAACCATACTCATTACTCTCGCGGCATTAGCCGCCGTGACACCCGCCACAAGAGCCGATGAACTGTCGGAACTTGTGGCGGCTGTCGCTGCATCGGTCGATACAGCAAGATTAGCCCAAGATATAAAAGGGAAGAGCTTCCATAGCCGTATCACACGACAAAAAGGAAACACCCAAAAGGAAGTAAGCATAGATTTTCTTGATGGCATCCTAAAGTCGATGAATAAGCAAATCCTACATGAACGCAGAATCAAGATTGAGGGAGATAATATCGATATGCACCGCCCTACCCTTGGAAGAACGGATTTCTACCGCCCTGTGGCCGGAATTATCACCTCAAGATTCGGCTGGCGGCCTCAATTTCAAAGGATGCACCATGGGGTTGACCTTAGCCTCAATATAGGCGACACTGTGAGAGCGGCCATAAGTGGGACTGTGGAGCGAATATCATTTGACCCAGGCGGATATGGGCATTTTGTGGTGATGTCGCATTCGGATGGCATGGAGACCCTCTATGGCCACCTTCAATATGCCCTCGTCAGTCAAGGACAATATGTCTATTCCGGCCAACCTCTGGCAATAGGCGGCAATACTGGCAATAGCACTGGCCCACACCTCCATTTTGAAGCCAGAATGGGTGGCGTGGCAATTGATCCGACTATCTTGTTTGATTTTTATGGAGCCGGCAGATATTTCTATCAATTGGATGGAGATTCATCTAATTCTGTGGCTGCCACCTCAAAATCTCCGACTTACTCACATCAGCAGAAATCGCTTAAGCGAGAAGAAACCTACATAGTGCGTTATGGCGACACACTTCAAAGCATAGCACGCCAAGCAGGCATAACTGTCATGCGACTATGCCAGCTAAACATGATCAGTGAAACCGACCCGCTAACTGTAGGCCGAATGCTAAAGCTTAAATAGGAAATAAATAGAACTTCCGATCGGGCTCTGGATCCCACATCCATTGGTCGACCACAATATTATCGTCTAAAGCCTTGACCTCAAGCGTGTGCTTGCCAGCCTTTAGAGACACCGGGACATTTCTTATGGTCTGTCCGCGCATGACATTCTCTTTCCATCTCTCTGACCGGAAAGGCTCCTTGAGGCTAAAAACTTCCGGCTTTCCTCCATCTACACTCACACTAAACCTTACATCCTCCCCATCAATAGCATGGGTAGGAATGACCGCAACCCTGATTACTCCATCGCCATCTTCTTCAATAGAAAAATCATACTCCAAAGTGCTTCCTTTTTCAAGCTCTACGGCATTCATGCTATGCCCAAGCATTCCTATAGGAGTAGCCTTGCCCTTGACGTTGATGAATGAATCTGCATTTGCTGCAACTGCTTTTCCTGGCTGAGCCGGAGATGGATTGGCGACAGAAGTCGATGGATAATTTTGCATCTCCACATCTGTCAGCAACAATGGAAGTGAAGGCGCAAGAAATACCGGCAAATCTCGCGGACGCATATCCATACTCCATTTCCATTTTCCATCTGACACTACATCATTATAGTATTCAGTTAGTTTTCTTACTTCTTGATATGCTCTCTGGCTCTCTGCTGAAGCTGCCTTAATCTGCTCTTCAAGCGAATTGCGGTCTACAGTCGCATTGCGTCCCGACGCAAGCGTGCGCGCTTCTTGAGCCTTAAGCAATGACCTGGCATGAGCTGCTGAAGCACATACTGGATAAATCACTGCAGCGAAATAAGCATCATAAAGAGAGGGATCCACAAATTTTGTGGCATAGTCTACAATATATGATGCCTTATCAAACTCATCTACATATCGCTGAAGCTCATTACCGAATTCTTTAGGATTGAACTCCGTAGATCGCACAGGAGTAAGACGGCGTTCATATAGATTGCGGTCTTTTTCCACTTGCGACCATCCCATAAATTCAGGCTTTCGTTCCCCACATAGCCGATAAAAATCGTGCATCACAGGGAAAATAACTTCTGCGACCTGCTCACCAAACTGCCTTGCCAGCCATGCTTTATAGTGGCTTCGTAATGAACTCGCATCTACACTATTGATGTCCCATGCCATATCCAAAAATAGCTCTAAATCGTAGCCAGCTATTTTGGGATCGTGGACATTCGCAATCCATAATTTCTTGACATTATTGTCGTAGGCCTGACGCATCTGATGCCAGATTAATCCCGGCTGAGTAGTGGTAAGCCAAAGATGATCGTGTGGTTGTCCCCAATAGCTCAGATGGTAGTAGACTCCACCTCCTCCACTTCGCTTCTGCTCCTTTGAATCACTGAGGCGTGTAAGGTAGCCATAATTGTCGTCACACCACATAAGAGTCACATAATCTGGCACATCCAAACCCATTTCATAGAGCTCCAGCACTTCCTTATATGGCACAAATACTTGGTCTTGTTTCGAAGGATCTCCAACATTTTCAGCGATAAGCTTCTGCTGATCGAAGATCACTTCCTGAAGAGCATCAAACTTCTCTTGAGTAGTCTGATATCCTTCCATCGAACTGTCGTGGATACCACGCATGCCTATCGTAAATATATTTCCTCCCTTTGAATCCTTAACTTCCTGAAGCCTCTCTCTCCAATATCGGTGCACCTCTTCCTTATTAGTCTTATAATTGAATCTGCCACGTTTTGATACATCCCACTCACCTACATTGTTGCGAAGCATTGGCTCGCAATGCGAAGTGCCAATGATTATGCCGCAACTGTCTGCTTGCTCTTTTGCTCCTTCTACAAAGAAGAATGCAGTGGTGCCCTCATGCATTGCCGGCCACAATGTATTGGCTCTCAGGCGAAGCAGAAGTTCAAAAATCTTTCTATAAGTTTTGGCCCCTATTTCTGTGCGCTCGGAAGGTTCGAAATTAAGATGACTCCACGGGCGTAGCGACCAATCTTCATCATTGATAAAAATTCCACGGCGCTCTACAGAAGCACCTTGCATATCAGAGAATCCATCTTCTATTGTGAGCAGATCTTTCTTACCAGGCACTACATCTCCCCACCATACCCATGGCGACACTCCGGCTTTTCTACTCATTTCAAGCAATCCGTAGGCAGCTCCTCGTCCATTTGTGCCGGCAATGTGTATCACTCCATCTTTCTCTTTTATTGCAAATCCATCCGTAAGTTTAGATAGTGCTTTCACATCAATTCCAGCATTCTTCGCTGCCGTTATATTAGCATCAGAAGCCGAATCAAGTTGATAAATTCTAATTGCGGCATTCTCATCGCTTGCTCTTTCCGCAGGTTTCCCGGTGACACTCTTCATGTCGTCGGCAAACATTCCAGCAGCAACCTCTACCACCGGGTCGCAACCTGCAGAAATATGGAATGTGACAGGATTATTCCCATCATACCATACTTTTGCATTAAGAGTAGATGCTAAAATCAATAATGAAGATAGAAAATAAAATCGGATGTTCATAGGTCAGTTCATAAATGTGTAGAGCAAGTCCTGCGACCTACTCTACACAAAAAGCACAATTATGTATTATTACAATCAATAAGTAATGACCGGTTCCAATTCTTTTGCTTGCTCTATCATCTTCTCAAGCTCGCTGACAGAAGGAACACGATTGCAAAGATTCTTGGCTTCATTCACTTCTACCATCTTGGGCTGTAGATTAGCAGCAACACGATGGCGGAACTCCTTTACTGTGTCTACTCCAGCAGCTTCAAGAAGCTCGGCAAACTGCCCGGCTACCCCTTTGATGCGGAAAAGGTCAGCATGATTTGTCCATTTAAGGATAAGCTTACTGCTGATGCCTGTCTCTTCAGCTATTTTCTTACGAACAGCGGGAGTGGCGCATGCTTTAAGAAGATCTTCTGTAGTCTTGATGCCGACTGCTTGGAGTTTTTCGGCATAGGCATCACCGATGCCTTCAATTTCTGCGATTTTATATGCCATAGTATTTGATTTATTTACAAGGAGGGGAATTCCACCTTATTATTATAACTATGCCACATAATCATTAGTTCGCAAAAAAAATCTTCATTCTATATGTTTTACAACATATTTTTAAGACTACCATAAATCGCGGTGTGGAAATCTATCTGCGTATCTTGAACGAAGATTACTGATCAGACGAGTCATATCGCGTGAGAAATTATGTCCGGTCCATACGCCGCTGTTGGTGATCATCACCCAGCATTCGCCATTGGGAAATCTCTCTATTAAGGTATGAGTAGATGATAGGGTGCCAGTGCGCCTCCATTTCCCATACTCATCGATCTCACTCCATCCTCTCGAGACCCTCCCCTCTTTTGCGTATGCAGTCAGAGAATCGATCGATTCATTGCTTAGGATATTGCTGACGTGAGGATATTTGTCGGTGGCTGCTACAAGGCGCGCAAGGTCGGATGCTGACGCGCACCATCCTCCCGCTCCCATAAGTCCATTTACATTGCTTCCGCCATATACACGCTCTACCATCCTTCCGCTGCCATTGTATTCTTCCACTGCCACTGTGTCTGGTCCGTAATAATGCACTTCATTCTCACTCCGGTCTGCATAATAATTAGTGGCAGGGCGGAAATGATAGCATCCGGCCGGATGAAGCACCTCCTCTTCCACATAATCCCAATAACTCTTCCCGGTCACTCTCTCTATGACCAAGGAGAGAAGCATATACCCAAAATTTGAATACCTGAAGCCCTGCCCTGGAGTGAATGCAATCTTCCGGCCGAGCACTATCTCTGTCAATTCTTCATTTGTAGGAGGGGCGTCAAGTTTTTTTGCAGAAATTATATCTTTAGTATTAAACATAGGATCTCCTGCTCCCATACCGAATCCACCTTTATGCTGCAGCAAATGGTCGACGGTAATGTCAAAAAGACGCTTGTCCTTGATAGCATTCGTATAGGCAGTGTCGTTAAGAATGCCATCTGGACCAAACACACGCGAGTTAAGATTCAACTTCCCGTCCTCTACAAGGCGCATCACGGCTATGGCTGTCACCAATTTTGAGGCTGAGGCCATACGCATTATATTTTTGGGGGTCATCTTCTTCCCGGCTTCCATATCGGCCCACCCATATCCTTTGGCATATAGCAAGGAATCGTTGCGCGTGACAGCCAACGACATTCCTTTTATATTCCATCTCCCGATGAATCTTTCTATCTCGCGATCCATATTGGCAAGCGCCGGCCAATCAGAAAGCTCATTTGTCAGCGATGCTGACCAATCCGACACCGATATAGAAGCCGCTTCCAGATGCTCTTTTTCGGTCTCTTTCTCTCGGCGATATGCCAATGCGAACACGACAACCGTAGAAACTACAGCGCATAAGAAAACGATTCCCATGCCCCTTTTTACGTCTTTTCTTCTCATTTATGTTAAATAATGTTAAATCCGAAAAGATTTTTTATGTTTTACAACATACTTTCGGAAATAATCACTAATTTTGCATCGAGTTTTTCATGGTATTAGATTTTAAGGTTAACAGAAGATTGGTTGTCGTGATGACAATCAATTT
>VIDP01030511.1_pt1 | contig 12181 bp, 9 predicted proteins | sample 5025131 | NCBI WGS metagenome assembly VIDP01 (sample SAMN11853144, study PRJNA449069) | gut metagenome | isolation source: stool from male vole | host: Microtus ochrogaster | place: USA:Florida | collected 2017
AGGCCGGCTTTGAGGCCTGAAAAATCTGTGCCGTAGAACTTTTCGAGCCAGTCGAAGTCCACTTCCTGACGCTGCATGCGGTCAAAGGCTTCGATGGCCTCGCTGTAGAGCGGTGTCCAGCGGGTGTAGATCGCTTCGAAGTCGATTGCGCGGCAGAAGTCGTCGAGCAGCGTGATAAAGCTGTCGGCCTCCTCGGGCGTGATGCGGTTGATCATCTCATCGCGATTGTAGACCGGATTGACTCTCACGCGGTTGCTGTCGACCTCGAGAGTGAGGCCGAAAGATGAGACGGCGTCGTAGGAGAATCCGTGGCGGTTGTGGATGGTCCGGAAATAAGCTATGGCGGGATGATCCTTGTGGGGCGCCACTACCGAATCAACATAGTCGGAATATGATTTGAATGTGTTGTTGACATATTCCGGCTCGTCGGCTGTGCGGGCAACGATTGCCATGAACTCGGTGTTCTTGCGCACATCAACCGGCACAGCGGCAGAGAGGTGTGGCAGGGTTGCCGATAGAAGAACGATTGCGGCAGCAATGGATTTGAGTGTCATTGAGTTTGGAAAAAGCCACAGTCCTGACTGACTGATGCCGGTCAGGACTGTGAGATTTAAAGGGGTTAAGCGGATCAGCGGATGGGGTGATACTCGACAAAGGCTTCGATGGCTTCGTAGGAGGCGAGGCCGAGGCTCTCATAGAGCTTTGCGGTGCCGCGGTTGCGCTCTTCGGCGCGCTGCCAGAAGAGGCGGTCGTCGTTGCCGAGGAATGGAGCGTTTTCCATCTGGCTCTGGTGCTTGAGGATGGAGTTGCGCTTCGAGCGGAGCTCTTCGGGCGAGATGGGCACTGCCATTTCGATGTGGTCGATTTCCCATTCGGCCCACGCGCCGCGATACATCCAGATGCGGCAGTCTTTCATCCACTCCTCGTCTTTCTGCTCGTCGATCACGGCCAGCACGGCGTCGGTGCACACACGGTGGGTGCCGTGAGGATCGGCCAGGTCACCGGCCACGAAGATCTGGTGAGGCTTGACGGAGAGGATGAGGTCGCGGACGATGGCGATGTCGGCTTCGCTGAGGTCGCCTTTCTTGATAGTGCCGGTCTCGTAGAAGGGGAGACGGAGGAAGTGGATATGGTCGGGCTGGACGCCGATATAGTTGCAGGCTCCGGTGGCTTCGGCCTGGCGGATCATGGTCTTGAAGTGGCGGATGTCGGGAGTGTCCATGTCGCCGGGTGCTTTCTTGGCCACGAATGAGCGGATTTCGGCGCTCTTTTTCTTCCAGTCGGGGGTGTCGATGCCAAACTTGTCGGCGATGCCGTCCATGAGCATCACATATCGCATCATGTCTTCGTCGCCCACGGCTATGTTGCCCGAGGTCTCGTAGGCCACATGCACGTCATGCTTCTGGTCGACGAGGCGCTTGAGGGTGCCTCCCATCGAGATAACGTCGTCGTCGGGGTGGGGCGAGAAGACGATGACGCGCTTGGGATAGGGATTGGCGCGCTCGGGGCGGTAGGTGTCGTCGGCGTTGGGTTTGCCGCCTGGCCAGCCGGTGATGGTGTGCTGGAGGTCGTTGAAGATCTTGATGTTGACGTTGTAGCCGGAGCCGTAGAGGGCGAGGAGCTCGCCCAGACCCCAGTCGGTGTAGTCCTTGTCGGTGAGCTTGAGGATGGGCTTGCCGGTCTGCTGGCAGAGCCATACTATGGCGCGGCGGGTGAGCTTGTCGGTCCATTCGCACGAGGTCACCTTCCAGGGAGTCGAGATGCGGGTGAGGGCATCGGCGGCTGCGAGGTCAACCACGAGCTTGGTGTGAGGATGGTTCTGGAGGAACGACGAGGGGACTTCGGGGGTGGGTTCCTCCTCAACGGTGCGGCGCACGATGGCCGAGCGGTTCTCGCCCCATGCCATTGCGAGGATGCGCTCCGACGAGAGGATGTTTGCCACGCCGAGGGTGATGGCGGTGGTCGGAGCCCAGTCGCTCTTATACTCGTTGCCTATGTACTGGCGCAGCTCTTTGCCGATCAGCACGAGGCGGCAGAGGGTGGCGGCGGAGGAGCCGGGTTCGTTGAAGGCGAGGCAGCCCTGGGGGCCTACTTCGAGTACGGTGAGGTCCAGACCGCCCTCGTCTACGATGCTCTGCTCGTATGCCTTGCAGTATTCATACATATTCTCCTTGGTCACGGCGGGATCAATGGAGCGGATGTTTTCGGGGAGTATGTTGATATGGTCGAGAAGCACCTCGCGCAGACGCCGGAGAGTGGAGGGGCCGCCCTCTTCGAGGGGGAAGAACTCGCAGAGGTTGAAGACGATGACTTTGGAGAAGTCAACCTTGCCCTCTTCGGCGAGCTTGATGAGGCGGGTATAGGTGGAATGGGTGCATGATCCGGCACCGAGAGCTATCACGGCGCGCCCTTTCTTGTCGATGGCGCGGTTGATGATGCGTACCATCTCGTCGGCCAGATAGTCGGATCCTTCGGCGGGCGACTCGAAGATGCGGGTATAGATGTTTTCCTCGCGGGTCAGGGCAGCGAGTTCGATCTCACTCTGGGGGTCGTAGTAGCGGCGGGGGATATGCTCCAGTTTGATCTGCGAGCTGAGATTTGTTTTCATAGAACCAGTATTGTATGGAGATTATTTATTTTTCTGAGTGCAAATCTAATTAAAAAAACTCTCTGCTGCAAGCCAAAAAGAGTTAAGAAGATAAATAAAAAACGGGCGTCGCGTCGCGCGCTACCCGTTTTCCATATCAAGGAGACGTGTGGTGACGTCTGCCTAATAATCTATCGTTATATATGATATTTGTTGTCTGGTTTTTTACTTTTTGCGGAGACTGATGGCGAAGCCGCCGCCACGCGCCATGTGGATGGGAAGCACGGTAGATGAATCGACTTCCGATCGGGTGATGACATAGGCTTCGGGGTTTGTGATTGCGTCGGCATCGGGTGCGTCGGCATATATGGTGGCCTCGTAGGATGCGCCTTGGGGGAGGAATGAGAGGCTGAGCTGATAGTCGTAGGGTTCGTTGGCTATGCCGCCCACATACCAGTCGGGGCTATTCTTGTCGCGGCGCGCCACGATGATATATTCGCCGGGTTCGGCGGCCAGATAGCGGCTCTCGCTCCAGTCGACGGGCACATCCTTGATAAACTGGAATGCGTCGGCCTTCTCCATGTAGTGTTCGGGCAGGTCGGCGGCCATCTGGAGGGGAGAGTACATGGTGAGGTAGAGGGCGAGCTGATTGGCCGTGGTGGAGCGCTTGTGCTCCTTGTTGCCGGGGGCGAACGAGCCTATGTCGGTGCGGAAGATGCCGGGGGTGAAGTCCATCGGGCCTCCCTTGAGGCGGGTGAAGGGCAGGATGGTCTCGTGGGCGGTCGACATGGCCTGATATTCAGTGCCGAGGGCGCTCTCGTTGCCTATCAGGTTGGGATAGGTGCGGGCCAGGCCGGTGGGGCGCACGGCTTCGTGGGCGTTGACCATGATCTTGTGGTCGGCGGCGCGGCGCACTGCGTCGAGATAGTGGCGCACCGAATTCTGGTTATAATGGGTCTGCCCCTTGGGTAGGAATTTGCCTACATATCCACTCTTGACGGCATTGTAGCCATACTGGTTCATCAGTGTATAGGCCGAGTCCATCCAGTGCTCGTAATTGGGGATGGAGCCCGAGGTCTCGTGGTGCATCATCAGGCGGATGCCTTTGGAGTGGGCATAGTCGTTGAGCTCCTTGAGGTCGAAATCGGGATAGGGGGTGACGAAGTCAAATACAAAATCCTTTTCCTTGCCAAACCAGTCTTCCCAGCCTATGTTCCAGCCCTCGACAAGGAGCTGGTCAAAGCCGTTGGCGGCCGCGAAGTCGATATAGCGCTTGACGTTGGCGGTGGTGGCGCCATGCCGGCCGTGGGGTCGGGCCTTGGAGTAGTCGAATGTGGCGAGGTCAAAGTCTTCGGCGTCGGTGTAGCTCCATGCGCTCTTGCCGGTGATCATCTCCCACCACACACCCATATATTTGACGGGGGTGATCCATGAGGTGTCGTCGTAGGAGGTGGGATCGTTGAGATTGTAGATGATCTGTGAGGCGAGTATGTCGGTTGCTTCGTCGCCGATCATCACCACACGCCAGGGGGTGCGGAAGGGGGTGGTGATGACGGCCTTGGTGCCGTCGGGCAGCGGAGTGAGCCAGGAGCGGAAGGTGAGGGTCGGTTCGTCGAGATCGAGATGCATCGCGGGGAAGTCGACCAAAGCGGCCTCGTGGATGTTCATGTAGAGCGAGTCGTCGCCGCGGAGCATGAGTGATGTCTGGACTCCGGTGGGCGAGAAGTCGGTCTGGCTCACGTTGCCGAGCTTGTCGCCTTTCTCGTTGATGGCACGTATCTCGCTCAGGCGCGAGGTGTTGTATTCATATTCCTGAGTGTCGTAGTCGCCGGGGATCCACCATGCGGTGAGGTCGGCCGGCATGGCAAACTGCGAGTATTCTTCGGTGATGACGATGGTGTCGGGCGTCTGGGTGGGGAAGATGTAGCGGAAGGCAATGCCGTCGTCGTAAACGCGGAAGTTTATGTTGAGCTTGCGCTCGGCTCCGGAGGCGGTCTTCTTGCTGAGCTCCACTGCCAGAGCCTGATAGCGGTTGATGACGGAGTCGCTCTCGCCCCATACGGGTATCCACACAGAGTCTACGCTCTCCATCGCCGGCCGTCCGGCATATTTGAAGCCGGAATGGAAGTCGGGATCGATGGCATCGGATATGTCGAAGCCCATGAGCGAGGGGCGGACTACCGTGTCGCCGTCGAAGGTCACGGAGTAGGAAGGTTGGCCGTCGGCCGAGAGGACAAAGGTGAGCTTGATGCGACCGTCGGGCGAGCTTACGGAGCAGTCGCTTCCGGTGGAGGTGCAGCCCTGGGATACAAACAGCGCGAGGAGGGCCAAAACCGGCAGGATGGTTTTCATCATAAGAAAGATGATGTGAGGGGGATAATGGTTATGAGGCGATCGGGCGGGATGGCAGCCACCATAGTCCGCCGGGGGCAAAGTTAACAATAATCCGTGATCCGGCAACCAATCCGGCAAAAAAATAAAGCCGCCGCAACAGTTATTTCAACTGCTGCGGCGACGCGACTTATTTGAGCCGGGCACCCCTCGGATGGAGAGGGCGGAGGCTATATTCAAATAGTTATAGTGTCTTATTCAGCGGTAGCGGCAACTACTTCCTCTACAACAACGGCGCTGTCGGGAGCAACGCTGTCAACAACTACCTCATCAACAACGGTAGCAACTTCAACAGCGTTGGCTACGGTATCAACTGCTTCTTCGGCAGCCTCGGCAGCCTTGTTATTGTTGCAGGCGGTGAAAGCAACTGCGGCAACGATAGCGGCAGCAGCGATGAACATCTTTTTCATGACTCTTCTGTAATATTGGATTGATTTATAATTTTCGGGTTGATAGCATTATGGCGGGCTGCCAAAAATGCGGTGCAAAAGTACGACAAAAAAATATGCTTCACAACATATTCTTACAAAAATATTAAAATTTTAACATTTATGGCCGGAATCGTACATCACCGAGGTGCCGTCGAGAGCGTTGAGGCGCCGGGCGAGGGCTTCGGCTCGGTCGGCGCGGATGCGCAGGTCGAGGCGGCAGGTATTGTCGAACTCCTGCCCGGCAACGGCCACGTCAGGGTCAGACTTGACCACCTTCATCACATCGTTCATGGCCTGATAAGGAAACGTAAGGCTCACTATGGTCTCCTCGCAGCGCTCCACTCTCACGGCGTCGGCCAGTGCCAGGGCTGTCGACTCGCGGTAGGCGGCTATCAGTCCCGACGGCCCGAGCTTGATGCCCCCGAAATATCTCACTACGGCCACGGCCACGTTGGTGAGCCCCTCCGAGCGTATCTGCCCAAGGATCGGCCGGCCGGCTGTGCCCGATGGCTCGCCGTTGTCGCTCGATGCCGCAATGTCGCCTGCCGCACCTATTATATATGCCCAGCAGCAATGGCGGGCATCGTGGTATTCGTCGGCCACTCCGGCTATCAGCTCCCGGGCTTCGGCGGGAGATGATACCGGAAAGGCAAAGGCCAGGAATCGGCTCAGCTTGACAGTGAGCCGTCCGCGCGATGGGCTTGCGATAGTGGTGTAGGCCGACGATGCCATCTCCCCGGGGTCAGATGATGAGCATTGCGTCGCCGTAGGCTCCGAAGCGATACTTCTCTTTCACGGCTGTCTCGTAGGCTTTCATCACGAGGTCGTAGCCACCGAAGGCGGCTACCATCATGAGGAGGGTGGAGTAGGGGAGATGGAAGTTGGAGATGAGGGCGTCGGGGGTGAGGATGTCGTAGGGAGGGAAGATAAACTTGTTTGTCCAGCCCGAATAGCTCTTGATGTGGCCGTTCATGCTCTCGACTGTGGCGAGGGCGCGGAGCACCGATGTGCCCACGGCGCATACGCGGTGGCCGGCATCTTTGGTCGAGTTGACCTGCTCCACGATCTCGTCGGTCACCTCCATCTGTTCGGAGTCCATGCGGTGTTTGGTGAGATCCTCAACGTCGATCTCGCGGAAGTTGCCGAGGCCGGAGTGGACTGTGATGAATGCCTCCTCGACGCCCTTGATGCGCAGGCGCGTCATCAGCTCGCGCGAGAAGTGGAGACCGGCGGCGGGGGCCACTACGGCGCCCTCCTTGCGGGCATAGATGGTCTGATAGCGCTGGGCATCCTCGGGCTCGGGCTCGCGGTTCATGTAGAGGGGTATGGGGGTCTGGCCCAGGGCATAGAGGGCGGCCTTGAATTCGTCGTGGGGCCCGTCGTAGAGAAATCGCAGGGTGCGTCCGCGCGAGGTGGTGTTGTCGATCACCTCGGCCACCATCGAGTCGTCGTCGCCGAAATAGAGTTTGTTGCCTATGCGGATCTTGCGGGCGGGCTCCACGAGCACGTCCCAGAGTTTGTTTTCAGCGTTGAGCTCGCGGAGCAGAAACACCTCGATGCGCGCGCCGGTGCGCTCCTTGTTGCCATAGAGACGGGCGGGAAACACCTGGGTGTCGTTGAACACCATCAGGTCGCCGTCGTCGAAGTAATCAAGCAGATCCCGGAAAATGTGCGACGAGATCTCGCCCGTGCGCCGGTTGACAACCATCAGTCGCGCTTCGTCGCGCTGCTCCACGGGATATTTGGCTATCAGTTCTTCGGGGAGCTTGAACTGGAATTGTGAGAGTTTCATTCTTTGATTCTTGACGGGGAGGGAGGAAAAGGGTTGAGTGGAATTATTTGTCTTCTTGGGAATCGGGTTGCGGGGCAAGGGCGCAGTTGCGGATCAGATCGACCGCCGCGTCGATGGTGAGGGCCGAGGCGAGCGAGGCGGAGCCTACGCGGGTGCGCCGCAGGGCGGTGAGGTGCGCGCCCGAGCCGAGGGCGGCTCCTATGTCGCGGGCCAGTGCGCGGATATATGTGCCTTTGCTGCACACGATCCGCAGCGTGAGGGTCATGGCATCCGGATCGAAAGCCACGACCTCGATCTCGTCGATCACCAGCAGCTTGGGCTTGAGCTCAACGTCGCGCCCCTTGCGGGCAAGGTCGTAGGCGCGCCGGCCGTCGATCTTGCAGGCCGAGAACGCGGGCGGGATCTGCTCTATCGGTCCGCGGAAACGGTCAAGGACCGGGTCGATGAGGCTGCGGGTGATGTGGGCGGTGGGATAGGTGGCGTCGATCTCCGTCTCGAGGTCAAACGAGGGGGTCGTGGCGCCGAGGGCGAGTGTGGCCACATATTCTTTCACGCCGGCCTGCAGGGTGTCTATCTGCTTGGTGGCGCGGCCTGTCGTGACTATGATCACTCCGGTGGCGAGGGGGTCGAGGGTGCCGGCATGGCCCACCTTGAGCTTCTTCACGCCGAGGCGGCGGGTGAGGGCCGAGCGCAGCCGCTTGACCACATCGAACGAGGTCCAGCCCAGGGGCTTGTCGAGGGTTATGACCTCGCCGGCTATGAAATCGTATTCGCGCTCCGTCACCATATCAGGCAGGTCAGGCCTACGAGGGCACAGTAAACGGCAAACCATATCATGCGTCCCTGACTGACGATGCGCAGCATCCAGCGGCAGGCGAGGCAGCCCACTATGTAGGCCGATACGAATCCGATCAGGAGGGGTATGGCGCCCACGCTCTGGCTGTCGGCGGGACCCGAGGCCATCTTGAGGCCGTCGAGGAGCGCCTCGCCGAGGATGGGGATGATGACCATGAAGAAGGAGAAGCGGGCCACGGCCGAGCGGTCGTCGCCCAGCAGGATGCCGGTGGCTATCGTGGTGCCCGAGCGCGAGAGGCCGGGAAGCACGGCCACGGCCTGCGACAGGCCGATGATGATGGCGTCCATCCAGCCCACGGGGCGGCCGCGGCGTCCGGTGGCTATGGCTTCGCGGGTGCGGCAGAAGTAGGCGAAGGCGAGCAGGAGGGCTGTCACCAGCAGGCAGATGCCGACTATGGTGAGGCTCCCGCCGAAGAGGCTCTCGATGCGGTCTTTGAAGCAGAGGCCCACGATGCCGATGGGGACACACGACACGATGAGTTTCCAGACGTAGGTGGTGTTGCTGTCGCGGCGCAGGGTGAAGAAGGAGCGGCACAGGGGCACGAACTCGGCCCGGAGGATGGTGATGGTGCTCAGGACGGTGGCCACGTGGAGGGCAAGGTCGAAGTCGAGCGCCTCAGCGCCGCTGATCTCTATGCCGAGCATGGAGCGGCATATCTCCAGATGGCCGCTCGAGCTGATGGGAAGATATTCCGACAGTCCCTGCACGATGCCCATTATGAGGGCTTCAATCCATGTCATATCTTATCAGGCTTTGGATGCGGGGTTGGTGGCGGAGGAGGTGGTGTCGTGGCGGCGTGTGGGCCACATTATGGCCACTCCCATGAAAATATAGCCCAGGAAGGTTATCGTGGGGCCTACCACGATGCGGCGGGTCGAGAAAATGTCGGGGTTGAAGGTGTCGGCGCCCGAGGGCTCGCCGGTCATGAGCAGGAATCCTGCCGTGATGACGATGCCCGCAATGGCCATGAGGATGAAGTTGAGGCGGGTGAGAGGGAGGAGGGTCCGCAGGCGTGCCGGTGTCTCGCCGGTGTTGGTGGATGATATCATAGCTGTGATCGGAATAATCTCTTTAATTTGAATATGGTGGGGTCAGCGTCCGAACATTTCGTCGTAGCTGGAGCGGATATATTTGTTGGCGGCCAGATAGGCTGCGCCGCCGCAGATGATGACGCCGGCAAGGAGCATGCCGATGCCGGTCAGGGCGGTGCTCCCGGGGGTGAGATAGCGCGTCACGACGGGGTCGATCGAGCGGCTGTAATAGAGCAGCATCATCAGGATGGCGTAGGCAAACATGGCGGCTATGATGCCTCCGATGATGTTGGCCGTGATAAACGGGCGGCGTATGTAGCCGGGCGTGGCGCCCACGAGCTTCATGGTGTGGATGATGAAGCGACGCGCATACACGCTAAGCCTCACGGTGTTGTTGATCAGGGCCAGGGAGATGAAGAGCAGCGCGCCCGCCACTATCAGCAGGGCCAGAGTGAGGGTGTCGATGGTGGAGTTGATGGCGTCGATCATCTCGTTGTGCACCACCACCTCCTCCACGGCGGGATGGGTGCCGACGGCGGCGGTTATGGCGGCCAGGGAGTCGGTCGAGGCGTAGCGCTCCTTGACCTTCACTTCCAGCTCGGCGCTGAAGGGATTGATGCCGAGCACGGTAATGATGTCGGACGATGCCGTGTCCGTGGGCTGCATCTGCTGCCAGCGTGAAAGGACCTGGGAGGCTGAGGCGTAGGAGGCTGAGGCGGTGGAGGGAGCGTGGCCCACGATCTGCCTGAGCGAGGCCACCTGTGTGGAGTCGGCTGTGTCGCGGATGATCGCCACATAGCCCACTGAGCTGCGCACCTCTTCGGCCACACTTCTTGTGGCCACCGTCAGCAGTGTGACGATGCCGAGGATGAGGAGCACCATCGACACCGAAAATACGGCGGTGGCCTGAGTGCTCAGGGTGGGGAGTCCGCGTCGCGGCCGTCTCTGCCTGTTGCCCATTTTTGTCTTGATCTGTGTGGCTGGTATATAAAAATTTCCGCAAATTTAATACATTTGAGCCCCTTTGTCAACCCTTTCGGGCCGAAAAAGGGTTCTGAGGGGCGTGGCGGCGGGGCCGGGTTGGGCAGTTTTTGCCGATTTTATGTGAAAAAATCTAAACGGTAGCAGCGGCCTGAAGCCGCCCTGCCGGGGCTATCTTGCTGAGGCTGTAGATATGTTGTGCAGCATAGTGGTGCAAAATTTTTTCGATAAATTGTGTCAAATGGAAAAAAAGTGTTTAAATTTGCAAAACTCTTGCACCCGCAGGATACCTTAAATTTGCCAAAACCGCGATTCATAATACCTTAAATATTTAACTTAACCTAAGAAAGGCCAGCGGCACTGACGGAAGACTGGGCTACGGTCCGGTTGCCGGCGGCGTCTCCGGCCTGATGAAGTAACTATCAATCCTATGACCAATCATCTAAAAACGTTGGCCGTTGCGCTTGTAGGTGCTACCGCTTCAGCAGGTGCTGTCTATGCAGCTCCCGCAGAGGCTCCCGCAGCTGTGCAGCCTGCTACCGCAACGTGTAAGGGTGTGGTGACCGACTCTGAGGGTGAGCCTTTGATCGGCGCCAGTGTTGTCGTTCCGGGTACCACTATCGGCGGCAGCACTAACATCGACGGTGAGTTTACCCTCGCAAATGTCGCTATCGGTTCCAAAGTACGTATCTCCTATGTGGGCTACGAGACCGTGGAGGTGACATTCAACGGTGATCCCATCAATGTCATCCTTTCCGAAAACAATATGCTCGACGAAGTCGTAGTCGTTGGTTTCGGTTCTCAGAAAAAGGCAAACCTCACCGGCGCCGTGTCGACAGTTAGCGCCAAGGATATTGCCGCCCGTCCTGTCAACACCGTGGCCGACGCTCTTCAGGGCATGGCTGCCGGTCTCGATGTGCTTGGCGCCGCCCGTGGCGGTCAGCTCGGCGCTCCCCGTTCAATGAATATCCGCGGTACCGGCACCATCGGTTCCGGTTCATCCGTTAATCCTCTCATCCTTATCGACGGCATGGAGGGCGACCTCAACCAGCTCAACCCCGCCGATGTGGAAAACATCTCGATCCTCAAGGACGCCGCCGCTTCGTCTATCTACGGTAGCCGCGCAGCAGGTGGTGTGATCCTCGTTACCACCAAGAGCGGCAGCGAGGGCAAGGTGACCATCAACTACAGCGACAACTTCCGCTGGGGCCATGTTACCCGCATGCCCGAGATGGCCAACTCATGGGAGTGGGCCGTTGCCATGAACCAGGCCGCTATCGCCAACCGTCAGATCTGGTTTACAAACGATCAGCTCGACTATCTGAAGCGCCTTCAGAGCGATCCCAGCCTGACAACCATGTTCCGCAACCCGACCAACAACCACTGGGAGGTATGGGACGAAAACAGCCTTCTGCCTATGGGCAACACCGACTGGCTCGACGAGCACTTCGGCAAGACCTCGTTTGCGCAGGAGCACAACATCTCGGCCACCGGCGGCAACGACAAGTATGACTTCTACTTCTCGGGCAACCTCCTGAGCCAGGGCGGTATCCTCCGCTGGGGCGACGACAGCCAGCACCGCTACACCATCAACGCCAAGATCAACGTGAACCTCACCGACTGGCTCTCGTTCGGCTACAGCACCCGCTGGTATCGCGGTCAGTATGACGCTCCCTCGTTCGTGTCGGCTACCGCAAGTAACGAGCTCTACCACAACATTGCCCGTTACTGGCCGATCATCCCGACCCACGACCCCAACGGCTTCCCCGTTGTTGAGTCGTTTATCGACGGTATGCAGAACGGCGGCCGCTACAAGACCCTCCAGGACAAGCTCGATCAGCAGTTTGCCTTCCGCATCCATCCCATCGAGGGCCTCAACGTAAATGCCGAATTCAACTACCGCACCAACCACCAGTACACCTCGCAGGATGTGCAGCAGGCCTACGGCTGGGACTGCGACGGCAACCCCTACGCCCGCAACCCTAACGGCTATCCTTACGGCGCAGGCGGCACGGGCTCACGCGTGTATGAGTACAGCATCCGCTCCAACTACTTCAACCCCAACGTGTATGCCGACTATAGCCGCACCATTGCCGAAGACCACAACTTCAA
>VIDP01545371.1_pt1 | contig 12129 bp, 9 predicted proteins | sample 5025131 | NCBI WGS metagenome assembly VIDP01 (sample SAMN11853144, study PRJNA449069) | gut metagenome | isolation source: stool from male vole | host: Microtus ochrogaster | place: USA:Florida | collected 2017
CAAACAGCAACGCATCCGGATTGTCCCTCTCCGCCGCATCGGATATCAAGGCCATGCCACCGCGTTTATCCTGTGAGATACCGTAACGCTTTGAGCCGTTATAATGCAGCATTCCCCATTCATACAGGGCATCCTCGCTGCCCATCTCGGCAGCTTTCACGAGCTGGCGGATATACAGCCTGTCAGCATCCTCCTTCTTGCCGTACATGCCCTCCTTGTACATCTGCGACATAAAGTATGCCGACTGGGCATCGCCTTTCTTGGCTGCTTTCTCAAAATATTTCCAGGCGTTCTTATTGCTGGCTTTCACACCGTGGCCCCCGAGATAGCACAATCCCATATCGCGTATGGCCGGCACGTATCCCTTTGCGGCGGCCTTCTTATACCATGCGAAAGCCCGCCCGTAGTCACGTGCCACCTCGCTGTTGCCATAGTAATAGCCTTCGGCCAGCCTGTACATCGCCTCGCGGTCGCCCTCGGCTGCCCTCTGCTGCAGCATGAGGGTCTCACGCCCTGAGGCCGTGACGGCTGACACAACAGCGATGATCAATGCAAGTATCCTGATCTTGTTCATAATTTACTGATTACTGATAATATCCCTGTACCTTGAGCTTGTTTATCACCTCGTCACCGGCCGGATCACCGCCTTTCTTTGCCATACGGGCATACTCATCCGCAGCCGCGTGATTGTTGTCATGGAGGTATTTCTTAGCCATCACACCCGCTGCTGCGGCCGATCCGCCGTCGGCCATGCGCTTGATCGCATCGTAATTGCCTTTCTGCACAGCGGCCTCAAGCTCGCTTGGCTTGGGTGCCTGAGTCTTTTTGACCGGGGCCGTCTTGTCAGGGGTCTGCTTGTTATTCTCGGCCACCGGTTTATTATCAGATTGTTTTTCTACAGGCGCAGTGGGTGCGGGAGCGGGGTTCTGTGGGCCGGGGTTGGTCCCGGGCTGCTTATCCTCATGTGCTGTGGCGCCCGGCGCCTGATAGGCGGCGGTGCGGCCGATGGGGGATATGCCCTTGTGCTCTCTCGGAGGGGGCGGGGTTGGCAGGTTGTTGACGGGCCTGACACCTCCGTCCGGGGCCGATGCCGTATCTTCTATCTCCACCACACTCGTCACCACTGTATTGATGTCATCCACAGGCTGCACCGTCTCAGTCACGGCACCGGCCTGGGTATCCTTTTCGGGCAGAAACTTAAGGCTCAGCAGGTTATCAAGCCCATACCAGTACACCCACGCGCAGATGGCGACGATAAGCAGGAACGACAGGTACGAACTCTTGCTCTTGAGCCAGTCGTAGGCCTTGCGCACGGGCGTGCGGTGCTTGTGTACATGGCGGGTGGCGCCACGCTGTCCTCTGGTGCGGTATCGTGTTCCCGATGTGAAGTGGGCATTCTCGTCCTTGGCGCCTATGCGCTCGAATCCATCGGAGACTTGTGTATGTGTATCTGTGTCAGTGGCGCCGGAGCCCACGCCGGAGTCTTGTCCCAGCGTCATATATGCGGGCAGCGCACTGTCGCTGTCATGTGCCTGTGATGACTGGTCGGCGGCAAGCTGTCCGAACAGCATCTCGGGTGTATTCCTGGTGTATCCGTCAGCCGGCTGCGGTGACGGGGAGGCGATGCCGAGCACATCCGGGGCAGGATGCTGATTTTTCAGCATCTGCGAGGCAAACTCGCGTATCTTTGTAGCCTTCGGGCGATCCCATGTGTTGAGCTGCATACATGCCTGGCAGAGCATCTGCAGCTCCTTTGACCAGCCACGGGGCAGTTTGGGGGGCAGCTGTCCATTGTGCTGAGCCGCTCCGCCGAAGTCGCCGAAGGGGGGCACACCGGTGCAGAGCTCGTATATGAGGGCTCCGAGTGTCCATATATCGCTTGACGTGAGGGGCAGGTCATAATCCGCCGAAAATCGCTCGGGGCTCATATACGCCATGGCCGCCGAGCGGCCGCGTCCTGTCTGCCTCACCATTATCTGGGTCACCTTGTAGCAGATACCGAAATCCGATATCAGGAAGCGGTCATCATCATCGATCATGATGTTGGCCAGCTTCATGTCCTGATGTATGATGGGCTCGTCAAGACCGTGCAGATAGGCCAGACCTGCCGCCACATCATGTACGAAATGCCACACGACACGCTCGTCCACCATGCCGGCAAGGGTGTCGGCCGAGCCCTTGGAGCAACATTTCATCACCAGATACGCGCCTCCGTTGCATACGTCCATTCCCTGCGGGGTGAGCAGATTCTGATGCGACACGCCTATGGTGTTGCCGTATTCGCGCTTCAGCTCCTTCATGCCGTCGGGAGTGAGCGGCGCATATATCTTCAGAGCCACCTCGGTGTCGAGTGTCTCGTCGATAGCACGCCATACCTGGCTGAATATGCCTGTGCCCAGACACTCGATCAGCAGGAATCTGTCGTTGATTATGGTCCCCTTGATAAACTTTGGCATCGGTGATTATGGTTTGAACATGAATTGACGGTTGCCCATCACTATCACATCGCCCTCGCGGAGCTCGATTTTGCGTGAGGGACGTATATATGTAGTCTGCAGGGCGCTGCAGTCCTCGATGCTCCATTTGCCGTCGGCATATGTGAGTCTGGCCTGCAAGTCACGCGCTATGGTATTGTTGGCGGGGTCGGTATTGCCTCGGTACAGGTCTACCTCATTGCCCGTACACACCACGATATTGCCTGCGGTCTCCGAGCCGTCGGCGCCGAGCATCTGCAGGCTGCACCCGGGTATCTGCTCATAGAGCGGACCGGCGGCCACAGTGTCATCTGCTTCGTCACAGGTGTCGGTCACGGCCGGCATGTCAGGGGTCTCCTCTGCCGGCTCGCTATCCCGTGACGGCATAGCCGGCTGCTGCGGCTCGTCGACGATATTGGCGCTGACACTGACGGAGGCTTCGAGGCGGGCCCCGCAATTATGGCAGAAATTCTGCGCGGGAGATACCTCAGTACCGCAGTCGGGGCAGATACCCTCCACTACCTCTATGGTCTGAGCCACTATCCTGGTGTGGCACACCGGACACTCGGCGGCGCCGGCAGGCAGGGGTGAGTCACACTCGGGGCAGTATCTCACCTCGGGAGCGGCAGCTGCCGTCGCCGGTTGCTGAGGCGCGGTCTCGTACTGCGGAGTCTCATACTGCGGAGTCTCATACTGTGCGGGGTTGTCGTACTGAGAGGGGTTGTCATACTGAGAGGGGTTGCCGTACTGCGATGGAGCGTTATATTGCGCCGGGGCATCATACCTCGGGGAGGCAGCATATCGCTGCGGCTGGTCGTCATACTGTGGAGCGGGCTGCTGGCGCGGCATACCGCCGTATTGCACGGCACCCTCGCCGTATGCCGGGCTCCGGTAGCCGCCGGCCGGCTGGGCGTAGCCGGCTGCGAAAGGCTGCGGCTGTGCCGGATTGCCGTATCGCGGATCCATCCGGTCAGCGGTGAATCCATATTCCGCCGATCCGTTGGCCGCTGCCGTGCGGCCCGCGTCATATCCCGGCGCCGGCATATCACCGAGGCGCTGCCGGGCCAGCAGATTATTACACTTCTCACATCTGTCACGATTATCTGGGTTATCCCATCCGCATTGCTTACACTTCATGGACTTTGGTAGATTACGATTGTAGATTAAACAAGCGGCGACCAAGGGTCGCGTACATATTTTGCAAAGATATAAAAAATTTATGTCTCCGCTAACTTTTTAGCGCACAAAAATCTTTTTTTTCAAACAGGTGCTATGTTTGATAATTATTGCTAACTTTGCACATTGCAACGGCATGCGCGCCAGATGCGCCCCTGCCCCACCACAAAAGAAACTATAACTGACACATTAACGGAAAACAGATATGGCACAATGGTTTGAATGTAAGATAAGATATGACAAACTGCAGGACAACGGCACCAGCGTCAAGAAAGTGACCGAATCGTTTCTGGTAGACGCGCTATCGTTCACCGAGGCCGAAGCCCGCATCACCGAAGAGCGCCAGCCCTATATCTCGGGCGAATTCTCGGTGAGCGCCGTAAAGCGCACCAAGATTTCCGAAATATTCCCGGATGACGCCGACGATGCCGACAAATGGTATCAGGTGAAATGGCTCATCACCACTATCGACGACAAGGCCCAGGCCATGGGCAAGCCGCCGGTGGAGAAGAAGGTGAGCGTGCTGTCGATGGTGCAGGCCGCCGACTTCGACGGAGCCCTCGCCGCCTTTAAGGAAGGGATGAAGAACACCCTGTCAGACTACGACATTGCAGCCATCTCAGAGACGACAATACTCGATGTCTATCCCGTAAAACTCGGCGAGAAGGAGCAATGACATCCATAAGCGACAATCTCAGACGTGTGCGCGCCACCATCCCGCCCGGAGTGACGATGGTCGCCGTGTCTAAGTTTCACCCCGTCGAGGCCCTGCTGGCCGCCTACGATGCCGGACAGCGTATCTTCGGAGAGAGCCGTCAGCAAGAGCTGCTGAAAAAGACAGCCCTGATGCCCGCCGACGTGAAGTGGCACTTCATCGGACACCTGCAGACCAACAAGGTGCGCCCGCTCATAGGCAAGGTAGCCATGATAGAGAGCGTCGACTCAGTGCGTCTGCTCGAGCTCATCGACCGTGAGAGCGCCGCCGGCGGCGTGCTGACCGACGTGCTGCTGCAAGTGCATGTGGCCGCCGAAGACACCAAATCGGGATTCACCCCAGACGAGCTCGACGCCCTCATCGCCACCGATCCGCACAGCCGCCTGGCCTCGACACGCATCCGCGGCATAATGGGCATGGCCACCAACACCGACGACAACGGGCGCGTGAGGGCCGATTTCGAGGCTATCGCCGCATGTTACCGCAAGGCCGCGGCCACCGCCCCCGCATATTTCGACACCATCTCCATGGGCATGACCCATGACTATCCGCTGGCGATCGATTGCGGAGCCAACATGGTGAGGATCGGCACAGCCATATTCGGCGAACGCGAATATTGACAATATCAACCCTAAAACTACATATTATGACACAAAACAAATCCAACGGGCGCACAATCGCTATCGTGACGATGTTCTTCATATTCGGCATGATATCGTTTGTCACCAACATGGCCGCTCCGTTCGGCAACATCTGGGGCAATACCTACAGCTGGGCCGGCATGATGGGTAACATGATGAACTTCGCGGCTTATCTCTTCATGGGTATTCCGGCCGGCAAGATGCTCACCACCGTAGGCTACAAGAAGACCTCGCTCATAGCCTTGGGCGTAGGTATCTGCGGTCTGCTCGTGCAATACCTCAGCAGTGTCGTGGGCGCTGACGTCGCCGTGTTTGAATACGCCGGCCAGACCGTGGCCCTCAACCTCCTGATCTATCTGTTGGGCGCATTCATCTGCGGCTTCTGCGTGTGCATGCTCAACACCGTGGTCAACCCCATGCTCAATATCCTCGGCGGCGGCGGCAACAAGGGCAACCAGCTCATCCAGGCCGGCGGTGCCATCAACTCCCTCTCGGGCACACTCACTCCCTTCCTGGTAGGTATGCTCATCGGCACCGTCACCGACAAGACCTCGATGGGCGACGTGGCTCCCCTGCTCTTCATCGGCATCGGTATCTTTGTCGTGGCCTTCATCATCATCTCGTTCGTAGCCATCCCCGAGCCCGCGCTCGAGCGCGCACGCGCCCAGGCCGCCAAAGGCATCGCCGCTGTCAACAAATACGAGCACAGCGCATGGTCGTTCCGCCACTTCGTGCTGGGCGCCGTAGCCATATTCTTCTATGTCGGCATCGAGATCGGCATCCCCGGCGAGATGAACTTCTACATCACCAAGCTGCCCTACGAAGGCGCAGCCGCCGTGGCCGGCACATTCGTAGCCGCATACTGGCTGCTGATGCTCGTGGGCCGCAGCCTCTCCACCATCATCTCCACCTGGGTATCCACCCGCAACCAGATGATCGCCGTGAGCGCCACCGCGCTGCTGCTCATCCTCATCGCCATATTCATGCCGGCCGACATCACCATCGATGTCAACGGTGTGCCGGTGCCGACGCTATGTATCCTCATCGCCGTATGCGGCCTGTGTACATCGATCATGTGGGGCGGTATCTTCAACCTCTGTGTCGAGGGTCTGGGCAAATACACCGAGCAGGCCTCAGGTATCTTCATGATGCTTGTGGTGGGCGGCGGTATCATGCCTCTGATCCAGGACATGTGTCTGGCTCCCGTGCTGGGCTATATCGGCAGCTACTGGCTCATCGTGGCCATGCTCGGATATCTGCTCTTCTACTCGCTCGTGGGCTACAAGAATGTCAACAAGGACATCCCCGTGGAGATCGAGACCCCCGGTGGCGACGATATCCGCGACGTAATCTGACAATCACATCCCTTAATGCAGCGACAGCCGGAGGTGACTCCGGCTGTCGCTGTTTATTATCATGTCAAGATCGCCATCATCACTGCCTGTCAGACAACCGGCGATAGCCCCAGCTCATGAATTTCATGAACATCGACAGTAGATATCCCGCCAAGATTGACAACAAGATAAATACCACCCCCGACAGCCATTGCATCAATGGAGATGACAACATATCGCATCCGGCCACAAAACTACCGCAGGGCAACAGCATCACCACCTGAAACAGATATATTTCAAGGCTTATACCTCCGATAAAGCCCAGTACCACACTTACACCCCTTGGCATCTTATCCAGCATACGGCTGCACAGCAGACAAAATCCGGGGACGATAAGGATCAAAGGATACCACTTCAGCATTGTGTCCTCAAGAAACCGGTAGGTATAACTATTCATTAGCCAGACATATACGATGCAACCTATCACGGCGGTAATCTCCAGTATTCTCCTTGATGCTGACGACAGAGCCGGCACATCACAGCCGCGGCTCTTATTATTGAGCACTCCGGCTATGACGCCAGTGACAAAAATAGGCAGTCTCGGTAATGCGAGCGCAGCGTAAGATGAGCATATCCCCGCATATTTCAACGGCATCGGGACAAATGAGCACAGCAATATCACCCACCCCCATCTTATATCCTTGTTAATTAGATAATATATGACCGGAAAACAAAGATAGCACAGGAAGAGGGCCGGAATATACCAATCAAAGGAAGCCCCATCCGGCAAGAAGTATCCTATACCCGTAGACAGTATCAAAATATCCAATATAGAGTAGGAAAACACGAATATTCCCCCGATGATGATCACGGCAAGATATGTGGGATATATTCTTGCGAATCGCCTGCGGTAGAATTTCCAGACCGACTTATACCTGCCGTAGCCCCAGCACAGGCCGAATCCCGAAAGGAAAAGGAAGATATCCACTCCGGCAAATCCAAGTTCGGGGATAACGGGCACGAGCGACACGTGCAGACCGGTGAAGACATGATGTATCAGCACAGCCACGGTGGCTACGCCCATCAATTCTCCGCGATGTTTCGATATGGCTTCCATACAGATAGATTAAAATCAGTACTTATCATCCCGACACACAGATATCCGGCAACGGTCAGATATCGAAGAGCATGGAGAAATTGACGAAGATGCCGCTGTCACGCACCAGGCCGCCGGTCTTGCCCAGGCCCAGACGGTAGCCGGCACTGAGCTGCACGAAGTTGATGACATCAAAGCCCACACCGAAATTCCAGCCCGTATGCAACCTCTCGCCGCAGCCCGGGCCCATCCTTAAGGCGAAATCCGGGCCCGTCACCACAAACGGGGCGGCGAGGTCGCTCACCGACGCCAGCCAGAATTTATACTTGAAATCGACAGGTATGGCGATGAAGTCACGTCCGGTCGACAACCGCCCTTCTCCATCGGCGACGGCAAATGTCACCGGGCGGTGGTCATATATCACAGACGCACCGGCCGCGAATCCGCATTTCTCGGCCTGCCACTCGCAGGTGAGTCCGCCGGCAAAGCCGGAGCCGCCTTTGGCATCCACCGCCGCCGGGGCCACGGGCATCGCGAAATCTCCGCCCAGCCGCAGTCCGTATCTGAATTGTGCATGCGCCGCGCCCGCTATGCCCAGCACAGCCGCCAATATCAATATCAATCTTTTCATACCAATATACTTATCTTATTATCAATGTGACGACATCCTGGCCAGCGACGTGCGGCGCATCTTCACCGGACGGATAGTGCCGTCGGGATTATATTCGAGGGGCTCCACGCACACACACCGGCGTGCGCCATGACCCTTCTTCAGCCCCGGATTGCGCAGTATCGAAAGGTCGGAATTATGATAGAATATATACCAGTCGCCCTTGTATTCCACGATGGAGTGATGATTGGTGCCGCTGCTCACCGGGGGCAGTATCACACCCTGATAGGTGTACGGCCCCATGGGCGAATCGGCCATGGCGTAGGCTATCTGCGGAGCCTTGCCGTTCTTGCTGCCGTTGGAATAAGACATATAATACTTGCCGTCACGCTTATGCACCCACACAGCCTCAAAAAACTCAAAAGCACCGTCGATTATATACACACCCGTATCATTTCCGGCCCCATCCTTGCGTCCGCCGCTGTGGTCGTATGATATCATGTCGGGATTGAGCTTGACGCAGCACACGTCATTCTGGCCCACGAACAGATAGGCCTGTCCGTCATCATCGATCAGCACACACGGGTCTATGAAGTCGCGGTTGCAGTACACCCCCGGGGTATCGATCGACAGCAGCGGGGCCCCTATGGCATCGACAAACGGCCCGCGCGGCGAGTCGCTCACGGCCACGCCGATATGCTTCTTGTCGGTAGGATAATACAGATAATACTTGCCGTCGCGCTCCACGCAGTCGGGTGCCCAGGCCTCACCGTTGGCCCAGTCTGTCAGCGCCAGCGCGTCAAAGCATATCCCGGCATCATGAAACTCCTGCATGTCGGTGGTGTAGTACACATGGTAATCCTCCATCGAGAACGACCGCGCCCCGTGGCGGTCATGCGACGGATACACATACAGCGTGTCGTTGAACACACGTGCCGACGGATCGGCCGAGTATTCATCCACTATGATCGGATTGTCTGCTATGGGCCGGGCAGCCGCGCAGCGCAGCCCCGCCGAGAGGATTATCAGTATCAGGATTCTGATTCTCATGGTATCTGGTTTTAATTCCGGTTATTACAAGTTATCTTTTCAGGGTGAGCACTACGATTTCGGGCCATGCGCCGAAGCGGAAACGCATGTTGCCGCCCGCGCCCGTCGACACATACATCTGCTGGTCGCCCACCCGGTAGAGACCGCCCCACTTGTCAAACACCCAGGCCGAAGGCGACCATCCGAATATCTCAAACTGCATGGCATGGGTATGGCCCGACAGTGTCAGCGGGATACGCGTCTTTCCGGCCACCGCGTCGTCGAAATGGGTGGGATCGTGGCTCAGCAGCACGGTGTAGGCGCCGTCGGGGATACCGGTCAAGGCCTTTTCGAGATTGCCCTTGTTGGCCGAGAAGCGGCGTCCTATATTCTGCACTCCGGCCACGTATATGCTGTCGGAGCCTCGTGTGATGGCGAAATTCTCATCGAGCAGCAGCCAAGAGAATATGCTCCGCTCCAGCTCCATCGTGCGCCTCAGCATCCTCTCGTGGCTGCCGGGCTCAGCGTCACGCGCATACAGCGAATAGTCGTGGTTGCCCAGCACAGACACCACTCCGTCGGGGGCGTGCAGGCGTCTGAGAGTGGCGACGAAAGGCTCCACCTCATCGGGCGTGAAATTCATGATATCGCCGGTGAAGACGATCAGGTCGGGATGCAGCGCGTTGATTCTGTCCACCAGATTGCTGATATACGCGGTGTCGCCGGCGAATGTGCCCAGATGCAGATCGGTGATCTGGGCTATGCGGTAGCCGTTGAAGGCCGCCGGCAGCGACGGAGTGGCGAAGGTGACATCCTTCACCACGATATGGCGCCAGCCCCACACCAGCCCGTAGACCGCGCCGAGCATCACCACACCGGCCACCACGGCCGCGCCGGTCTGTATCCACGGGGCGGCCGCCGCCCACGGCAGGGCCGCAAGCCTGCCCACCAGGGAGAGGGCCGTGAACACCAGCTTGGGCAACGTAAAGCACAGCAGCATCCACAGAAACACATCAGCGGCCACTGTCCATTGGCCGCGGGCTATCATCAGCGCGCACACAGCCATCACCACAGTAGGCACCCACCACACCAGCTTGACCAGCAGCGGACACCACCGCAGAAACGAAAAGAATATATATAAATCGCAGCCAAATGCGATTGCAAAAAATGCTATGAACGTTAAAAACATACCGTCGGTGGTTGATTCAGATAATCTCAGAGTGCAAATTTACGAAAAAACATCCACAAATTTTTCACTCATCCACTCAGCCCCCACAAAATACACCCCTGATTGTAATAATTTGGCGCAATTGCATAAAAAATGCGTAAATTTGCAGCCAAAAAACAATCAAAACTTAAAAATCAAAACAAAATGACTCAAAAAGCACAACAACTCATGAGCGACAAGGCATGGGTGAGGTGGACGGCGCTGCTGCTGCTGGCACTGGCGATGTTCTGCTCATACATCTTCATGGACATCCTGTCGCCCATCAAAGACCTGCTGCAATCGACACGCGGATGGGACAGCACCGCCTTCGGCACGATGCAGGGCTCCGAGACATTCCTCAACGTATTCGTATTCTTCCTGATATTCGCGGGCATCATCCTCGACAAGATGGGAGTGCGCTTCACGGCCCTGCTCTCGGGCGTGGTGATGCTCATCGGTGCGGTGATCCAGTATTACTCGCTGTCGCAGAGCTTTATCGGCAGCAGCTGCGAGCACTGGTTCAACACACACCTCAATTATATACCCGTGTTTGACGAGCTGGGCATCTCGCCCTTCTACGAAGGCATGCCCGCGTCGGCCAAGCTCGCCGCCGTCGGCTTCATGATATTCGGCTGCGGCACCGAGATGGCCGGCATCACCGTATCGCGCGGTATCGTCAAGTGGTTCCAGGGCCACGAGATGGCGCTCGCCATGGGCTCTGAGATGGCTCTCGCGCGCCTGGGTGTGGCCACCTGTATGATATTCTCGCCCTTCTTCGCCACTCTCGGCGGCGACATCGACGTTGACCGCTCGGTAGCCTTCGGTGTAGTGCTGCTGATGATAGCCCTGATCATGTTCATCGTTTACTTCTTCATGGACAAGCGCCTCGACGCCCAGAGCGGCAAGGCCGAGGAGAAGGACGACCCCTTCAAGCTCAGCGATGTCACCACTATCCTGCGCAGCCGCGGCTTCTGGCTCGTGGCCCTGCTGTGCGTGCTCTATTATTCGGCCATCTTCCCCTTCCAGAAATATGCCGTCAACATGCTGCAGTGCAACCTCACCTTCACCGATGTGCCCGCCGGCTCATTCTGGGGCGGAGAGAGCGTCACCATCTATTCCTACATCGTGATGCTGGTGGTGGCCGCCACAGCCTTTGCCAGCAACTTCACCAAGGGCACCGTGAGATACTTCTTCCTGGCCGTCTCCATCGCGTCGCTCGTAGGCTTCTGCTACATGGGCTACATGCGCCAGTCAGCCGCCACCATCTTCTCGGTGTTCCCGCTTCTGGCCGTGGGCATCACTCCCATCCTCGGCAAGGTCATCGACCACAAGGGCAAGGCAGCCACCATGCTCGTCTACGGCGCCGTGCTGCTCATCCTCTGCCACCTCACCTTCGCCTTCGTGCTACCGCTCTTCAAGGGCAGCCCCGTGGGCGGTGTCATCGTGGCCTACGTCACCATCCTGGTGCTCGGCGCGTCATTCTCGCTGGTGCCCGCGTCGCTGTGGCCCAGCGTGCCCAAGCTCGTTGACGCCAAGGTGATAGGCTCGGCCTACGCCCTCATCTTCTGGATCCAGAACATCGGTCTGTGGCTCTTCCCTCTGCTTATCGGCAAGGTGCTCGACGCCACCAACCAGGATATCATAGCCGAGGAGCAGGCCGGCCTCATCGACGCCGAGCAGGCAGCCACGATGTACAACTACACCGCGCCTCTGGTGATGCTGGCAGCCCTCGGAGCAGCGGCCCTGCTCATAGGCATCTACCTCAAATACATCGACAAGAAAGAGCACTTAGGTCTCGAAGAGCCCAACATCGCCTCGGCCGAGACCGAAGAGGCCGAGATGCTCGC
>VIDP01576670.1_pt1 | contig 12127 bp, 10 predicted proteins | sample 5025131 | NCBI WGS metagenome assembly VIDP01 (sample SAMN11853144, study PRJNA449069) | gut metagenome | isolation source: stool from male vole | host: Microtus ochrogaster | place: USA:Florida | collected 2017
CACGGGATCACTGAGCAGTTCTTTCTGATGACCGCGGCCTCCGAGCGGATACCATGCCTCGACTGCAATGCCGAGCGACTGAATATGCGGGACTACATCCAAGTCCTGATAATACGGATGCACCTCGTTTTGAACGAGCACCGGCTTAATGTCAACCTGTTTGATGAAATCATCAATCTCCCTTATATAATAGCAAGATACTCCAAGTGAACGGATTTTACCTTCCTTGACAAATTTCTCCATAGCCTTATATGCCTTGACATCGTTTGTTCCGGGGTGGTGAAGAAGCATAAGATCGACATATCCGATGTTGAGCTTGTCAATGCACTCTTGAATTGCCTTTTCAGGGTCGGAATATTGGTTGGGATAAATCTTTGTGGCTACGAATATTTCTTCACGCGGCACACCCGATTCTCTTACACCCTTCCCTACTTCTACCTCATTGCCATACATGTGAGCCGTATCTATCTTGCGGAAACCTAATGCAATAGCTGACTTCACTGAATTGACGCATACATTACCTAAGAGGCTGTAAGTACCAAGACCAACTATCGGCATATCATATCCGCTGTTGAGACGAATAGTGGGCGCCTGACCATTATTCCCCTCTGTGAGAGGGAAATGCGCAAAGTCGGTAGAGGTATCGGTGCATGACAAATCCGTTACCGGCTCTTTTTCGTCACCTCCTGAAGGATTAGCATCGGGCGTAAGAGTAGTCTCCTCCTGATTGATTGGGGCGTCCTTCTCGTGAGAGCACGCACCCATTGTGAAAGAAATTGCCATAAGCAATGTGAGGATTATTGTCCCGAATCTCATTTGTCGAAGTTTTTATTGAAGAACTCCACGATTTGTGCGAAAGGAATGATGTCCTTTTGGTCGTAGAGGTCGGTGTGGCTTGCTCCGGGTATTACGACAAACTCCTTGTTGTCTCCTTTGAGCTTGGCGAAAGCGTCTTTACCGAAATAGAAAGAGTGAGCCTTGTCGCCATGCACTATCATCACTGCATTTTCCAGTTCGTCGGCATATTCGAAGAATTTGAAGTTGAGGAAAGGGAGCGGCGAGGTGGCATTGAAGCCGCCATTCGAGTTCAGCGAACGTTTGTGATAACCGCGTGGGGTCTTGTAGTAATCGTAATAGTCTTTCACGAACAGCGGCGCATCATCCGGAAGCGGGTCAACCACTCCGCCGCCAAGTTTATAGTATCCATTCTGATAATCTTCGGTGCGTTGAGCAGCTAAAGCGGCACGCTTTTCATTACGCTCAGCGGCACTGTTCTCGCTGTCGAAGTAGCCGTTTGCGTTTACGCGAGTCATGTCGTACATTGTAGAGGCTACGGTAGCCTTTATACGAGGATCGTTGATGGCAGCCTCGATTGCGATGCCACCCCAACCACATATACCTAAGATTCCCACCTTGTCTTTTTCCACATCGTTGCGCGAAAGCAGATAATCTATTGCTGCACTGAAGTCTTCTGTATTGATATCTGGTGAGGCGATATAGCGGGGTTCTCCTCCGCTCTCACCGGTGTATGACGGATCAAAAGCGAGAGTGAGAAATCCATTCTCAGCCAACTCCTGCGCATACAGACCGGAGACCTGTTCCTTCACTGCTCCGAACGGGCCGCTTACTGCGATTGCCGGAAGTTTTCCTTCTGCACCCTTGGGCTTGTAGAGGTCGGCGGCAAGAGTGATGCCGTAACGGTTTACGAATGTGACTTTTGAATGGTCTACTTTATCACTTTTAGGGAATGTCTTGTCCCATTCCTGCACGAGGTTAAGGTTTTCTGTCTTCATCATATTTTCTGTACTTTGAGTTTGTGCATTTAGAGAAAATCCGGCTGTGACTGCAACCGCTAAAATAAGTAGTGTCTTTTTCATCTCTTAAATTGTTTTAATCATTTTGGCAGGCACACCGCCAACAATAGTATTTGGTGCTACACTCTTATTGACTACCGCGCCTGCGGCGATGATAGCTCCGTCACCGATGCTGACGCCGGGAAGGATTGTTACATTCGCTCCAACCCATACCCTGTTGCCTATAGTTACCGGGATACAAGTCATATCAGCGCGCTTCCGAGGGTCTTTTGAATGATTGACGGTACAGATCGTACAGTTATGCCCTATCAGGCAGTCGTCACCAATTGTAATGCCACCCCAATCCTGGAATGTACAGCCCATATTTATAAAGGTACGGCGACCGACGGTGATATTCTGTCCGCAGTCGGTGTAAAACGGTGGGAAAAGGCCGAAATCCTCGTCAAGAGGCTGGTCAATCAGTTCAGAGATCAACTCACGTAGCTCCTCGGGAGAATGATATGCACTGTTGATTTTAGAAGTAAGGCACAATGCCCGCTGACTCATTGAGTGCATTTTTTGATGCATCTCGCTTCCGGCAACAATGAGATTACCGGCAGTTGCATATTCTAAAAATTCCTTATCTGACATATTCTTCTATCACTTTTATAATGAATAATGCAAATTTACTGCATTAGTTTTGCTATAAAAATACCAATATTACGGATAAAAGAACCCGGATTACGGAATGACCGGCCAAACCCAAAGGATATGAAATGGGAATGGTGGAAAGGGGTTAATAGGAAGCTCCCGGCATCACTGCCGGGAGCTTCTGTCTGCGTATGGTGTGTTCAAGTATGAAAATTTTCTTTAGCGTCCTCCTGTCTTTGAGGTGTCTACGTTGGCGTCTGCATTTATGAGCTTGTTGGCGCCGCGCTTCTGATGACCCCACTGCAAGTTATAGCTGATCTTTATATAGGGTATCCGCATATCAACCCGTAAATGCTGCTCGTTGGTGTTCCACTTGCTGATCATCTTTGAGCCCTGATCATACCGGCCGAAGGGCATGATTACACCGGCTCCAAACTGCCAGTTTTTCCAGTTGTAAGAGAGGTCAATAACATTGATATCCTCTCCCCAGCTGATTTTCTCACCCCAAAGGTCGCGACGTGCTTTCATATACTGATACATCAGCGTAAAGCCCCAGTGAGTCACACTTAGCGTGGCATTGCCGCTCCAGTTGTAGCCTTTAAAGTCATAGCCCGTGCCACGCATATTTTCCATTCTGTATTGCACGTATGCCCCGAGCCATACCCAATTTGGCACCGCCTCAACCTGTGGAGCGAGAAAGAATGTCAGATTTTTCAATCCACGGCTATTTTCATACGTGGTGACCAGACGGTTGTCATCCCAATACAACAGAGGGGTGATGGCATTAGGGCTGGTATAGGCGCGTATGCCGAATTGTCCCGACACGCGTGGCACGCTGAAGTAATATCGCAGCGTGAGCATATAAGAATTGGAGGTCTTGAGATTGGGATTGCCGATGCGCCATTGAAAGCCGTCAAGCTGCTGTGGAGCGACATTGGTCTCGGCAAGCGAGGGGGTAGACTGCCAGGACTCGAAACTCAGGCGGAAGTTATGGTTTTGATTGATGCCGTATGTGATGGTGGCCTGTGGTCTTACATTCCATGAGTGGTTGCCTTGATTAGACTCCTTGAAGAGGAAATCCGTGTATTGCGCTCCGATGCCGGCGGTAAAGGTAAATTTCTTGACCCGCTGAAAGTATTCGGCGAAGAAATAGACTTTGTCTTGCCGCTGATGAAAGACTTCTCCCCCAAGATTCTCATATAGCGAGCGGTTGCGGTTGGCTGAATAGGTCAATCCGGCGGTAAGCCGCGCGTTGTTCCACCGCTTAATGTAATCCGCCTCTATGGCATAAGCCTGGTTGCGGTCTTTTACCAAAGTATGTACATCCGTAATTTCATCCATAGTGTCCTGTAGCCGCTCGACATAATCCGAGTATGACTTGCCGAAATAGAGCGAGGCGCGAAAGTCGACTACGAGCGTCTGCCGGTGATTCAGGTGCTGTTCGAGATAGGCGGTGAGTTGGGGATTATTGCCGTCAGAGCCGGTTTGGTCTGTCAAGAGGATATCTTCGGGGCGGTTGCTGTAATGCATCAGTCCGTCAAAATGAGTACGGTTGCGGAATGTGTGAAAGTCATTCAGGCCGACAAACAATATTGTCGTATCAGGCTTGATGTAGCTGTATTCTATCCAGCCGCGGCCTTTTGTGTCATCCATATAGCCACCTTGAGATATCTCCTCTCTATTGATAGTCTCACCACCGGGATGGGTGAAAGTTTCGGTAAATTCCCGATGAGATTTCAGATGATTGCTGTATTTGAGATTGCCGCCTATTTTCCACTGAGAGCGTCCGGAATTGAGCTTAAGGTCTGCCCATCCAAATCCCCATCCGGTATTGAGAGCCGGTTCGGCCTGAGCCTGCAGGGAGCCGCCAACCGTGGGATTGGTCACGATGAAATTCAGCACATAATTAGCGCCGTTATAGCGGAGACCCGGATTGTCTATCCACTCCACGCGCTTGATTGACTCCGGAAGCAGGGCACGCACTTGATCAATGGAAGCCTGACGTCCGTTAATGCACACCTGCACTCCCTCGCCGGCTGCCTCAATAGTGCCCAAGGCATCAAAGACCGTAAGAGAGGGTATCATAAGATTGGTAAGAAGCTGCACGCCATTCTTGGAACTTTCTACGGCGCTTTTGGACGGATAATACACGTCCATATCAGCTTTGCGAATCACCTTTGGCGCTTCAACCACTATCTCTTGTAAATCCTGATAGGCTAACGAGTCTGCTTGCTCCTGAGAGAATGCAGTCACGGCAATAAGACCAAGCATTGCAGCTGTAATAATCGTTTTCATTATGAGTCAGTATTTAATTATTAAGTTAAAGTAAGAGATGGTTAAATCTTGTAAATGTCTAACACATACTTACCTCTGAAGGTGACACAAAATTACAGCAAGGCAAAATAAAAACTCTCAACAAATGTTGAGAGTTAAGGATTTATACATTTATTTAGTTATTAAACCCGAATTTAAAAACAGCGGGGCAAACAATCTTTCAGCATGTGCACCGACACCTCATCTCATCTCACGAGGGTCTTTGTGCCGTTGACGATGTATATTCCCGGGCAGGAGGGAGATTGAACTTTGCGACCATAGAGATCATATATCTCAGCCTGTGAGGCATCCCCATCAATACTCTTAAGTCCGGAGGCAACGCGGTCTATGCGGAAATGGAGGCGGTCGGTAAGGGCATGCCAACCATCATATATGAGGGCCATATATTCGCCATCTTTGAGTTCACTCAGGTCGGCTGCGATACTCTCCTTACGGCTCTCCCCCGATGTAAGATATACTCGGTCGGAGTTTTGGTGATACAGTTCGTCACCCCCATCTCCCGGGAATATGCGCAGTGTGACTTCCGAGAAATAGACACCCGACGTGCAACGCAGATCGTATCCGAATCTCGCCTTGTCAGGCTCCGCTACAGGATTGTCGCCTTCGAGATGAAACTCTGTGATACTGAATTCTGTATCTTCCGTCATTATGGCTACAGTCACGGATATCGGGGCGCTCACGGTCTTCCCACTCTCATCCCTGAATACTAATTCATATTCTCCGGCGCTCAACTCCTCGCCTTTGAGGGCACTGAATTTGGCGATATAGTCGGTCACTGCTTCTGCGCCACCGGGCATTACATCAAGAGGACGGAACGTGGATTTTGCAATTTCTTTGCCTTCAGCGCTGAGCAAGTAGGGAGTCACCGTGCTGTAGTATTCCTCATTGCTCGTATTGACAGCCTTAAAGATAAGGGGTAATTCGTGGTCGGCGTATATCGTTGTCGGCACGGTTATGTCAGTGATTGTCACAGAGGCGGCCTCTGCATCCGAGATATCGGCTATTCCATTCTTTACCACGGCAGTTACGTATTGTGAGCATCCCACCGGCATTCTGACATCATACCATTTATCATCCACTCTAAGAGCCGGGGTGATTTTGTAAGTGCCGTCGGGAAGTTCCGGGAAAAGCACCTGCAGGTCGTTGCGTCCGTCATCGGGATGAAAACCCTCCACACCGGGGCCTTCGGCATAGATGCTTACCGTGCCGGCTTCATCCTTAAACCTCATTCCTAACCGAGAGCCTTCCGGCATGGTGTACAGGCTATAATTAAAATATTGGCCGGCACATCTGAAAGCGTCACCCTCCTTCACTGTCTTCACATCGGTAGTAAAGGCTATATTGTTGTAGAAAAGATATATGGGCGTGTCGCCATCAGCAGCCGGGCGCAGCCCTAATGTAGCTATCTGGCTGGTGTTGAAACCACCGGCACCGCCACCCACTCCCAAGTCGTCGGGATTAAGGGCTGTCAGCAGAAAATATCCGTTGCTGAGGCCGCCCCAACCCCAGTTGAAATGGAAATACCCATCACTTCTGTAGCCATCGCAGATAAACTGATGACCGCCATCGGTGCCTGCTCCGCTATAGAGCACAGGATGTCCGGCTTTCAATTCGCTGTATATCATATCTTCCCACTCATAGTAGCCGTAGTAGGCGCGGTTTGGCATCCACAACGACGGTGAATATCCGAAAATATCAATCAAAGAAGTTCCCATGGCTGTAGTGGCAGCGCCGCTGCCGCCCGGCTCATAGTGCATATCCACGCTTATACCGCAGCCTAACATCAGTCGCGCCACCGCAAGACGCGACGCTTCGCTGCTGTCGCGGTCATAGCGGTCGGTCATCAAGTCCCACTCAAAAGTGGTGGTCTCGTAATCAAAACTCAACTCTTCCTCACCGGGACGCCACATATATGAATGCTTGCCTTTGCCATGCACGGGATAGTTATAATATTTCATAGCCTGTGCCATCGCCGTGGCCACGCATCCTGTCACGGTCTCGTGTCCGTCCACTTTGGGACACAGTTCGTTGTATGGCGACTCCTGATTCCACTCAGTCGCTATTAAGGGTGCAATTTCGGCTTTCGCTTCACGGGCTATCGGCTTCGTGACGGCTGCATCTTGCTTCTTCAGATATTCGAGTTGGGAATTGTAGAAGGCCATCCATTCAGCCAACGCGGGATTGGCAGATGGGTCAAACTGACCATTATCTGAGTATGCCAATACAGCCGGGGCGTTGTCATAGGCCGGAAGCACTACAAAACCCTCGCCACCTGAGAAGACATACAGGTTTTTCTCTGTGGAAATAAGTTTCATATACGCGCGATGAGTAGCAGACGGTACGCACATACGCGCCACCGATGAGGTGTTCATTCTTGCAAGTGCCTGCTCGGGAGTTACGTGACCGGCTTGAGCGGATACGCCCACCAATATGATGCATAAAAGAGAAACGAACCTGTTCATAGTGGAAAAGTGAGGATTATTGTTAAAATACTGACTATTAAAGATACTATTGATGTGATTTTAACAATAATTCACACTCGGCGGTTCATTTTTTACGCAGTCGGCTCAGGTGAGTAGGTGTGACATGGAGGAAAGAGGCAATATCTTTGAGTGAAAAGCAGTCGAACAGGTCAGGATGATGACTGAGAAGCGACTCGTATCGTTGTTGGGGTGTCTTGATGTAAAGGTCGAGATATCTGTGATATATTGTGCTATATACAGCTTCTGTGGCGCGACTCACCATTTCACGCATATAAGCATCGGAAGGCAACTTTGCAATAATCTCTTTGGAGGGGATGCAATAGATGTCACAATCGGAGGTAGCGACTATTGATAGTTCCGACGGCGTTTCATTGATGATACTATGCCAGTCGGCTACAAAATCCTCATCAAACACAAACCCGACGACATGTTCCGCACCGTCTTCAGATCTGACCACATATTTGAGAGTGCCGGACTGAATCCATCCAAAGTATCGGCCGGCATAACCTACGGATACAAATTCTTCTCCTTTATTGAAATGACGCAGGATGCCGTGGCTGACGCATAAGTCTCGCCAGGCATTAACGTCGATACGCTCTATCCAGGTATTAAAATTTTCCGACATACTCTAATTCACAGTCTCTGTCTGTAAATGCAAAGGTAAGCAAAAAAACGATTGAGCGCAATAGATACGATAGCATAGCGTTATATTGATATCTATACTAAACCTGTAAAGCTATGAAGCGTAAAATTCTTTCTGCAATTCTTATGACGTTGGTGGGCACTATCTTTGCCTTTGGTCAAGATAATACTGTAATGTGGGGTGTGAAGGCTTCTATCGATGCCGAACTTCCCGGCAGATGGCACGGAGATGGCGGCGGCGTGACGATGTATCGCCCCGGCGTTGGCTTTACTCTCGGAGGAGTCAGCAACATCTATTTAGGCAAGAACTTCTATTTTGAGCCGTCGGTGGCTATCGCCTACTCTCAGTATCGATATAAGGATGTGGTATTTTCCAACTCGGAGGGTGTGATAGGAGAGACTGACCCCAAAATATACAAATGGAGTCTGCAGATACCGCTCGTTGTAGGATATTCCATAGATATATGGGAGAAGCATGCGCTCAATTTTTTCACCGGCCCTCAGATCAGATATGCTTTTGCCGGTAAAATAGCATTCAGGGATAAGGAGTTGGCTGAAGATGCGAATGAGTATGTCAATCTTTGGAACGGCCAGCGACGGTTTGACCTCTCTTGGAAAGTAGGAGTGGGGGTGCCTTTCAATAACTTCTTCGTCTCCTTAGAGGCAGATTTAGGAATAACCGATTTACTCAAGAACGATATGTCATTCAGGGAAAACAGACTCGGAGTCGGAGTGACATATTATTTCTGACCAACACCATTATTTCCAGTCTTTCATTGATTTGCGGAAATCGTAATTGGCAATAAGCACATTTGCGATGGCATCTATTATTTTACGGTCTTCAAAATGAGATGGTTTCTGTAATTCAATCCAGTATTGAGGATTGCCGGTGATATCGCCTGACATCCACCCCATTTTATGAATGTAGCGTAATTCATCAACGAATGATGGGAAATAACCGGATTGTCCGTCGTATGTACGACCGTTAAAATACCACGCGGATTTCAATAGCGGAGCCAAGACGCTGTCAAGTGCCGTTAGTGATGATGATAATTGTTCATCCTGCAGTATCTCGTCAAATGACATTCCGGTCATTCTTTCCGGACGGGCTATATGAAAGTCAAGCCATATCCTCAATGCTATTTCATTCTTGGAATTAATGGCAGGGGTAAAAGTCACGTCAAAGCAAGTATCCTTATCATACCAGATATAGATGCCGCCGTTACCGGTGTTGCGTTTCAGCTGATAGCGCGTGATGTCGGGTCGTAGTTGTTTCATTCTCTCCACGACATTACCATGTAATTTGGATATCAGATCTTTCTTGTCAAAATCCTCTGCATTGACACCGGTATTGACACCGGTTACGGATGATTTGTCGAGAATTTGCTTGAGTTTCATACCGATGGCTTCCGGAGTGGTGACATTTGAGCGTCCCAAAATCTCAATAACCATTGAGAAGAGATTTGTGATATCCGGTATGTGCTGTGTAAGATATTTGTCATTCGTACAGGCTGCTTCCAGAATATCTTCCCATTCCGGAGCCCCTTCATCCTCTGAACTCAGCATGATCCCTTCTTTGTGAGCAAAGACTTTGTCCCACGATGTAAACGCCGGTTTATGCACAAGCAGTCTGTAAATCCTCGGGTAACATATCTGTATGGCTACAATAATGAAATTCAGGAGTTTCTCATCCATTGTCACCTCTTCATCCTTGTGTGAGTCAGCGCCACATTGGGCGATGCAGTCGAGCAGCGAGAGGGTGTTGATCAAACGCTTAATGCTGCGGGGATTCTTTCCTACGGAGGCTTCTACAACGGATGAGAAGCGGGTTCTGACATTTGGATCGGACGTGTCAATATCTTTCAGGTAGCCTATCCCCACCAAGGCATTGAGCACGAAGTCCATCGGGCGGTAACTGCTTACCGGCAGAGAGAATGGCACCTGAATGATTTTGTCAAAGAATGAGCGAAATTCTCGCTCGTTCTTATCTGTGAGTTTTCCGAATTTCGGTTCGAGTCCTTTCACAACGACGTCATAGTCGATGGCAAGCACAAAGATACAGTTGTCCAGCGTAAATACATTCTTGAGCAGTTCTAGAATTTCAACTGCCACGGGAGGGTTGAGCCGGTCGAGATCGTCAACAAAAACGATTACTCCGCGTTGACCCCGTTCCGCTATACGTCGTTGTATTGCATTCTGCAATTCCTCCCTTAATTCAGCCAAAGAGACGTCATTCTCATCGATGGGCATATCGGCAGGAATGTTGGCCATCTCCACTGCCACGTTTACGCCCGGTATCATTTTCAGGGCTTCACGTCCGCCACGGTATAAACCTCTGAGAATTTTCGAAACTTTCTTTTTAGAATCGTTATTACCTCCGGTGAGTTCGCGAACCAGCTTGGCAAGAATTTTATAAACGGTGACTTCCGGAGAAGACATCATCGAGTATTCCCACGTATTTATATTCACACCGATGAAAGGTGCGTTTTCGCGGAAGCAAAGGATACGTTCGAGGCGATTCATCAACGATGTTTTTCCACTACCCCATTCTCCCTGCAAGGCGATGGTGATCGGAGCGGATGAGTTTTCGATAAACTTAATCAGCCCGTTTACATAACGTTCAGTGCCGAAGTCATTCACGCTATCCTTAAACGGAATATCTGACAGGGAAGTCATACTGGTGCGCATCATGTTGATGAAATCTGAAATTATCCAATTAAGCCCCCTTACACTGCTAATTTAAGTGTAAGGGGGACTAAATTATTTTATGTTTACTGTCATTGAAAATCCGCGGGAGGTTTCGGCGCCGGGAAAATTGGCACTGATCCATTGCGCCTGCTTGTTCTTATTTCCCATTAATTGCGAGTAGTAACCCACTTCTGATGACGAACAGGTTATCTCGCGTGTGAACGGTTTCGGCCCATTCATCTGGTACACACCTTTGATTATTACTTTTGCCATACTGTTAGAAAGTTTTTTGTAATTATTTTTATGGACTTCGTCTAACTTTCCACAAAGGATTAGAACAAGCCGAAGCGCTTCTTTTTCTTGGGTTTGAGTGACTCGGGAATATATGATGCAAGATATTGCAATTTAACCTCGTCATTTCCTGCGAGCATGATAGCTTTATTGTAGACCGAAACATGCAGATTATCCCAAGCGGTCTCTACTTGATTATTCACATTCTGATATACGAACTCAAGCAATTCCTGCACCTGATGCACATCATTTGGAATAATAGTGGAACTGATAATGCGTTCACGCTGGGCATAGCGAGCTTCTTCCAATTCTTCAATCTTGTCATCGTCGGATTGGCCGAATATGCTTTTGCCTATTGACACTGCCAGACCGACTCCCCCTCCGGTAAATGCATCCAGAAGAGCCGATGCACCGGACGAATCACCTATTCTAATCTGATGTATCGCATTATCAAATTTTTCGTCAATCTCAGCGAGGTCGGCAGCCAATTTCTGAGCAGGAGAAAGTTTGGGCGCTACAGCTTTTGACGTGCGTTTCAGGCGTTTTTTTGTAACGAATATTACTTCGTCCGGGTCCAGACCCTCTTTAATAGCTGCCTTTGTGAGAGTGTCAATCTCATCTTCTCCGAATTCTCCATCCATAAGAATGAATTTTATCAGTTTCTCGATTTTCTCCGGATATATTCCTTCACTACTCTCGGCGGTTTTCTCGCTTACGCTATCCTTTTTTATTTCTTTCGTTGTTTTTACAAGTTCGGAAGCTGAAGACACAACCTCTTTCGTTGAATTTATCGCATTTGCGATATCACCTATTGATTTAAAGATTCCCATAATGAATTACCGCTTCCGGACTCTCTGCGTTGGCTTTAAGTTAATTGTAAAAAAAGAGCGTGAGAGTCTGTATCTGTTGCCCGTCCCACGATCCGAGGCCTTAGCATTGCCCATTGTAGTAGAACGAGCAACGCGGAGCCTCACGCTGTATGATATAAGAGCCTAAAGGATGGATTCCTTTTTTCACTCTATTGTCAATGGTATATCATACCCCGAAAGACGCCTACCGTTGCCTCATTCCTGACTACAATATAGAAGTTGCTAAGTTCCGGATCGTCAAGAACAAGCGCTTGATAAACCCTAACTTTGCAGCGGCAATTGAGAGAATGGTAGATTTGTCTTAAAAAGGCCAAGAGAGGCGGACAGATTTTTGCCGAAATCTTATGAAGCTAAATCAGTCTTTATTACCTTTGTC
>VIDP01111569.1_pt1 | contig 12076 bp, 9 predicted proteins | sample 5025131 | NCBI WGS metagenome assembly VIDP01 (sample SAMN11853144, study PRJNA449069) | gut metagenome | isolation source: stool from male vole | host: Microtus ochrogaster | place: USA:Florida | collected 2017
CTGACAGTGCTTGCTGGGCTTAACGGCTGTGGAAAATCTACTATTTCTCGATGGTTATATGGTTTTGTGAAGTATAGTAATGAATATGATCATATTGTCGAAGATGAGACGGCGGAAGCTATATATGAACGGAATCGCCGTTTGGTAGAGATTCAAAGAAGAATTGCATTTTGGACTAAGAGTAATCTGCTTCCTCGTATACATAATAATTGTGGAAGTCTTGAGTATGAAGTGTCCGCTTTTCAAGCAAGAGTTCATGATGTTTCAGAATTGATAGAAAATACCATGACTGAGGTTCTGATTGTAAAGTATGGTAGGGAACTTAGGAATAGTTTGGATGTCAAAGATGAAGATATGGATTTGTCTGAAACTCTAAATTCATTTGTCAACAAAGAGCAAGAGTTTCTTACAAATAAAATAGAAGAGGCAGATAAAAGAAAAAGTGAATGTTCACTTGAAGATCTTTATAGAATTATTGAAAATGGTCTGGACATAAAAAGTAGAGGACCCCTGGACATGCAGCTGGTAGAAAATGGGACAGACTTATTAGACCATGATTACGAGTATCTTGTAGATGATGGCGTGATGTTAAGCGATAATGGAAGATTATTGGTGACAGATCGTATCTTAGGAAGATTTCTTGCTCCTATGGGTTTAAAAAGGGCTATTTATATAGACTCTCCGATGGCAATATCTAATGGAACGTCAACTCCTAACAAAATATGGGGTGATTTAAAGGAGATGTTGGCTATTTCGATTAAACCAATGCCAAAGGAAGCCGATGTAATCATAAAGGAAATCGAACTAATACTTGGGGGTGAACTTATGTTGAAGGATGAGGGTCTTGGTCATAAAGAATTGAGATATGTAAGAAGGATGGATGGACTGAATATTTCAATTAATGAAGTGGCAACAGGTATGAAGTCATTTGCCATTATACTTCGTCTTCTTCAGAATGGATATATCGACGATAAGACACTTTTGATAATCGACGAACCGGAAGCCCATCTCCATCCCCAATGGATAGTGAAATTTGCCAAAGTGCTGGTGCTCATTCAAAAATTGCTTGGAGCAAAGGTGATGGTTGCGAGCCATGATCCGGATATGGTAGCTGCTATCAACGCTATGTCTGAAGCAGAAGGTCTGTCAGGAATCACTAATTTTTATCAGGCCTTCAAGGAGCCAGGGGAATTAACTTATGCATATATGAATTCCGGTAATGATATTTCACACATCTTTGAGAGCTTCAACATAGCTCTCGATCGGATAGACAATTATAAATCCTTTGATTCTAAATCATCTGATAAATTCTGAATCATGGAAGGAGTGTATCTTTGCTCGGAATATCTTGAATCTCATCCCCTGTTTAAGTCTTATGGAAGTAGTTTGACGGAGTTAGCGGAAAGAGATTATCCAGGAGAAGGAATATTCAGGGGATATGAAATCCCTACAATAGATCTTGATACCTTCGAAAAAGACAAGGAGACCTCTCGGGATTGCACATCTGATGGTGTAATAGGAGTGGCTGATGCTAAAGACTCACATTTAAGAAATCGAAGACTTCTTCTGACGGAGCTTCGTCTTGGATATGAGAATCAAAAGAATCTGCATTTCTCTAATATACTGAAAAAGTATCAACATTCATGTGATATCCTTAGGGAAGAAGCGGAAGATGTTAGGATAGATTCTGAGTTTGCATTGATATTTACGGTGTCATTATGTCCAAGAGCAAACCGATGGATAAGAAGTTGGGCAACTGAATCATCGAAGAAAGCTGCTGAAAACTGGAAAGCATATAGTCCTGAGAGTTTTTGCAACTATATCAATTATGGCAAGGGAATACCTTTAAAGCCTTCTGAGGAGACTATATCGACAGTTTCAAATTTATGCGCCCAAGCAAATATTGGATTTAATGAGTTGTACGGATTGAAGGAAAAAATTGAATATTATTGGTATTCGATAAAGGGTAAAAATCTGTCGGTCGACATGGAATACTTTTCCGAAAGAATATCTAACTATCTTCATTCCGTGAGTTTCCCAGATGGAGAGGAAAGAGAATATTGTGAGCTGCTTAAGGAAGAGATATTAGAAATCATTTTAATAAAAAGATAATTCCTTAGTGATAGTGCTATTCTCATTGATGACTCTTATTCATTTCTGATTTGATGCAAAATTACAACAAATCGGAAATAAATGCAAATATTGTATCGATTTTAATGTAAGCGAGGCCTCCTGCCGGAATAGGCAGGAGGCTTTCATACGTTATATATAAATTTTCTCAGTCGAGAAATACCCGATAACCGTAAAACTTTCAACTTGCTCTTGAGAAAGTTGAATTGTAATATCAGAGTGATTTGAGGAGTTTCCTGACGTATATTCCGATGTTAGTGTCGTGCTTGTCGATACCGAGTTTCTTTCGGATTGTGCTGCTTATGTTGACGTGGCTGCGCTTCTTCATGTAGTTGCCTACTTCTTTGCCACGAAGACCGATTGCATAGAGGCAGACGTAGTTGATTTCGCTTGTAGTGAGGTCATGATCTTCGAAGTAGCGTATGAAAGCCGGATGTGACGCCTGGAATGCGAGGCGGTTGCTGTTCATGAATGCTTCCGTATCATCAGCCAGTTCCTTAATCCAAGATTCGTATGGTTTCTCGTATTGAGGATTGTCGGTGATGTATCCTGCCAAAAGGGAATTCAGCATCTCGATACGTGTCTTTATGGCTTGCTGCACTTCCGAAGGGATTTCCTCGGAGGTGTCAAGCAGGGCCTTTAGGCTCTCGCTCTCTCCTTCCAAAACCTGGACGCGATGCGCAAGGTTTTCGGCTTCCAGAGCTTTTTTGTCTCGTTCGAGCTGCAGGTTGGCGTTTTCAAGAGTAAGACGCTCTCTTTCCGATTTCAGATTTTCATTTTCGAGTTCGGACGCTCTCTCCTTTTGAATTGCAAGCTCTTTCTCAGTTCTCAGCCTCTCATTTTCTAACATAGTAGTTTTTGCCATTTGCGCTGCAAGCTTCCTTTTAGCTTTGTAGCTGCGCAGCAAAAGCAATAATATAGAAGAAGCCATACCTAAAAATACAATAGTCCCTATACTTACCCAAATAATCTGTGAATGTTTTCGTGCATCTTTCTGGGCTTGCAGTTCAATTTGATGCTTTTCTTCAACAGTTTTCGCATTCTGGGCAAATTTTAGTGCATTTATGGAATCCATCATGTGACTGAATCTCCAATAGGAGGATAAAGCTTCTTGATAATAACCTCCATCTTTTAAAATATTGACTGATTTTACGAGATATCGAAGAGTATCATAACAAATTCCACTTTTGTTGACAAAGTCAAGTATATTGATAGCTTGCTCATTTTCTCCTAAGCTACTATAAGCAGAAGCGAGATTCAATAATCCATCGATAGAACTACTAATATTTTTTCCATTACGTTCAATTAGGGCTTCTACCTCTTTATCTGTTTCAAATTGGAGAGCATAAGTCAATTTATAATTATGAAGACTATTATTTTGAGTCTCAGGTACAGACCTAAAATCATAATTCAGTATATATAAAATGCTGTCAGCTTTGCGTTGATCATTTAATACTAGACTTCCATTAAGAACATTAAGCAAACAGTCAAATTCCCTTTCACTATCTGCCAAATTTCGATATATATTCGAGGCTTTCTCGTAATTGAAAATGTAAGCGTTGATATCGTATACTTGGAAGGATAACACGCCCTGCGCAATATATGTCCGGGCAATGGTCAATGAGTCCTTACAATCTTCGACATTCTCTAATCCTTTTATAAATGAATATAATGCACTATCCCGTTCGTTTCTATTCTGATAGATACGACCTTGATAATAATATGTTCGTAGCTTTTCATCGGGACTTCCTTTTTTAAGATAATAGTCTATGGCTGGTTGGAGTACGTCAAATGTAGTGGTATCCGTAAAGTTTTTGTCAAGAGCCATTGATTTGAGCAACGCATAGCGAGCTTTCTGGCTTTTCCCTGTTATGTCATAATTATTGATTGAGTGTATAACTGAAAGGGCAGAATCAGGATTACTTTCCATTAAGGATTCTGCGACATCGAGGGCACTCTTGATTGGATCCGTCTTCTTGTTACATCCTGTGAAGGACAAGAAAATTGAAAACAGAATTATAACTATAATTCGAGAAATATGATAGTGGTTGATTGTATTCATGATGCAAAATTACTCAAAATATTCCATTTATGAAAGTTTGTCCCCTCATGAACAGAAATATTTTTAGTGCTAATTTATAAATTATTTAATATAAATATTTTATAATTATGAAAATTTTAAAAATATGAAACTTTTGATTTGGAGGATGAAAGTTTTAAGCAGTAATTTTGCAGCATCGAAATCAACAAAAATAACATTAATCAAAAGCAAAATGAAAAAGATTTTTTCGCTCATTCTCGTAATGATGGCAATCGCTATTCCAATGATTGCTGATGACTCAAAGAGTAATCCTTCGACACGAACAATCGGATTTGACTTGTATGATGTTGCGACTATTCCCACTGTACACCGCGCACCCATGCGTATATGTGTAGAAGCGAACTATGATGCGCTATCGCAAACCATCACCATCCAATATGATGGCGAAGCAACCGGAGAAGTTTCACTCTATAGAAACGGAGATCTCGTAGACAGTTCCGTAGAAATAAACACATCCTTTATGGTTGAAGAATCCGGATACTACACGCTCGAAATCATAACAGATTCATGGAGTGCTATTGGCTCAATTGAGATTTAATTAAATCATTCCTTTAAGGATAAATTATAATTGATATTAGTCGACAATATATCAGACAGACCAGACTGTATAAAAGGCGCGAATCTTGCCAGGCGATATAAGCGAGAAGTAATCCCATGTAGTTCAATAAAATATTGAAATACATCAAAAATTATACAAATATGGAGAACGAAATCATCAAAGTCTTCAATGAAGGTAAAGAAAATGAGTTGGCACTGGATAAAATACGAGGTGGATGGTGTGTGCCAAATATCACCTGTATAGCTGGGGACTCAAAATGTAATATTGATGTTTGTTCATCAGACACAATTAGAAAACCTGAATAAGTCACCATTGGCATTTTATTGATGGCTTACAAAAAAAGTTCATGAGAGGTTCCGAGTTATACTGAGATGTCATTGGACGTATAACTCGGTTCTCTTTTAAAGATTCTTTACAAAAATGCTTTATAAAGATATGATACAATCTATATATACTACGCTGTTTGAAAAGGGTGGGAAATACTATTTATTCAATTCGCTTTCCTGCTTTTTTTGTGAAATAACTCAAAATACGTATGAAACTTTGCTTAATCGTGATTATTCACATCTTCATGATTCTACAATTGAAATGCTGACAAAGAATAAGGTTCTTATATCTGAAGATGAAAAATATCTTTTTTATCTTGAAAGCAAATCAAATTTTCAAATAGGGGCAAATGACAGTACGACTTTGGGATTGGTAATTGCTCCCACCATACGATGTAATTTCAATTGTCCTTATTGTTTTGAATCTAAGTCAAACAGTAAGACAATGTCAGAGGAAGTGGAATCTAACATCATAGAATTTATCAATCTGCATCCAAATATAAAGGCTATTAATCTTACATGGTATGGAGGAGAGCCATTATTGGCCTTTTCAAGAATCGAAAGTTTGTGGAGGAGAATTTCAAAAGAGTTACCCTCAATAAAAGTCAATAATCATTCCATCGTAACTAATGGATGGCTGATAGATGATTCTGTTGTTAGATTCTGTAAAAAGACTAATGTTAACTTTGTTCAAATTACCCTCGATGGTATAAGAGAGCACCACAACATTACACGCTGCCTAAAAGATGGTTCCCCTACATTTGATAAGATTTTTGAAAATATAATACGATTGGCAAAAGATATACCTTCATTAACACTTGCGATACGAGTGAACGTCAATAGGAATAATGCTAACGACTATGCCATCTTGTCAACTTTGTTTTCTGCTTACAACTTAAAGAATATATATGTCTATCCGGGTTTCATTCGTGAGGATACCAATGATAATCGGTCGCTTACCTACAATTCTATTTCAGGCAAGGATTGCCATTCTTTCCTTAAATTGGTTAATGATAGCGGGGTCAAAACGAATTTTTTTCCATCTTTATGTTCGTCTAAAGGATGCCTTATGAGTTCATCTTATGCATATTTAATAGGACCGGCAGGAGAAATATATAAATGTTGGAATGATGTAGGTCACAAAGATCGTGTGATAGGGAATATTTCTGGAAATCTCCAAATAAACAAACTAAGATATTACCGATATCTGCACGAAACCTCTGCTTTCTCGGATGAGGAGTGTAAAGAATGCAGCGTGTTTCCTATTTGCAGTGGGGGATGTGGACATTATAGATATCGCAATAAGTTTGAAAATGGATGCTTTGATCTATGTAGTAGATTCAAGGACAAGCATGTGCTTGAAGAATCCCTGTTAATGTCAATTGGTCAGTAACTCACAAAAGAAAAGCGACAGATGAAATCCAAGCACCCACAAGGCTCTTGATATGATGGCTAATCTTGGCCGTCTTGCATTTTCTCTCAGTCGTTATGTTCTCCAAGCACCTTCTCTAACCAGCTAAAATGCCTAAAGATCAAATAATTAATTAAACTAATCAATACTCAAATATAGAGATGAAGAATTTACTGATCATTTGCATCATATTTATGAGCAATTCCGTGTGGGCACAAATAGCAGAAACTCCCGATACAACGTTTTACACAGAACTTAATGAGATAGTCATTGAAGCCCAAAATCAGAGAACATCTGCTACTTCAACAACTTACCTTCCCACAGCCGGACAAAAGAAATCCTCTTCAAATGCAATTTCGCTTCTAAATCATTTGTCAATACCTCAACTGGAAGTAAATCCAGTTAATAAGACAGTGTCATCCATATCAGGGCAACCGGTTACTATGTTCATTGATTACCTTCCTGCGACACCTCAAGATCTGGAGGGTCTCCAGCCTCGCGATGTAAAGAAAGTAGAAGTCCTTCTGAATCCGACAGATCCCCGTTTTCAAGGTGCCCAAAATGTAATCAACTTTGTAATGCAGCAGTATGCTTGGGGTGGGTATACAAAGTTGAATGTTGATATGTCATTGGGAATCAATAAATGGGAAAAAGGTGTGTATAGTAAATTCTCGTATAAATCAATGATGTTTGATTTGTTTGCATCTGGAAAGAACTTGTCGGATAAGCATAGAGGATTTATGTCAAGAGAGTCGTTTAGCTTCCCTAATTTTTACGGTGGAGGTGAACGCATTACAGAAAGAGTTTCATCCCCTATTTCTGCAAAATATGAAAGTAAAACGGACAATCTCACATTCAGGGCATTATATAGAAAAGAGTCAATCCAAATTTCTAATATGATTTCTTTTAATAATACCTCAATCCCTCACAATGATTCGGAAAAAGAATTAACGTATATAGACAATTTTTTACCCAATTCAATGGAAAGAAGAGTTAGGTCAGAATATAATTTTGGCCTCAATTACGATCATGAGACATTTCTCCAATTAAGAGATAATCTTGCGTTGGACATTAAAGTTTCTTATGGAGTTAGTAAAAACAAGATGAATTCCGAATATGAAACCAACAATGTGACAATAGTCAATAATGCTAAAGAATTGGCTTACCTTGCGAGTCTGATTCCGTATCTCGTGTGGAATCCCAACAGGCACAATTCAATAATGCTTATCATGGATGGGGAATATTCAAATATCAACATTCATTATCTTGGTAATTCACCGTCTAACCAAATATATGACATATGGGCTTACATGGGAGGGGTAAGATACATCTATAGGCAAAACAAATGGTCAGCAGGCGGACTTTTAGGCTACGTCAATACCTATACAAATCTTTCCGGGGCAAAGATCAAGGATAATTATCCGCATGGAAATGTTTTCGGATCTTATTCCCCGAATGACAGACATCAGATTGAGATGTCTTTTCATTTCGGAAAAGTAGTTCCTGAAACCTATCAGAAAAGTCCGAATATGTTGCAGCAAGATGAGCTCATATGGTATGCTGGTAATCCGGACCTTGAAAACTATTGGACCAATATGGTTCGACTTGGGTATTTATGGTTGCTTGACAACAGATGGCAGTTTGCTACGGATTCTTACTGGTATAAAGAAACTGATAGGGTTATCTCAGTCTATTACCCTAATGGTCCAGATGGAAACATATTGCGACAATATGTGAACGAAGGAGATATGTCAATATTTATGTATGGTTTGAGTGCCACCGGTAAATTCCTTGGAGGAAAGCTTATGGCTAAAGTCCATCCTCAATTTTGGTATCGCAATTTCAGAGGAGCAAACCATTTGATTACAAATGAGGTGACATGTTCATCACAACTTACGTGGTATTTTGGGAATTTCTACCTTACTGGTTGGTACTCAACTCCGACTACAGTTATTGAAGCGGAATCGGGAATAAAGCTGACCACCCCTTCAGTCTACCAGATAGAGCTTGGATGGAGTAAGGGGGGATGGCAATTGACAGCTTCTGCAAATAATTTCATACGTTCTTCTTGGGAAATGTCAAAACAACAACTATTTGGGCGCAACTATTACTTTTATCGACTGGACTATGGATCAGATTTACACAGACGTTTCGAGTTATCTGTCTCTTATACTTTTTCTTATGGCAAGAAGGTCAATAGAAGAAGCGAGATTAATGTAATGGACGCATCTAAAAGCGCAATATTGAAATGATATGAGTAATTAATAACGACAATTATTTTTGCAAATGACCAAATTCAAGTTGATCAGGCAGCATGACGCTATGGAGTGTGGGGTTGCTTCCTTAGCCATGATCTGTGCCTATTATGGAAAAAATATACCATTATACGAACTTTCAAAAATATGCTTGCCTACTCAAGAAGGTGTGTCGTTGAAAGGTCTTAAAGATACAAGTGAAAGAATTGGTTTGAATTCAGTGGTGGGTTTCCTAAAAATTGATGATATAAGGAGAATCAACAAGCCTCTCATATTACATTGGCAACATAATCATTTTGTTGTATTATATAAAGTAAGCAATGATGGTAAATATTTTTTTGTTGCTGATCCTGCACGTGGGAAGTGTCGATACAACATTAATCATTTTAAGAAAAATTGGATTAGTAACCTAAGCGAGGATTCTAACAAAGGTATTGCCATGTATCTTTTCCCCTCACAATCATTTTCTAATGCAGACGGTGAAAATGTTAATTTGAATTCCTTCAGATTTCTTTTCTCTTATATAACACGATATAAATATGTCTTTTCTTTAGTTTTTGCTGGTTTACTCATTGGATCTGTTTTGCAACTTAGTCTTCCGTTCCTTACTCAATGGATCGTTGATTTAGGAATAAGACATGAAGATTTAGGGTTTATTTGGCTTGTGCTTTGCGGAGAATTAATGATTGTAATTGGCCGAACCTCCACAGATTTTATTAGAAGATGGATATTATTACACGTTTCTATGAGGATAAATATTTCTCTGATAAGTGACTTTTTTATTAAGCTTCTGCAACTTCCAATGTTTTTCTTCGACACAAAGATGATGGGAGATTTACTTCAACGCATTAATGATCACTCAAGAGTGGAGTCTTTCCTTACTAATCAGACATTGGGACTGATGTTCAGCATATTGAATTTTATTGTATTTGGTATTGTGTTGTTACATTATAATCTATTGGTTTTTTCCATATTCCTAATTGGCAGCTTAGTATATGGAATCTGGATTGCTTCTTTCTTAAATAAACGAAGAAATATAGACTATGAGATATTTGAGCAAAAATCAATAAACCAGAACCGCACCTACCAGTTCATAACCTCGATGCAGGAGATAAAGCTGCAGGGGTGCGAGCGCCGGCGCCGCTGGGAGTGGGAGGACACGCAGGCCGACCTCTTCGCCGTACAGATGAGGTCGCTGAAGCTGCAGCAGACGCAGGAGGCGGGGTCCATCTTCATCAATGAGGTCAAGAACATGCTCATAACGGTCTTCGCAGCCACCGCGGTGATAAACGGGAGGATAACGCTCGGGGCGATGCTCGCCATACAGTATATCGTGGGGCAGCTCAATTCCCCAGTGGAGCAGCTGATGCAGTTCATCTACTCGCTACAGGACGTGAGGATCTCGCTGGAGCGCATCAACGAGATACACGTGGGAAAGGACGTGGAGCCGGAGGGAAACCGGGCAACGGATTTCCCATCGGGGAAGTCAATCTCGATAAGCAGGGTGGATTTCAAGTATGACCGCCATGCGCTGAAGGACACACTGACTGACATTTCCTTTGAGATCCCAGAAGGGAAGGTGACGGCAATCGTGGGGGCGTCGGGAAGCGGAAAGACTACGCTCATCAAGCTGATGCTCGGCTATTATCCTGTATTGTCGGGGTCGATATCGATCGCCGGCAGGGACATCAATGAGTACAACCTCAGGTGGTGGCGGAGCCACTGCGGGGTCGTGATGCAGGATGGGGTAATATTCTCTGAGTCAATTGAGCGAAATATCGCCGTGGATGACGGTCAGGTGGATCCGGAGCGCCTGGAGAGGGCTGCCCGGATTGCGAACATACACGACTATGTGATGGGGCTACCTTTGAAATACAATACGATTATAGGACGCGACGGCGTGGGACTGAGCCAGGGGCAGAAGCAACGGATATTGATTGCAAGGGCTGTCTACAAGGATCCTGACTTTATATTCCTCGATGAGGCTACTAATGCCCTTGACGCAAAAAACGAGCGGGCGATAGTGGAGAATCTTGATGGGTTCTACAGGGGGAGAACGGTGGTCGTCGTGGCTCACCGGCTGTCGACGGTAAAGAATGCCGACCGTATCGTGGTGCTCGACGGGGGAAAGGTGGTGGAGGTGGGCGACCATGCCTCGCTGATCGGAAAGAGAGGCACTTACTATAATCTGGTCAAAAACCAACTTGAGTTAGGAAACTGATATGGAGAAGAAAGATAAGGACAACGGAAGCGTCGGGCTACGCTCGGAGAAGGTCAGGAGGCTGATCGGCGAGATGCCCCAATCGCTCGTGCTCTGGGGAATTGCCGTGACGGCGATCATTTTCATCGGATTGCTGGCGGCGGTGTGCCTCCTGCCATACCCATATTCGGGTGGGGAGTCAATATTATGCCATTTATTAAACATAAGGTGAAAGCGATGAAGAAGATACGATTTAATTTTCCACTCAGGATGTGGGTAGACGTTGCGGCGTTGTCGGTGCCGCTGTTTGCAATTGGAATGGCCGACGATCAGACTTGGGCTCTATGGTGGAGTGGGATAACCTTGGGCATAGGAATCATAGGAGGCTGTATCAGCCTATTCCATCTCGTGACAGAGAGGCCTATAAAGGATTCCCCTATATGCAAGGATATCAGCATGGCTGCGACATACGTTTGGCCCTGTATACTTGGCGGATTAATCTGCGACAGATGCGCCAGATTAGGGTGCGAAGGATATCCTTTCTATTTCTTAGCTTTCGTAGTGATGGGTCTTATTCTGCTCGTCAATCACTGCGATGTAATATAAGTGAGCCATAGATTTTTCCTTCATGATAATGACCCTGATAGGAAAATGCCCATGAAATCAAGAAGCCTCGCGCCGACATCCGGCGGGAGGCTTTAGCTTGTGTTGATGAGGCGTTGTTAATGGTGGGTGGTGCGACTTAGGAGGCCGACGAGCCAGAGGAGGACGATGGCGCCCACTACCGAGGTGATGAGGCTGCCTATGATGCCTGTTGTAGTGATGCCGAGAAGACCGAAGAGCCAACCGCCAAGGACTCCGCCGATGATGCCGACGATAAGATTTACGATCCAGCCGAAGCCACCGCCACGCATGAGTTTGCCTGCTACTGCGCCCGACGCGATTCCAATGAGGATATACCAGATGAAGTTCATAGTGTTATTATTTTTAGAGTTTTTGATTCATTAATTCACCTATACAACGGATTTGGGTGTATTTTTGTTTTCGTAAGGCAGATCTTAGTTATAGGCGTGGAGGGAGGGGAGGAGGTTGAC
>VIDP01005721.1_pt1 | contig 12069 bp, 4 predicted proteins | sample 5025131 | NCBI WGS metagenome assembly VIDP01 (sample SAMN11853144, study PRJNA449069) | gut metagenome | isolation source: stool from male vole | host: Microtus ochrogaster | place: USA:Florida | collected 2017
CCGCTGCTCGAAACAGAACAACGGCGGTGAGCCTTTTTATCTATAAAACTCCGTCGATCAGAACGGGTAGCCGATCGCAAGGTGGAATGCGAGCGAGTTCTTGAATGAGGTCATGTTGTAATACCCTCTCTTACCGGTATCGTAAGGAGCGTGAATACCTATACCCAGGTCTCCTCTAATCACAAGCATACTGATGTCGAACCTCAACCCCACGCCGGTACCCACGGCAAGCTCCTTGAAAAATTTGCTGCCTTCCAGCTTTCCACCCGGACGCATAGGGTCGTTCTTTAACAGCCACACATTGCCCGAATCCAAAAACATGGCGCCATGAAGCGGACCGTAAATAGGGAAACGGTACTCCATGTTGAACTCGAACTTAAACGTACCGGTCTCGTCGAAGTTATTTCCCTTCGTTCCACTCGGATGATAGCTACCCGGACCGATACTTCTCACTGAAAACGCCCTGATAGAGTTGGCGCCACCCACATAGAACTGTTCGCTATAAGGCACCTCCGATGAATTTCCGTAGGCATGGGCTATACCACCGTAGACTCTTGAAACGAGCCAGTTATCGCCGGTTCCAAGCCGACGGGAATAGACCGCTTGCACCGTTCCCTTAACAAATTGCGAGAATGGCATTCCGAAAAGTTTCTTTTCCGACCTCACGCCACACATTCTCCACAAAGCCCATGATATATTTCCCGCTTCGGCGACAGTCGTCTGCACATTGATTGCATTATCCCGGTTTATCTGGCGGTCATAAACCATCGACCATGACATCTGCGGAATGAACTGATCCCTGAAACTAAGCCCCACAGCCGGATTCGCCGCTATGATGGAGTCAAACAGTTCGGTCGTGCGCACGACTTTGATATAGGTCAGTTTCAACGGAGTGAACGTATAGGAGAAATACTTGCGCAGCTGCCAGTCATAGTTGACCGACGCGCTGACCTGCGACATATTGAAATAGTGGGGGCGATTCAACAAATCAAGCCCGAGATTAAAGCGGGTCCAGTTAAGATTACGGCGCGAGACTCTCACAAACTTCGGGGCGAGCAGGCGTGGAAACGCAAGCGACGTGTTAAGCCCCACTTCGTAACTATTGAAAACCGAGCTACGGTTATGTCCCGTCTGCCATTCGTAGGATCCCGTAAGCCCAATACGGAACTGCTCACCGCCGCCAAACATATTGCGGTTGGTAAGGGAAGCCGTAATACCAGGACCAAGATAACTGTTGGATTTTGATGACACGTTGGCTTCGATGCTCGCTTCATAAGGAGAATCGAGCGTACATTCAACCAGCACATTCAGCTGCCGCTTGTCGAGCGCGGCGGTGTCGGGATAGGCTTGTATCTGAATCGAATTAAAAATTCCAAGACGCGACAGATAGGTTTGAGTGCGGTTCATATCACGCACCGAAAAAGTGCGTCCCGGGCGGAAAGTGACACACTCGGGAATCATCGCGGTCCTTAACTTAAGCGGTCTCATTCTCACGAGAGTGAGATTAGGCTCCTGAATAGTGTCGGGACGTCCGCCACCTGCGTTACGATTCACAACTACCGTGACATCGCCTGTCTTGTAACGCTCCAATGCGAATGGCGGAGTGTTGCGCGCCACGGTGAGCCTCAATGCTATCCGCTCCTTTGTGATGGTGCTGTCGGCAAGATATTCAATATAGTCGGGCTGAAAAAAATAGTATCCGCGATTACGCAAATCATTGGCTATCGCAATCCTCGCCGCGCTCAGCGAGTCGACCGAATAGCGTTCTCCCGGCTTCAGGTAAGGAATCCTCCGGGCGATTGAATCAATCTTGTGATAGAGGAAAGTGGTGTCAGGCAACAGCTCTATCGTGTCGAGCAGATAGGGAGCTCCGGCGCTGACAGTGTAGGCTATCTTCGCTTTCTTGGAATTTTTCTTACTTTTGACCAGCTCATAGGAGGCGCTGTTATTAAAATATCCGTTAGAGGCGAGTTCATTCTCAATCATCTTGACGCGCAATTGAGGACGCACGTCGGTAACCAGCACAGGTTCCTCCACCAGCTTGTCATATAACTTGCGTTTCCACCCTTTCTGAGGTGCGTTCCAGTGATTATACACCCAGAGTCCTATAGGGAGAGGCGAACGCATTCCGATGAGGCTTATGTAATTGTTAGGAGCTACGTCAACAGCCGTCTTCACCTTGTCCTTCACCTCCGAAGGTATTTTCTTCTGAGCTCCCGAAGGAACATATTCAATCGACTTAACCCCGGTATAAAGCACATCGTCTTTTCCGAGACGGCTTGTTGTGGAGCATGACGCAACCGACAGCGTCAACACGCCAGCCGCAAGAATCGTCATCAATCTAACCGTCATCTTATTCAGTCGAGCCATTGTCATCAGTTTTTACATCATTAATATTAGCCTCAGCAGCGGGCTTATTAGGTTGAGATTTTTTCCTTCTGCCGGGCAAGCGGAACAAATCTTTAAAGTGGGTCATTTTCCGTTTGTATACGAAACCGACACCCGTCTGGATAACCTCACCTTCCAATATGCTCTCATAGCCTATGTGGCGGAAAAGCCTTAAGTACATCGAGCCCGATCTATTGAGCATATATTCAAACGAGATATCATTAATGAGATTCTCCGAGAAGTTCTCATCCATATCGGAATCGGTCGAGTAGTTTCCTCCAACGACGATTTTCACACGGTCGTTGAACAGAGTCTTGCTCACCTTGTAGCTGTAGCTTGTGGTGGTCGAGGTGTTGCCCTCAGATACCCTGTCATACTGGTCGATGCCGAAGCTGATGTCCACACCCTTGATATTGTTTGCCGCCCATGAGTTAAGCTGCGACGACAGGAACGAGAAGAGCGGGTTGCCTGAAAGATTAGCCGACGCTTTTGTGCCGGGACCGGTGTACACGTTGTAGAGCAACAGATTCATCGCCTGGTTGGCGCGCTGTTCCGGGCTCATCGTTTCAAGCTCGTTCTGTATCGAAATGTCATCATTTGTTCCCAAGTCAAACGACACGTTCATATTTTCGAGCGTATTGGTCACATTAAGAGTGATCAAGAAGTTCACAAGACGCGAGTCCTGACCCTCCTCCGTGACATTAGCCTTCATTGTTTCACGAGCGTGAATGTTGAGAGTGGGGTTCATCATGTTGCCGGTAAACGCCACATAACTGTTGTCGATAAACTCAAACAGTTTCTGGCTCATGAGCGGCGGAGTGTAGCGCACGAAACCGCTGCCTATGTTATATCTGCCGGTCAATGTCATGTCGCTGAACGGCGACATGGCGAATGTAAGCGATCCCGAGCCCTTGATCTGAGCCTTATCTTTCCCGTTTGCCGAAATATCGACATTGAGGGTGGTGCCTTCCGAAACTATAAGACGGGCGTTGAGCATCATCGCCATTCCTGTGGTGGATATCGTGTCGACTTTATTTATAGCCGCAGTGTCGGAGAACTGCACGAATTTCACCATGTCGTCATTGGACACACCTTGAGTTATCGTGTTTGCCGCCGTGCTCATCACATAGGTGACATCACTACCCTCAAGCAGATTCAGAGTGGCATTGACCCTCATGAAGTCAAGATTTCCTTTCACTGTCGCATCGACATCAATGAACGCTTTGCCATAAACATCGCTTCCCTTGGCACGCTTGGAGTCGATAATCTGCATGTTTTCAGCCTTTGCTTCCAAATCGATTGCCGGCGACGACATGTTGTTGACATCCACGGTGCCGTTGATTAAAAGCGGATTGGCATTCTTGCCCATAATGCTGTAATTGTCAAACTTGACCACATTGCTGTCGACCGGAATCTTCTCGTCGGAGAATGTAATTGCGGTTCCAATCATGTCCACAAACACCGATGCTGAATCAAAATCAATGAATCCGTTGAACACAGGATTAGCCAGAGTTCCAGTAACATCCATCTCGCCGTTAAGCATTCCGCTCAACTTGGCAACCCCTTCGGGTAAGAACGGATTGACAATCTGAAGCGGGAAGTGGATCATGGAGAAGTCAAGCATGAAGGGATTAGCCGCAGCGCTGTCGTTGAGCGCGCCTGTCGCAGTGATGACCTTTACGCTGTCCACAAGCAGGGAGGTGGATGCCTTTATCACACCGGCGGTATTGGTTGAAAGTCCCACATCAAGAAGGAACGATCCCACACGATCCCTGCCATAGGTGAGATCTTCAAGGCTCACCTTACCGCTACCGTCGACCGACCCTGCCGCAGGATTCCAGCCTATGCTTATATCAGCGCCGGCAACGCCATTGATAGGAGGAGCGAACGGAGACAACGACAACCAGTCAGAAAGCCGTATTCCGGAAGCCTTAACTATAATATCTTCCTGATGATCGGTTTCTTCACCGTGACCGTCATGCTCGGTATATATTTTCAGCAAACTGCTTTCATTTTCAAGCGCGAGATCAGCGTCAAGATGCTTACTGATCATATTGAACTTGATAAAGTTGTCGGCATTCAACGACCAGTCGCGATAACCTATAACTGGCTTAAGCGGAACCATGCGCAATGTCAGGACTGAATCGACAGCCGCAACATTAAAGCCCAGTTTATATCCCGTTTCATTCTTTATATTTGACTGAGTGACAAAAATCGACAGATTTTCCTTGGCAAGGAAGCCGGTTACATTGACATGGGCGAACTCGTCAAACACCCCGGGACGGTTATTCATCGCTATGCGGTAGACAAGGAATTTTCCATGCTGAAGGGCGCTTACAGTGACAGTGTCGATATTTGTTTCCCCGAATGCGATCTTGTTGGCGTAGCCGTTAAGCGAAATCAGCGAGTCATTGCGCGCCACGAAGCGGAAACTGCCTATCGACGCTCTGGATGGAGAAAGGAAATCAGCTATCACACTGTTGCTTCCGCTGTTGATGTCAAGGGCAAAACGGGGCAAAGCGTGCTGCAAAGAGTCCACATCGATATGCTTGTTGGCTATGTCACGGTCAAGCAGCATCATAGCGTCGCTGAATTTTGTCGCTATCGAGTCGATTCCTCCGTGAGCCACAAACTCGGCGTTAAGCGATTCATTGACAAGTTTTGCCGACGTGATCGAGTCAGTTGCGTCGAGAGTCAAGGCGACTTGAGGAGTGGCTATCTCCATATCGGGCATCGCCCAGTAAATGTTATTGACGGCGACATTAGCGTCGATGACATTGCGCGACGGCATAAAACGTCCATGTCCTTCGATATCGAATTTGCCCTTCGACATTGTTTCCGACATCTTCAACCCTTGCAAATCAAGGTTTCTGACACTGCCGTTAAATGCCATGTCGATATCGTCGGGCGCAAGGGTTCCCGTGACCTTCACGTCCATGTCGGCATTTCTGTTCAGTGACGACAACATGGCTTCAAGATTGCCCTTGTCAAGAGCTGCTGTCGCTTTTATGGCGGTATACAGCTCACCCTGATATTCAAGCGAAGCGAGATCAATATCAGCATTAATCGCAGTACGGCTGGAGTAAGGATCATATCCCCGTCCTTTCACAATCGCTTTGGCGGTAATCTTTCCGATTCCCATTTCAGGCAGAATCGAGTTCACCGGAAACTCATTGAGCGCCATGTCAAGAGAATACATCTCAGCCTTGCCGTTGAACATCGCGTCAAGCAAAATATTCCCTCGCCCGGTCATTGCCCTGAGGTCGCCGGCGATAACGCCGTTGCGCATTCTGACATTTCCATTCAGCGCCGTGGGGGGAATATTGACCTGCTTAGCCATCTTGACATCAAGCAACGAGGGCTTTATGAAGTTCACGTTATTTATTTTCCCGACGATTTTCACATCACCGTCAAGCCGATCTGGATCCATGGCGTTAGCCACATTTCCACTCGCCATCATGGACACATATCCCGGCAGCGACAATGAGATGTTGTCTATGTCTATATCGCCGATTGTTCCCTTCACATCAGCCTCAAGTTTTATGTCATTGTATCTCGGAATAGATTTGAGCATAGGCTGCATTGAAGGCATTATCATTTCAAGGTCAGGAACGCCGATTGTTGCCAATGCGTCGATGCCCACAGGTAAGCTGGGATTGGATGCCATGTCGCCCATTCCCATTTCTGCCGAGAATTTAATCGATGAGAACAGCGTAGAGATGTCGAAGTTCTCAGCGCGCATCATCGTGGAGTCCATCGAGAAGCGCCCCGAAGCGTCGAGCTTCACACCGCATCGTTCAGTAGCCTTAAACACCCGAAGCGGCACGCTTATCTCCGCTCCCCTGTTATAAAAAGAGTCAACTGCAATCAAAATGTCGGAAGCGGCGATATAATTCATGTCAAGCCCCGGCTGCGGATCGGCTCCTCTCACGGCATAGACTGCTTGACGCCCCGTGAGACGAAGGCTGTCGCCGGTTATCACCCACATCTGGTCAGTAGCTGTCGTTGCAGTGTCAACAGGGGTCTCCGGCACCGGATTCTGAGCAAGATATTCAGCCGACGGAGTGAGATAAGCAGCCGCCACGCTGTCAATGGTCAGCGATGTGGCATGAATACGACGCGCGCCCATGTCGACAATTCCGTTTTTAAGCGACGCTGCGGCAATGTCCACCCCGAGCGAATCAATCGTAGGCATCATCGTCATCGCATAACGCAGATTTCTCAGCTCGATATCATCCGCCTTAATGATCATCGCCAACGCGGCAGCAGTGTCGACAGGAGCGGCAGTGGTGTCAGTCCCGTTAAATCTGAGATTTACATCGCCTCCGTCGAGCACCGCCTTCGATATAGTCACATTGGAATTTGAAAGATTGTAGCTCGAGGGTTCAAGCGTGAATTCATCGACTCTTGCGGTGAGGAACATCAGTGAATCGGGGCCGCCAAGCCTATAATTCACGTCACGCAGGCGCGCGGCGGCTTGAACATCAAGTTTAAACAATGGCAGCAATTTCACATTCACCACAGCGCTACCGGCCGATACCATCGTGTCGCCCGACGCTTCAATAATGGTGAGACCCATAATGGCTACATCAACAGGAAAGCTCAACCGGAAGCTCTCCACCCCTATTTTCATGCCGGAAGATTTGTTGACCTCTTTCAATGCGAAATCAACTACAAATCGCTGAATAGGCGGCACATACAAGAGCACCGGAATAGCCAGGATGAAGATAAGAATGCCTAAGAGCGTTTTTACGCATCTCCGCAATATTGTATTCTTAATTAGATGTCCCACGAATCAAAATAAATAGTCCTTTCACAAAATACAACATAAAGTTACATATTTTGGTTTTAACAAAACCTAAACTTGTCGATAATATTTTTTTTTAACCGCACCAAGTCGTATCTTTGCACTGAAATTTCATTTTTTGCTTAAGAGTTGAGACATTCTCATCCATATATAATATTTCTTGTGCTGTTCTGGGCTTTAGCCACCGTAGCATCTCCACAAATTCAGAGGGATGGCGGTGACTCATGGCAATTAAAGGAGCCTCGGGAACGCACTCTTATCAGCGCTCTGGACTCCGACTCGATAGCGGCATTGTTTCCTCCCGTAGATTCGTTGAATGCCGGGGACTCCGTGTCGCATATCCGTTCAGAGAAGGCAGTTGCCAATAACCGTCCCGACGGCTCCCTGATACGCCGCGAGAAAGTGGATCTTGACAACATCGTAAATTTCAGAGCGTCGGACTCGATGGTGCTCATCGGCAGGAATGACGCCTTCATGTATGGCAACAGCGAGGTCACCTACGGACAGATGAAGCTGAATGCCGCCAAAATCAACATGGAGATGTCGACCAACAATGTCAACGCATTCGGTATGCCCGACTCCACGGGAACACTGTCGGGAACGCCTATATTCACGGATAAAAGCGGAGAATATTCCTCCGAGACAATGCGTTACAATTTCAAGAGCCAGCGCGGATTCATCACCAACGTGGTCACTGAGCAAGGCGAAGGCTACCTCACCGGCGGAAGAACCAAAAAGATGGAAAATGGAGAATATTTCCTTGCCGACGGAATGTATTCGACATGCTCCAATCATGAGCATCCCCACTTCTATTTCCAACTGACCAAAGCCAAGGTGAAACCTAAGAGCAACATCGTCACCGGTCCTGCCTACATGGTGCTTGCCGGACTGCCGTTGCCGCTCGCAGTGCCCTTCGGTTATTTCCCGTTTTCCGAAAAATACTCATCGGGTATCATCTTTCCCACCTTCGGCGATGACTTCAACCGAGGTTTCTACCTGAGCAACGGAGGCTATTATTTCGCCATAAATGACAACATAGACCTTGCGCTTACGGGAGAAATATACACAAAAGGCTCTTGGGGGCTCACGGGGCGTTCAAGCTATGCCAAACGATACAAATTTTCCGGAAGTTTCAACATCAGCTACCTCACCACCATATTAGGCGAAAAAGGCAGCGCCGACTATTCAAAGATGACCAACTTCCAGGTGTTGTGGAGCCATTCGCAGGATGCCAAAGCGAACCCCAACATGACTCTTTCGGCAAGCGTCAACTTCACGTCGACAGGATATTCGCGCAACGACCTCAACAGCTACTACAGCCCGTCGTTCACGGAAAACACCAAGAGCTCAACCGTCAATATGACCTACCGAATACCAAATTCAAAATGGTCATTCTCCACCACGCTCAACCTCGCGCAGCGCACACAGGACTCCACTCTGTCAGTGTCATTTCCCAACTTGACGGTCACCATGTCGCAGACCTATCCGTTTAAACGCAAGCGCGCCGTGGGAAAAGAAAAATGGTATGAAAAAATAAAGCTCTCCTATTCAGGACAATTCCAGAACTCGCTCACCGCAAAGCAGGACGAATTTTTCCAGAAGAGCCTTATAAAAGACTGGCGTAACGGAATGAGGCACTCGGTTCCGATTTCAGCGACGTTCAATGTGTTCAAATACTTCAACTTGACACCTTCGCTTTCGCTGAACGACCGAATGTACACTTCGAAAGTGCGCCGTCAATGGGACCCCGCCGCCTCAGCCGAGGTGTGCGACACCACCTACAGTCTTTACAATGTGTGGGATTTTAGCGCCGCCATTTCGATGGACACCAAAGTCTACGGCTTCTTCCAGCCGCTGCCGTTCTTAGGCAAGAAGGTGAAAATGATACGTCTTGTCACCACTCCGTCCATTTCATTCTCGGGGTCGCCTGACTTTTCTTCTCCATTCTTCGGCTACTACGGCAACTATTCCTATCAGAATTCCAACGGCGAGCTGATCAACAAGAAATATTCCTTGTTCCCCAATTCCCTTTACGGTGTACCGGGACAGGGAAAATCGGGGACACTGAGCTATTCGCTCTCCAACAATCTTGAAATGAAGGTCAACACTAACGACAGTGTCGGAGAAAAGAAGATATCCCTCATCGAAAACTTTTCGGTGTCGCAAAGCTATAACTTTGCCGCCGACTCGATGAACTGGAGCAATATCAACACCTCGTTGCTGTTGCGTCTTGTCAAGAACTTCAACCTCAACCTGTCGGCTACGTGGGATGTCTACACCTATCAGCTCAATGCTGCCGGCAATCCCGTGCGTGTCAACATACCCCGCTGGAAAGCCGGCAAGGGCATAGGGCGCCTGTCAAGTACCGGAACATCATTCTCCTACACTTTCAACAACAACACGTTCAAGAAGAAAGACAAAAACAACAAGAAAACAGGCAAAGACGAGGATGACGATGAAGATGTCGACGACTTTGACGGAAAAGCCGCTGAACGCCGACGACAGCGTGACGCGATGCGCGACAAAGACAACGATAATGTGGAACTCACCGATGGCGGCTACATGAAATGGGAAGTGCCCTGGAGCCTCACCTTCAACTATTCGGTGAACTATTCCTATGGCAAATTCAATAAGCGAAAAATGGAATATGACCCGAAAATCACCCAGAATCTTAGCTTTTCGGGAAATCTCCAGCCCACCAAGAACTGGAACTTCGGCTTCAGCGCCAGCTACAATTTTGATACCAAGAAGATAGCCTACATGAACTGCAACATCTCGCGCGACCTGCACTGCTTCACGATGACTGCGAGCTTCGTTCCCGTGGGACCCTACAAAAGCTATAATTTCCACATAGCGGTGAAGTCATCATTGCTTCAGGATCTCAAGTATGACAAGCGCTCGTCCTACAGCAATGGCGTGACATGGTATTAATCTCACGTCCCCCCATCTGGAATTTCACCTATACACTAAAATTTAGTCAGCAGATAGTCGGAAATTGCTTTTCTGACCGGAGCGGCCTTACCCACAAAACCGTTCACCATTATCACCACCGCATGAGTGGGACGGTTGGTGCTGTCAAGTTTATAACCTGCGTAACACAACACCCCCGACATGCTTCCTGACTTCAATGCGAGATGCCCGGCAAGACGAGTGTTGGCGAGCAGCCCTTTCACAGTCCCCTCTTTTCCGGCAATAGGGAACAGCCCCACGTAACTTTTCCCGCGCTCGCCCGCAGCCATGTCCTCAAGAATACCGCCGAGAAAACGAGGCGTGATGCGGTTGCCCACAGCCAGCCCGCAACCGTCAAGAATGCGTATCGAAGAGAAGTCATGCCGCCGTCCCTCCAAAAGCCGTTTTTGAATCTTGAGCCCCTCGGCATCAGTTATCTTGCCGCCCGATCCAAACGCCAACGCTCTAAGCATCGACTCGGCGAAAAGATTATTGCTCTTCACCATCAGCGAGCGGAGAATGTCGGGAACTGCGGGCGACTTGTAAACAAGCGGAGTCAGCCCGGCATCGCGATCGGAAGTCACGTCAATCTCCGAACAGCCTATTCCTCGCCGCTCCATGGCGGCATAAATATCGTCGAGCAACACTTCCGAGGGGCGCGGCATCGAGTATCGGGACCCGTAAGTGGCTCCCGATATCGCCCCGCTGAGATACAACAGGTCTGAACCTTCGCCGCGCATCGCCGACACCTCTCCGGCAGGCGACTTCGTCAAGTCAAGTTCTACCGACAATGACTCAATGCGCGGTGTCATGCTCACTATTTCGGAAGGCGATACTGTCATGGCGAAACTGTTATCACGGTAATTTATTCCGTAATATCCCGCCCCATATTCCCAGGGAGTGTCCTCAAGCAGCCAGTAGGGCGACACTCCTATCTCCTGGAAATTCCCCTCCGATACGAGCACCGAACCGGCTATGGAATCTATGCCCGCATTCTTGAGCCAATCAGCCACCTCCCCTGCAAAAGATGGACGCGATGAAAAATGACGCGACCCGAGGGTGGGGTCGCCACCGCCTATTATGACCACATTACCATGCAACACGCCCGACTTCACCGAGCCATAGGCGCGGGCTTCCGTTTTAAATCGGAACTCGGGCGACAGCGACAGTATAGCCGATGCCGATGTGACGCACTTGGTCACCGAAGCCGGTATGAAACTCTTTGCCGAATTATAGTCGGCAACGATTTTTTTACTTCCCAATTCAACTATATATATCCCTATGGATGCCGCATCACTGCCTTTAAAACTGATAGGCTGGGCGAAAACCGCGCAACGGCACAGCGCCAGCAAAGCTATTAACGAGAATATTTTTTTCATGATTGCAAAATTAATCATTTCAGAAGCAAGTTGTGCATCTCCCGAAATTTTATTAATTTCGTAAGTGCCAAAAATACTCAATCAAAAAATGAAATTCAACAAGATTATAGCAACCGCCCTTATTGCGGCGGGTTCTCTATTCGCTTCGGCGGACAACCTTATAATTCTCCACACCAACGACACTCATAGCCAGCTCGACCCTAACGATCGCAACGAAGGGGGCATTCTACGTCGCAAGGCGCTAATCGACAGCGTCAGAGCGGAGCAGCCCAACGTCATTCTTATCGACTGCGGTGACATGGTACAGGGCACCCTCTATTTCTCCATCTACAAGGGGGAAGCGGAACGCGAGATGATGAACAATCTCGGATATGACATCCAGATTCTCGGCAACCACGAGTTTGACAACGGCATTGAATCAATCGCCCGGGAGTGGAGCAAGCTGAACGCCGAAAAACTAACCAGCAACTATGATCTGCGCGGCACAGCGCTCGATTCAATCTTCAAGCCCTACACCGTCAAGGAATACGGAGGCAAGCGCATAGG
>VIDP01238792.1_pt1 | contig 12068 bp, 19 predicted proteins | sample 5025131 | NCBI WGS metagenome assembly VIDP01 (sample SAMN11853144, study PRJNA449069) | gut metagenome | isolation source: stool from male vole | host: Microtus ochrogaster | place: USA:Florida | collected 2017
CAGCATCCCCAGGGTGGCCTCGTTAAAATGGAAGCCCCCATACATATCTCTAACCTCGCTCTTGTCGATCCCAAATCGGGCAAGCCCACCCGCATCGCCCACCAGCGCGACGCCGAGGGCAAGGTAGTTCGTATCGCTAAAAAATCCGGAGAGGTAATTAAATAATGAGCACTACAACTATCAAGAAGGACTACACCGAGCGTATCGTGCCCGCTCTTACCAAAGAGTTTGGCTACAGCTCTGTGATGCAGGTTCCCGAACTTAAGAAAATTGTCATCAACATGGGTCTCGGCGAAGCCACCCAGGACAAGAAAATCATCGAAACAGCTATCAACGAGCTCACTGCCATTACCGGTCAGAAGGCTGTGGCTACCCTTTCCAAAAAGGATATCTCAAACTTCAAGCTCCGTAAGAAAATGCCCGTAGGCGTGATGGTTACCCTCCGTCGCGAGCACATGTATGAGTTCCTTGAGCGTCTCATCCGCGTGGCTCTGCCCCGTATCCGTGACTTCAAGGGCATCGAAGGCAAGCTTGACGGCCGCGGCAACTACACCCTCGGCATCACCGAGCAGATCATCTTCCCCGAAATCAACATCGACAGCATCTCCAAGCTGCTCGGCATGAACATCACCTTCGTGACTTCTGCCCCCACCGATGAAGAAGGTTACGCCCTTCTCAAGGAATTTGGTCTTCCTTTTAAGAATGCCAAAAAATAATCGGCACCATAGCTACGTTATTATCTAAACATACCAACACAAGATATGGCAAAAGAATCAATGAAAGCACGCGAGGTGAAACGTGCAAAGCTCGTTGCCAAATATGCCGCCAAGCGCGCTGCCCTCAAGGAAGCCGGCGACTATGAAGCTCTCCAGAGCCTGCCCAAAAACGCCTCTTATGTGCGTCTCCACAACCGCTGCTCAATCACCGGTCGTCCCAAAGGCTATATGCGTCAGTTCGGTCTTTCACGTATTCAGTTCCGTGAAATGGCTTCTGCCGGCCTTATTCCCGGTGTGAAGAAGGCCAGCTGGTAAGCTATCGTTATCCGGGGTTATGGCCTGACGGCCTGCCCCGCGAAACCTTCCGCCTCTCTCTTCAAATCCCAATTCGTAAATTACGAGTATTAAATATTGTTCGGAAACGCCGAATCAATTTAAACCTAATCAAAAATGACAGATCCTATAGCAGATTATCTGACAAGATTGAGGAATGCCATCAAAGCCAACCATCGTGTGGTTGAGATTCCCGCCTCAAACTTGAAAAAAGAAATCACTAAGATTCTCTTCGAACAAGGCTATATTCTTAACTATAAGTTTATAGAGGGTGAAACCCCCGCCGGCATCATCAAGATTGCCCTCAAATACGACCCCATCGACAAGGTCAATGCCATCAAAGCTCTCAAGCGCGTGTCTCGTCCCGGTCTGCGTCAATACACAGGCTACAAGGATATGCCCCGTGTGCTCAATGGCCTCGGCATTGCAATTCTCTCAACCTCTCAGGGCGTAATGACCAATAAGAAGGCTGCCGAGCTCAAGATCGGCGGCGAAGTGCTTTGCTACGTTTATTAATCTAAGGAGGACCACAAATTATGTCAAGAATAGGTAAAGCCCCTATCGAAATCCCTCAGGGTGTCACTGTAAAGGTTGACAGCAACAATGTTGTCACTGTAAAAGGCCCCAAAGGTGAGCTTTCACAGGCCGTAAACCCCGACCTCACAGTTAATGTTGAAGACGGACACATTTCTATTTCTCGTCCTTCTGATGATCGTGAACACCGTGCACAGCACGGTCTTTACCGCGCCTTGATCCATAACATGGTTGTCGGTGTTTCAACCGGCTACCGCAAGGAAATGGAATTGGTAGGCGTCGGCTACCGTGCGTCAGCCACCGGCCAGGTGCTCGAGCTCTCGCTCGGTTTCTCTCACGCCATTTATATAAAGCTCCCCCCGGAGGTCAAGGTTGAAGCCAAATCCGAGCGCAATAAAAACCCCCTGATCATTCTCGAGAGCGACGACAAGCAGCTCCTCGGTCAGGTTTGCGCCAAAATCCGCTCGCTCCGCAAGCCCGAACCCTACAAGGGCAAAGGTATCAAGTTTGTCGGCGAAGTTATCCGCCGCAAGTCGGGTAAATCGGCCAGCGCTAAATAATCATTAATCCTGATTTTTTCTTCATCATGATCTCTAAGATTCAACGTCGCAATAAAATCAAGGCACGCATCCGCGGTAGAATCTCCGGCACAGCCGAGCGTCCCCGCATGTCTGTCTTCCGCTCTAACAAGCAGATCTACGTTCAGGTTATCGACGACCTGGCCGGAAAGACACTCGTGTCAGCCTCTTCAAAGGGCATCACCGAGGGTACAAAATGTGAAATTGCTGCCAAGGTTGGCGAGGCTATCGCTCAGAAGGCTCTTGCCGCAGGCATCAACGAAGTCGTGTTCGACCGCAACGGCTATCTTTTCCATGGCCGTGTTAAATCATTGGCTGACGCTGCTCGCAACGGCGGCCTTAAATTCTGATTAAATCATGGCTAAAAGAAATAATAGAGTAAAATCGACTTCTGATCTCGACCTTCAGGATCGCCTCGTGGCCATCAACCGCGTAACCAAAGTTACCAAAGGCGGCCGTGCTTTTACCTTTGCCGCAATCGTAGTTGTAGGTGACGGTAACGGTGTTGTAGGCTGGGGTCTCGGTAAAGCTAACGAAGTAACCGCCGCCATCGCCAAAGGCGTGGAGGCTGCCAAGAAGAATCTCATCCGTGTGCCCATCCACAAAGGCACTATCCCCCACGAGCAGGTTGCCAAATTCGGCGGCTCACGCATCATCCTCAAGCCCGCTTCTCACGGTACCGGTGTTAAGGCCGGTGGCGCTATGCGTGCCGTGCTTGAGAGCGTAGGCATCACCGACGTGCTCGCTAAGTCAAAAGGCTCTTCCAACCCCCACAACCTTGTCAAGGCCACTATCGCTGCTCTCGACGAGATGCGCTCGCCCGCTATCGTTGCCCAGAACCGCGGCATTTCGGTCGACAAAGTGTTCAACGGTTAATAAATCAGGAATCTAACCCATTCACTCATTTTTATATAATGGCACAGATCAAAATTACCCAAGTCAAGAGCCGTATCAAATGCCCCGCAGTGCAGAAACGCACTCTCGACGCTCTCGGTATCAAGAAGATGCACCACTCTGTGGTGAAGGAAGCCACTCCCTCGGTAATGGGCATGGTCGACAAAGTTCGTCATCTTGTTGAAGTAACCAACGTCTGAGCCTGAGGGGATTCGCCTCGGGCGATTCCCCCGGCCCGGCTTTCTGACATTTATATTCTTCTATCAGTTTTTCCAAGACTTCATATCTACCAATTATGGAACTTAATAACATTCGTCCCGCAGTAGGATCGGTTACAGCCAGCACTCGCGTAGGTCGTGGTCCCGGCTCCGGCAAGGGAGGCACATCAACCCGCGGTCACAAAGGCGCAAAGTCCCGCTCGGGCTATTCACGCAAGATCGGCTTTGAAGGCGGTCAGATGCCTCTCCAGCGTCGTTTGCCTAAATTCGGTTTCAAGAATATCAACCGAGTTGAATATAAGGCTCTCAACATCAGTGATATCGACAACCTCTCACGCGAGAAGGATCTTGCTAAGATCACTCTTGAGGATCTCCGCAACGCCGGTCTGATATCACGCAAGCAGCTTGTGAAGGTTCTTGCCAAAGGCACTATCTCACGTGCCGTCAACGTTGAGGCAAACGCTTTCTCAAAGGCTGCTGAGGCTGCTATCGTCGCAGCCGGTGGCTCAATCTCAAAAATCGAGAAATAATGAGATTCATTCAGACTATTAAAAATATCTGGACAATTGAAGAGCTGAGAAAACGCATCCTTGTTACGTTGCTCCTCGTGCTCGTCTATCGTCTGGGCTGTTATGTGGTTCTGCCCGGTATCAGCCCTTCCGATCTTGACGCGCTGTCGAACTTCACCAACAAGAGCGGTCTCATGCAGTTGCTCGACATGTTCTCGGGCGGTGCGTTCTCTCAGGCCTCTATCTTTGCCCTCGGTATCATGCCCTACATCACTGCGACAATCGTGAATCCGTTGCTCGGCATGGTGCTTCCTTCGTTTCAGAAAATGCAGCGCGAGGTAGAGAGCGGTCGGCAGAAACTCAAACAGTACACCCGCTATCTCACCGTGCTCATTCTTCTGCTCCAGGGTCCCGCCTATCTGGTCAACCTCAATATGCAGGTTTCGGCAGCCGGTGGTTCAGGTCCCCTCGGATTCTGGACTATCGCCTACCTCACCGTGATTCTCGCAGCCGGCTCAATGTTTATCATGTGGCTGGGTGAGCGTATCACCGACCGCGGTATAGGCAACGGTATTTCGTTCATCATCCTCGTGGGTATCATCGCCCGTCTCCCGGGAGCTATCTCCTATGAGTTCATCAGCCGTCTGCCCGGTTCAACCGGCTCGCAGGGCGGTCTGATCATGTTTGTGATCGAAATCATCCTTCTCTTCGCTGTGACCGTGGGCGCCGTGCTTCTCGTGCAGGGCACCAGAAAAGTGCCTGTGCAGTATGCCAAGCGCATGGTCGGCAACCGCCAGTATGGCGGCGCCCGTCAGTATATACCCCTCAAGGTTAATGCTGCCGGCGTGATGCCCATCATCTTTGCTCAGGCCATCATGTTTATCCCCATCACTCTGGCCGGCTTCGGCTCGGTGGGCGAAAACTCGGGTTTTGTAGCTGCGTTCTCCGACATCAACGGTTTCTGGTATAACGCTGTCTACTTCATCCTCATCGTTGCTTTCACCTATTTCTATACAGCAGTGACTGTAAGACCCAACGATATTGCCGAAAATATCAAGAACAACAACGGCTTTATTCCCGGTGTGAAACCCGGTAAGAAAACCGCCGAGTATCTTGACACCATCCTTTCGCGCATCACTCTGCCGGGTTCACTCTTCCTCGGAATTGTGGCTATCCTTCCCGCTTTTGCCCGTTTCTTCGGCATCAGCCAGAACTTCGCCCAGTTCTTCGGAGGCACTTCGCTGCTGATTCTGGTGGGTGTTGTGCTCGACACGCTCCAGCAGATTGAGAGCCACCTTATGATGCACCACTATGACGGCCTGATGAAGGACGGCAAAATCAAAGGCCGCACCACAGGCAGTGCATATTGATTGCAAAAGACGTGTGGAAGTTAATTTCTGCAGCATTCTAAAAATTTCTTAACGGATGATCTATATAAAGACTCCTGAGGAAATGGGTCTCATGCGTGAGGCCGCCGACTTGGTAAGCCGCACGCTTGGCGAAATCGCCAAGTGGGCGCTGCCGGGTGTCACAACCCGCAAGATCGACAACATTGCCCGCGAGTTTATACTCGACAACGGAGGCACCCCAGCCTGTCTTGGCTACGGTGGTTTTCCCGGCACTGTGTGTTGTGAGGTCAACGACATCGTTGTTCACGGTTTTCCTTCCGGCTATACCCTTCAGGAAGGGGATATATTCGGAGCCGACACGGTGGCTGAGCTCAACGGTTATCATGGCGATATGTGCTACACATTTCCCATCGGTGAGGTAGACCCCGCCATCATGCGGCTGCTCACCGTAACCAAAGAGAGCCTCTATGTCGGAATCGAGGCCTGCCGCCCCGGCAAGCGCATCGGTGATGTTGCCAACGCTGTTCAGACCTATTGCGAGAGCCGCGGCTACAGCGTGGTGAGAGAGATGTGCGGACACGGCATTGGCCGAAAGATGCACGAAGATCCCGAGGTGCCCAACTACGGCCGCAAAGGCACGGGCGCCGTGATCAGAAACGGAATGTGTCTCTGCATCGAGCCGATGATCAACATGGGATCGAAAAACATCATCGTTGACCGCGACGGCTGGACATGCCGCACCCGCGACCACAAACCCTCGGCCCACTATGAGCATACCCTCGCCATCATTGACGGACATACCGAAGTGCTTACCACATTCGACTATGTGAAGGATGTGCTCGGCGACAGGTTCATCTGACCCCTCACTCTAAGAAATCAATCATTCTGCAAATTTTTTCCGCCTCATTATCATATATGGCTAAACAATCAGCAATCGAACAAGACGGCACCATCGTTGAAGCTCTCAGCAACGCGATGTTCCGTGTAGAGCTCGAAAACGGACATGAAATCACCGCTCACATCTCCGGCAAGATGCGCATGCACTACATCAAGATTCTTCCCGGCGATAGAGTAAAGGTAGAAATGTCGCCCTATGACCTGTCAAAGGGCCGCATTGCCTTCCGATATAAGTGATTTGATGATATAATTGAAGTTTTCAACCATCATTTCCGTAAATTATAAATCTTCACCATAATAAATAGCTAAATCATGAAAGTACGCGCTTCAATCAAAAAACGCACCCCCGACAGCAAGATTGTTCGTCGTAAAGGTCGTCTTTACGTAATTAACAAGAAAAATCCCAAATATAAGCAGCGTCAAGGGTAAAAATTTATTATTTTTGCAAAAAATTTCAGCAAATACTAATTTATGGCAGTACGTATTGTGGGAGTTGACCTCCCCCAGAACAAAAGAGGTGAGATAGCCCTGACCTACATCTTCGGCATCGGCCGAAGCGCCGCCAAGAGCATTCTCGAGAAGGCCGGCGTCGACAAAGACATCAAAGTTAAGGACTGGTCAGACGATCAGGCCGCAAAAGTGCGTGAGGTAATCGGCGCCGACTACAAGGTAGAAGGTGACCTCCGTTCCGAAATTCAACTCAACATCAAGCGACTCATGGATATCGGTTGCTATCGCGGCATTCGTCACCGTAACGGTCTTCCCGTGCGCGGTCAGAGCACCAAAAACAATGCCCGCACCCGTAAAGGTCGCAAGAAAACAGTCGCTAACAAGAAGAAAGCAACAAAATAATCTTATCCAATGGCTAAAAAGACAGTCGCAACCAAAAAGAGAAACGTTAAGGTTGACGCTAACGGTCAGCTTCACGTTCACTCATCTTTCAACAACATCATCGTGTGTCTCGCCAACTCAGAAGGCCAGGTCATCTCATGGTCAAGCGCCGGTAAGATGGGCTTCCGCGGTTCGAAGAAAAACACTCCCTATGCTGCTCAGATGGCAGCCGGAGACTGCGGTAAGGTGGCATTCGATCTCGGCCTCCGCAAGGTGAAGGCTTATGTCAAGGGTCCCGGTAACGGCCGCGAAGCCGCTATCCGTAAAATTCACGAAGTAGGTATCGAAGTAACCGAAATCATCGACGTTACTCCGCTTCCCCACAACGGTTGTCGTCCTCCCAAGAGAAGAAGAGTCTGAGCCGTCGCTCCGGTTGCGCGGAGGGCAGACACGGGGGCTTGGTCAGAGTGCTTACTTTCGCGCTCAAGCTGTTTAATTGGTGACAATCTCCCCTGGCGTGAGATCTGTTTTGACCCCTTGACCTGTCTGTTTCAGCTCCTCCTTGCCGGACAATGCTCTTAGATTAATCTACACAACTCGATGTCATAGCCTGTGAGCCTCTGTGAATGACCATATTTTCATCACCTCTCTGTGGTCGCGGCTGCACACGCTCCCCATGGCGAAATGACTGAGGTTTTTTTCACATCCACCCCAACAAACCCCAAACTGAAAAAACTAAAATGGCAAGATATACCGGCCCTAAAACCAAAATAGCCCGTAGATTCGGAGAACCCATCTTCGGCCCTGACAAAGTGCTCTCGAAGAAAAACTTCCCCCCGGGTCAGCATGGCGCTAACAAACGCCGCAAAACTTCTGAATATGGTGTTCAGCTTCGCGAAAAGCAGAAAGCCAAATACACCTATGGCGTGCTCGAACGTCAGTTCCACCGTCTCTTTGAGAAAGCTTCACGTATCAAAGGTATCACCGGTGAAATTCTCCTTCAGCTTCTCGAAAGCCGTCTCGACAATGTGGTTTACCGTCTCGGCATCGCTCCCACCCGCGCAGCAGCCCGTCAGATTGTGCTCCACCGTCACATCACTGTCAACGGCAAAGTTGTCAACATTCCCTCCTATCAAGTAATGCCCGGCGATGTAGTCGGCGTGCGTGAAAAAGCAAAGTCACTCGAGGTTATCTCTGACGCACTTGCAGGTTTCAACCACTCGAAATATCCCTGGATCGAATGGGACGAGACCCTCAAGGCAGGCAAATTCCTTCACATGCCCGCCCGCGAAGATATTCCCGAGACCATCAAGGAACAACTTATCGTTGAGTTGTATTCTAAATAATCCCTAACTTAGATCCATAATGGCTATATTAGCATTTCAAAAACCTGACAAGGTTCTGATGTTGGAAGCCGACAACTTCTTCGGCAAGTTTGAGTTTAAGCCATTGGAACCCGGTTATGGCATTACCATCGGCAATGCCCTGCGTCGCATTCTGCTTTCATCCCTCGAAGGTTTTGCTATCTCTTCGATCAAAATCGACGGGGTGCTTCATGAATTTGACACCATTCCCGGAGTTATCGAGGATGTTACCAACATCATCCTCAACCTCAAAAAGGTTGACCTCAAGCAAACTGTTGATGACGTCGACTTCGAAAGAGCCGTGATCAATGTCTCGGGCACTGAGGAGCTCAGAGCCGGCGACATTGGTAAAGCCCTTTCCTCATTCGAGGTTCTCAACCCCGACCTTGTCATCTGTCATTTGGATCCGGGAGCCTCGTTCAATCTCGAGATTACCGTCAACAAGGGCAGAGGCTGGGTGCCCGCCGAAGAAAATGTTACTCCCGGCGATGACATCCACACCCTCGCTATCGACTCGATCTACACTCCTATCAAAAACGTTAAATACACCGTTGAGAACTTCCGTGTAGACCAAAAAACCGACTACGATAAGCTGACCCTCGAAATCACCACCAACGGCTCCATTCTTCCCAAGGACGCCCTTAAGGAAGCTGCCAAGATTCTCATCCACCACTTCATGCTCTTCTCCGACGAGAAAATCACTCTCGAAACCAATGAGAACGAAGGCAACGAGGAATTTGATGAAGAGGCACTCCACATGCGTCAGCTCCTCAAAACCAAACTTGTTGACATGGACCTCTCTGTCAGAGCCCTCAACTGCCTCAAGAGCGCTGAAGTCGAGACTCTCGGTGAGCTTGTGAAATATAACAAGACCGACCTTCTCAAATTCAGAAACTTCGGCAGAAAGTCGCTCACAGAGCTCGACAATCTCCTGAGCAACCTCAACCTCCAGTTTGGTATGGACATCTCCCGATACAAACTTGATAACGACAACAACTAACAATGAGACATAATAAAAAATTCAATCACCTCAGCCGCAAGAAAGCCCATCGCGATGCCCTCCTTGCCAACATGACAATCGCCCTGATCATGCGCAAGCGCATCTTCACCACTCTTGCCAAGGCCAAAGCTCTCCGCGTTTATGCAGAGCCGCTCATCAACAGAGCTAAAAACGACACCATGGTTAACCGTCGTCTCGTTTTCAAATATCTTCAGAACAAGGAGGCCGTTACTGAACTCTTCCGCGAGATAGCTCAGAAAATCGCCGAGCGTCCCGGTGGCTACACCCGCATCCTCAAAACCGGCAACCGTCTGGGCGACAACGCCAAGACCTGCTTCATTGAGCTCGTTGACTACAACGAGGGCATGCTCGGTCAGAAGGAGGCCAAGAAAGAGGGCCGCGCACGTCGCAAACGCTCCAAAAAGAGCGCTCCCGCCCAGGCCGAAACTCCCGCTCAGCCCCAGGCCGAAGCTCCCGCAGCTGAATAATTCATGACGATTTAAATTTAGTCATATCCCTTCAGCCGGGTCGGAATCTCACTCGTGATTCCGACCCGGCTTGCTATTTTGCGGCCGGAGGAATCTCTTTTGAAGAAAAAACTTCAAAAAATCCGCACATCATTCCCCGCGATACATTAATAGTATCAAAAAAATAGCTATCTTTGCATTGCATAATATATGCCTCTCCCATTTTTCTCCCCACACCAATAATTCATAATCACAACCCAATATCTAACTCATTCAGTTTAATATGAAAATTGAGAAAATCATTGGTCGCGAAGTGCTTGATTCTCGCGGCAATCCCACCGTTGAAGTTGATGTAATCCTCGAATCAGGTGCCCGTGGCCGTGCTTCTGTTCCCTCCGGCGCTTCTACCGGCGAAAACGAGGCTCTCGAGCTCCGCGACGGCGACAAAGCCCGCTACATGGGCAAGGGCGTTCAGAAAGCTGTTGCCAACGTCAACGGCCCCATCGCCGAAGCCCTCAAAGGCATGTCTGCCCTCGACCAGATCCGCATTGACGAAACAATGATTGCCCTCGACGGCACTGAAACCAAGTCAAACCTCGGTGCCAACGCCATCCTCGGTGTTTCTCTCGCCGTTGCCAAGGCTGCTGCCGACTATCTCGATCTTCCCCTCTACAAATATCTCGGTGGCGTTAACTCCTACGCTCTCCCCGTGCCCATGATGAACATCATCAACGGCGGCGCCCACTCTGATGCTCCCATCTGCTTCCAGGAATTCATGATCCGTCCCATCGGTGCCACCACCTTCAAAGAAGGCATCCGCATGGGCACCGAAGTGTTCCACAACCTTAAGAAAGTGCTCCACGCCCGTGGCCTTTCAACCGCTGTAGGCGACGAAGGCGGCTTCGCTCCCGCTCTCGACGGCACCGAAGATGCCCTCAACGTTATCGTTGAAGCTATCAAGAAAGCCGGCTACGAGCCCGGAAAAGATGTTACCATCGGCCTCGACTGCGCTTCTTCAGAATTCTACTTCGACGGTATCTATGACTACTCCAAGCTCAAAGACGGCACAGCCAAAGAGCCCAACGGTGTTAAGCGCACCCGCGAAGAGCAGGCTAAGTTCCTCGAAGAACTCATCACCAAATATCCTATCGACTCAATTGAAGACGGCATGGCCGAAGACGACTGGGAAGGCTGGAAGATTCTCACCAACCTTATCGGCGACCGCTGCCAGCTCGTTGGTGACGACCTCTTCGTAACCAATGTTAAATACCTCCAGAAAGGCATCGACCTCGGCTGCGCCAACTCGATCCTCGTTAAGGTTAACCAGATCGGCTCACTCACCGAGACCCTCCGCGCCGTAGAACTCGCTCAGCGCAACAACTACACCGCCGTTATCTCACACCGCTCCGGTGAAACCGAAGATGCCACCATCGCCGACATCGCCGTTGCCACCAACGCCGGTCAGATCAAAACCGGTTCTGCTTCACGTTCCGACCGTATGGCCAAATACAACCAGCTTCTCCGCATCGAAGAGCAGCTCGGTCCCGACGCCAAATACGGCTATGGCAAGAAGACCCGTCGTGCCGAATAATTATTTCCCCACACTTGGCTGAGTAACCTCAGCCAATAAATCAAGAGGAGACTGCCCCCGCAGCCTCCTCTTGACATATATATAAGGCGCCCTAAAAAAGCCGCCCACCGGAATAACCTCACCTCTAATCTTTCCAGCTATCCGGCTTATTTGGCTTATACGGCCTATTTGCCCCATTGGCCCCATCTCCCATTTCGCCTATCCGGCTCATTAGCCCTATTGGCCTTTTTTATTTGGCTTATCTGGCCTATCAGCCCTATCAGTCCCATTTCTCATTAGCCCTATTTGGCCTATCTGCCTTATTGGGCCTATGAGCCCGATAGGCGCCTTTTCTTCAAAAAATAGCTTTTTTCTCAAAAATCTCGCCTATTGGCCCTATTTGGCTTATTGGCCTTATTAGGCTTATTATCAGCCTAAAAGCTGCTTTATTAACTTACTTTAACTCACTAAGGAGGCAAAATAACTGCAAAAATATTTGGTGGCGGAGGGAAAAGTGCGTACCTTTGCACTCGCTTTTGAGAACGGCCCCCTAAGCGGAGGGGAAATGAAGCTCTCCGGCAATTGAGTTAAAACAAATTTTCGAGCAAAAAAGTTCAAAAAATTTTGTCAGTTCAAAAATTAGTCGTAACTTTGCCGAGCAATTCTGAAACGAGCCTCTGAGGCTCAACCAAAGAGAACATTGAAAGATTTACAATAGACAAGAAGTAGTACAAGAGTCATTAATAATGATGCTCAAGTCAATTCACTTCAACCATAAACAGCAATAGTCTGTCTTGAGTCGAGCGAA
>VIDP01557626.1_pt1 | contig 12047 bp, 9 predicted proteins | sample 5025131 | NCBI WGS metagenome assembly VIDP01 (sample SAMN11853144, study PRJNA449069) | gut metagenome | isolation source: stool from male vole | host: Microtus ochrogaster | place: USA:Florida | collected 2017
AGAACAGTTAGAGAACAGTTAGAGAACAGTAATAGAACAGCTGTAGAACAGCTGCAAGGTATTTCTGTTCCCTTAAGGAAGTTATTACTCGCTTTAGGTGAGAAATGGCAGACGGCTCAGGAGTTGCGAGATAAGATGGGGTATAAATCAAAAGGCTCATTTTGGATAAACTATCTTTCTCCGGCCATTGAGAAAGGTTTGGTAGCATTGGAAAATGAAGGAAGTCCTAAATCTCCTAATCAACGATATGGGTTGTCGGAAAAAGGCAAACAGATCCTAAACGCAATGGAGTCTTAATTCTACTTTTATACACGTTTTACCGTCAATAAATCAATTTCGTCTGAAAAAGTTATATCTCACATAACGAGGATAACTCAAAAAGGATGTCTTTTAGAATCACTCCCCCCGCGGACTGGGGGTTAGGGGGCGGAGCGGTGGAAGAGGAAGGTGAGGGCGTCGGATTGGACTTTGGAGCGGAGGAGCCAGTTGAGGCCGACATAGACTGCGAGGCCGGCGGCCAATTGGGCAGCGGCGAGGAGCCACGGGTTGGCGATCACGCCCATGAGCAGCCACATAGGCAGCATGGCCACGAGGGTCTCGACGAGGTAGGGCAGCAGGTCGGCGAGATATTGCCACCAGGGGCGCTGCGACTGGCGGGCTATGATAAAGAGGGTGACGATCCATGTCACAAACGAGGCGGCTATCTGCCCCACCACAAATATCCTCACGCCATACATGAAGTCGCCCGGCAGGGTGAGCATCATCATCGGCAGGGTGATGAAGATGGCGATGAGGGCCACGCCGTCGCGCAACAGCTCGGCGTAGAACATCAGCCGCGCTTTGCCCAAGGCGATGATATAGTTGTTGTAGACCGAGGTGAGGATGGTGAAGATGCCGCGGGCAAGGAGCATCTGGAATATGGCTATCGAGAGGTCCCACTTGTTGTTGAAGAGCGCATGGAATATCGGGGCGGCCATCATCATGAGCATACCCATGGCGGGAAAGGTGAGATAGGCCGAGAGGCGGTGGAACTTGGAGCCCACAGCTGCAAATTCCTTCTTGTCGTCCTGATATTTCGACATGACGGGGAGGAAGGTGGTGTTCAACATGCCCGACAGCGACGATATGCCCATCAGGCTCCATTTATCCGCCTGATAATAGTAGGAGAGGGAGAGAATACCTTTGCGGTTGCCGATGATAAAGGTATAGATGTTCTGAAAAATAACATTGAGCGTTGCGCTGCCCATCACTCCCATGCCCACCTTGAAGATGGAGCGGAGCGAGCTCCACGAAAATTCCGCCGAGGGGCGCCACGGAGTGAACACCCACATCACCAACGATTTGACCGAGGCGAGAACAATAGCCTGAGCCACAAGCGCCCACACCCCGAAGCCGGTGAGAGCCAGCGTGATGCCTGCCACCGCGCCCGAAAACACTCCCGCCGAGTTGGCCGCCGCCACGATCTTGACATCCATGTTCTTGACCCTGCGGTTGATCTGCACAATCGAGGTGGCGTTGATGATAAACGTGAGAAACAGCACCCTCGACAGGGGGATGATAATAGGGTCGCCGTCATAGCAGCGGGCTATCAGAGGCGCGCAGAGAAACAGTATGAGATAGAGCGACAGCGCCATGGTGAGGTTAAACCAAAACACGGTGCTATAGTCGGTCTGGGTAGGATTCTTGCGCTGAATCAGGGCGTAGGAGAAACCGCTGTCGACAAACAGGGTTGCAAACGACTGAAACACCATCACAGCGCCGACAAGGCCGAAGTCATGTTGGGGCAGCACGCGCGCCAGCACAATGCCGGTGACGAGATAGAGCAGCTGCTGAGACACCTTGTCGACCATGTTCCATTTAAGGGCACGGGCAACAGTGTGCTTAACAGATTGTCTATGAGCGGTCGGCTCGGCTGACATATAGGGAGGGGGAGGAATTACTTGTTGAGCGGCTCTGACTTGACCCCTATGGAGTGGTTTTTGATTTCAGGCTCACCGATATAGTAGACAGTGCCGGTGCCGGCGCCGCCAAGATTGAGCTTGCGGCGCGCTACACAACCCACCGAGCCGGTGCCCCACAGGCTGCATTTCACCATATCAGCCTCCAGACCGTCGGCCTGAATCTGACCGGTGCCGGCGTTGACAAAGCGGGCGTTGGTGCATTTGCCGTTGACAATCAGGCGCCCCTTGCCGGTCTTGATATTGGCGTCGACATTCACATGGTCGAGGTTGTTGACAATCAGGCTGCCGTTGCCTATCACCGTGGCCGAGAACTTGGCTCCCGACGCGGGCGACTCAACCCTCACTGTGCCGGTGCCGCTGTTCTCTACCTTCGAGAGAAAAGTTGAGTAGACCGTCACCACAGGGAGCTCGGCAACAGTGCTTTCGGAGTCTTTCTGAATGGTGAGCTTGGCTCCTCCGGGTTCAAACAATATCGCGGCAGCCTGATCGGGGTCGGCCCTGAACACGGCGAGCCCCACCGAGTCGGGCACGGTGCGGTGAACTACCGAGATATTGTCGGTGACCTTCAGCTCGGTGAAGTCAGAAACGTTGAGGGTATATGTGGTGGCATCGCCGGGACGTGAGGCATTGAGGGCCTCAACCGACGCAACGGCCACGAGCACTAAGGCAGCCGCTCTTGTGAGCGAAAAAACTTTTGAGAGTGTCACTTTGAGATAAGACCGGTTAAATTGGTGAATATATTGTGCTCCACATGGTCGAGAATCCCGAAAAGCTCCTCCGGAGTCTCGGCGCGGAGCATGGCGATTCTCACATCGCGGAAATGGGGAATGCCCTTGAATAGCGGCGAGGCGGCAAGGTGACGGCGGGTGTGAAGAATGCCCCGGTAATCATCTATGCGGCTGATGTTTTCCGACACCTGACGGCGCAGAAGGTCAAACTTGTCGGCCACCGTGAGCTCGCCATAGCGGTCGCTGTCGCCGGTGAGGAGGCGCTTTATGTCGCGGAATATCCACGGCGCGCCTATCGAAGCGCGTCCTACCATCACTCCGTCAACGCCATAGCGGTCGAAAGCCTCGCGGGCGCGCTCAGGAGTGGTGATGTCGCCGTTGCCGATGAGCGGAATGGTGAGGCGCGGATTTTCCTTAACCCTCGCTATCATCTCCCAGTCGGCTTCGCCGGTATACATCTGCGAGCGGGTGCGGCCATGCACGGTGAGCGCCTGAATGCCGCAATCCTGCAGCTGCTCGGCGAGGGTGACTATCACCTTCGACTCATGATCCCAGCCGAGACGGGTCTTGACGGTGACGGGCAGGTTGACCGCCTTGACCACCGCCGCGGTGATTTCGAGCATGAGGGGGATATTGCGCAACATGCCGGCGCCGCCCCCCTTGCCGGCCACCTTCTTGACGGGGCAGCCGAAATTGAGGTCGAGAATATCGGGCCCTGCAGCCTCGACAATCTTTGCCGCCTCGACCATCGAGTCGACATCGCGCCCGTAGATCTGAATGGCGGTGGGGCGCTCGGCGGGAGCGATCTCGAGCTTGCGGGTAGTGGCGGCGATGTTGCGTATCAGGGCGTCGGCCGACACAAACTCGCTATATGTCATGTCGGCTCCCTGCTCCTTGCAAATCAAGCGAAACGAGGCGTCGGTGACATCCTCCATCGGAGCCAACATCACCGGGCGCTCGCCTAAATCTATATTGCCTATCTTCATAATCGGGCTCTTGAATCATGCTTCTCGGCCTCAAAGCCGAAAGAGACTGCAAATTTAGTGATTTTTTTCTTAAGAACCACTAACTGTCAAGAGCCTCAACCGCCGGCTGTCAGCGGCCGGTAGCCTGAAGGTAGGCCAGTTTCTTCAGCTTGAAGTTGCCATATGATTCCACAAACTTGTCTTTGGCCTGACGGTAGAGGGTCTGCGCGTTGAGAAGGTCGGTCACCGTCACGGTGCCCGCCTTATAGAAATTGTTGTTGAGGCGCAGGTTTTCCTCCGACTGGGCTATCGACTCGTTGGCTATCTCGATCTGCGAATAGGCTGTGGAGAGGTCGTTCCACGCGTTGACCATCGCAATCTTCAACAGCTCGGAGTTATCTTCGAGCTGAGTGCGCGCCATGCGGGTTTCGAGGCGCTTCTTCTTCATGTTGCTTGAGCCGCCCCACCATTCGGTGAGTGGAATGCTCACCGTGACATAGACATTTGCAAAGGTGTGGCCCTGCTCCAGAAGGTGCTCGTAGTTATAGCTCGCGCCGGCAGCCACCACGGGCAGATTGTTGCCCAAGGCAATCTTCTGCTCCAGCTCCTTGGCCCTGACATTGCCTGAAAGCAAGCCGAAGCCCACGGTCTCCGACAGACACTCGTCGGGGTTGATGAAAATATCCTGAGGAAACGGCTCGATGGTGCCGAAGGGAATCTCGGCGGCCACCTCCACGTCGCCCGACACTCCGCGGCCTATGTATTGGGAGAGCAACATGCGGATAACGTTGATGCCGTTGTCGAGCTCATTGCGCGCCGAAAGCATCTCGTTGCGCTTGAGCTTCACTTCGAGCAGGTCGTTGGTGGTGGTGAGACCCGCCTTGACATAGTTGTCAACCTGAGAGGTGAGGGTGTCGAGCATGGCGATCACATTGTCGAGAGTCTCGCGCTTTGAGCGCAGGGTGACGAGCTGCCAGTAGTATTGCTCCACATCGCGGCGCACATCATCGGTGGTTTGCCGGTATTGCAGGCGGCTTACCTCCTCGCCCACATGAGCGAGCCGGTTGGCATTGACGATGCGCCCGCCCATAAACACCGGCTGAATCAGGTTGATGCCCGCCACCGAGCCCTTCTTAAGCAGACTCAGGTTGAAATCCATATCCTGCAGCCCCATGCCCAGCATTGAGAGCGGAAGCTCGAAACTGTGTTGCAGCATGCCGTGGTTGGCGGTAAAGAGGGCGCCGCTGAGGCTCACCGAGGGGAAATATTTGGTGAACATCTCGCGCGAGGTTTCATGCGAGGCCATAAGGTTATATTTGGCCGTGCGCATACGGGCGTTATTCTCCAGCGCCATCTCCACACACTCGTCGAGAGTGAGCGGCTGAGCCGAGGCGCAAAGCGAAATCAGGAGACCCGAAAAGAGAAAAACCGATATTATCTTTTTAATCATATTGAGTTCGTTTTGGTTGATTGACGGTTCATAACCTTCCAGTAGAGCACCGGGATAACAGTGACGATAAAGAAGAAAGTGATGATGGTGCCCCAGAAAATCACGGTGCCCATCGGCCTCCAGAGGGGTGAGCCTGACAGCACCATCGGCAACACGCCCATCGAGGCGGCGGCCGAAGTGAGGAAGATGGGGCGCATACGGCGCTCGGCGCTGTGGAATATAGCCTCCTTGACCGTCATACCCTCCGAGCGCTGCAGCTCCTCGGCATAGTCGATCATGATAATCACGTTTCTCACCAGAATACCCATCAGCGAGATGAAGCCGAGGGTGCAGGTGAGCGAGAGCACCTCGCCCTGAATGGCCAGGCCGATGCCCGCGCCGGGAATACAGAGCACCATGCAGAGCAGCAGGAGCGACGAGGTGGCCACATTCTTATAGTGGGCAAGGAGAATGAAGAAGATAATCACCACAGCCATCAGCAGGGCCGAGATGATGGGGGGCCACATCTCCTCCGACTGGCTGTAGTCGCCGCCATATTCGATTGTCACACCCTCGGGCAGAGGCAGTTTGTCGAGTTTCTTCTTAAGCTCCTGGGTGAGCGATATGGCAAAGGCGCCGCGCTCAACCTCCGAGTTGATGGTGACACACGGCATACCGTTGCGGTGGGAAAGCTGACCGTAATGCCACGAGGGTTTCACCTCGGCTATCTGGCGCAGAGGGGCGGTAGCCACTCCCATCACCGGTATCGGCTCGTCGCGGAGGTCGGCCACGTCGGAGCTTTCGGAGGTGGGTGTGCGGAGCACCACAGGGGTGGCATAGGTGCCGTCCCACACGGTTGCCACCGGCAGTCCCGCCGAGGTATATCTCATGGCGAGGTTGGCCTCAAGCATGAGGTCGCTCAGTCCGAGGCGCGACATGGTGGTGAAATCGGGCGACACCTGAGCGGCCACCAGCGGAGAGTTGAGGCTGCTGCTCTCGAGGTTAATCTCGGGGAAGGTGCGCATGATAGCCAAGACAGTGTCGTTAACCTTCTGCAGGTCGGCATAGTCGGAGCCCTTGATGCGCACCTGAACAGGATAGGCGGCGTTGGAATAAGACAGCTGCTTGAACCTCACTCTTGCCTCGGGGAAATAGTCGCGATATTTGGCCGTGTATTCATTGAGCACCTCGATGGTAGCCTCGTTGCTCACGGTGTTGACGATAAACTGGGCGAAGTTGGGGCCACCCACCTGAGGGGCATAGGTGGTCTGGAAGCGGGGGGATGAGCAGCCGTGGAAATTGGCCACCGACACCACCCTGTCATCCTTGCGCAGGATTTCGGCGAGCGAGTCGGCCACGATATTGGTCTTGGCCAGCGGTGTGCCGGTAGGGAGATAGATTTCAACGGCAAACTGGTTGCGCTCGGCTATAGGCATGAGCTGCATGGGGCGCTGCATGAGCAGCCATCCGCCCACCACGGTCATAACCACGGCGATAACCAGTGTGGCCCACGGGTGATTGAAGCAAACGGCGATAATCTTATTGTAGGCCGACTGAAGAACGAGCAGCAGCGAGAAATGCTTTTTGCCGTCGGCAGGCGCGGCGCCGTCGAGGGCAGCCACCTTGGCCGGCTTGATGAACTTATATTGCAGGAAAGGCACGAGCAGCTCGGCTATGAGTAGCGAGCCCATGAGAATCAGTGTGATGGCCCACGGAAAATCGAGCAGGAAGTCGTGGAACATGCCGGTCATCGTGAAGAGGAACGGGAAGAAGGTAATCGAGATGGCGAGAGTGGCCGAGAAGATCGATTTAAGGAACTCGGAGGCGGAGCGTATGGTGGCCTCCTTGCGGTCCATGCCCTCACCTATCAGCTCCACATAGTCGTCGATTATCACCACCGAGTTGTCGACAATCATGCCGAGCGACACGATGAGACAGGCAAAGGTAACGGTGTTGAGCTCTATACCAAACACATTAAACAATCCCAGCGATATGAAGATGGTGATGGGAATTGTGGCGGCGGCAATCAGGGCAACCCTTATCGGCAGGAGAAGCACTATCACCACTATCACGGCGATGACGGCGATGAGCAGTTCGCGGAGAAAGTCCATCACGCTGCTGTTGACCACCTGCGGCTGGTTGGTGATGCGGAATATTGTCACATCTTCGGGAAGCTCGGCCTCAAAAGCCTTGAGCTGTTTCTCAACCTTGCGGCCCATCTCCACGATGTTGTTGCCGTTTTTCATCTCGACCGACAGGAGAATACACTTGCGGCCGTTGTTGGTGATAAACGATGTGGGCTCGGGATATTCGCGCTTCACCTCGGCTATATCCTTGAGGCGCACCACCTCACCCCCGGGAGTTGACATAACTATCTGGTCGGCGATGTCGGCCACCGAGTTGAGAGGGTTGTCGATATAGATGGGAGAGGTGTAGGAGTCGGCTCTTATCTCTCCGCCGGTGGTCTGGAATCCCTTTGAGAAAAGCGCTGCGGCGAGAGTCTTTTCCGACACACCGTAGTGTGACAGCCGGGCGGGGTCGACATTGATTGAAATCTGCTCATGCTGAGTGCCGGAGACACTCATGGTGCCCACGCTCTCAACAGTGCGCAGACGGTCTTTGAGCTTATCCATATAGTCGCCGAGCTCACGGTAGGTCTTATCCTCGCTCTCCATGGTGATGAGCAGTGAGGAGGTGTCGCCGAAGTTTGAAATCACCTCAACGGCGAGCACTCCGGGGGGCAGCTGCTGCTTCACGCTTGCGAGTTCGCGGCTAAAGGTGTTCCAGAAGCTGTCGGTATCGGTAATGTCGTCGTCGAGCTCCACGAATATCATCACCATTCCGTTGGTGGCGTTCGACTCGGTCTTTACCTTGTTGACCTCCTTAAATCCGAACACATAATCCTCCAACGGCTTCATGACCTGCTGCTCCATCTCGAGCGAGGTCGCTCCGGGATAGACAGCCACCAGCACACCCTCACGGATAGTGAAGTTGGGAAATTCGTTCTTGTCCATGGTCTGGAGCGAGTATATGCCGAAAGCAACCAGCATACACACCATCAGCACCACCACATTGGCATATTTCACACCCCATGCCACAAGCGGGGAATTCTTGACGGGAGGAAGTTTCGACAGCAGTCCTCCCTGAGTATTGTTGTTTGAATCCATAGCGCCGAGGGATTATTTCACCGATTCAACCTTTGTGCCGGTCGACACCTTATCCATGCCTGAAACAATTACCTTGTCGCCGACATTCAGGCCCGACTCTATCACTATCCCTTCGGGAAGCATGGCGCCGGCCACAACAGTGCGGCGGCGGGCGGTGGAGCATGAGTCAATCCACACGAAATTGCTGTTGTCGGCCGATAGCAACACCGATGACACCGGCAGAACTATCCCTGCGGGGTCGGAGCCGCAGCTCACGGTGAGATCGCATATCATGCCGGGCAGCAGTTTACCTGCGGAATTGTCGACCTGAAACTTGGCGGCATAGGTTCTCGACAAGGGATTGGCCGACACACCCTTCTCTACCAGCACACCCTGATAGGTCTCGCCTGCCGACCCTGCCGAGGTGATGGTAGCGGTGGTTCCGGCGGGATAGAGCGAAATCTCGCTTTCGGGCAGCGAGATGCTCACCTTCACATTTCTGATGCCGACAATCTTGACCACAGGCACTCCGGGGGCAACGGTCTGGCCTACCGATGCTATCTTCTCCGACACCACTCCCGCCACGGGCGAACGGAGCTTGGCGTCGTCGAGGGCTATGCGCGCCATCTCGGCGGCGCTTTCGGCCTGACGGAGCTTGCTCTCCATCTCCACCCACTTTATGTCGGCCAAAGAGTTTGAGTCATGGAGCAGCTTGAGGCGGTTGTAGGCATCGCGGGCCTGGTCTAAGGTGGCGAGGGCTATCTCATAGGCGTTTTTGAGGGTTCCGTCGTCGAGGGTGCCTATCAGCTGACCTTTAGCCACCTTATCTCCCTCCGAGATGTTGAGGCTCCTGATGGTTCCGGCAGCCGAGAAGCTCACCACGGTGGCATTGTCTTCCTCTACGGTGCCTGAATATGTGCGGCTGTTTTCGATTCCGCTGTCGCCCACGGTGAGGGTCTTGACTCTCACGGGGTCGCGTTCCACGGGCTTGTTGTCAGAGCTGCGGTTACAGGCCGCGAGCGCCGGTAATATCATCATCAGGCATAGAGCCTGACCTACAGTAAATAGTTTCATGATTGTGTATTGTTATTGATTTGTTGACATGTTGGGTAATTTCGGCTGCAAAGGTAGTTTTATAACCGAGGTGAGCAAATGGCATTTTTATTGAAAGACTTGTCAAATGGTTCGATTATCCATTGATTTGCTTTTTAATCTTGTGTGAATATAGTTACTTTGTATTCCTGTTATAATCCGCGACCAAATCATGCAGACACCACTCTACATACACACCGAACTCATCACCCCCGATAAATATGAAAACCGTGTTTTCGATATGACCGGCCGGTGTGGCTTTGCGCTGTGTATCGACGGGGATTTTGATGTCAGGATAATGAACAGTGAATTCCGCATCACCAACAACACTATGGTGGTGTGCCTTCCCTTTGTGGATATCCACATCGTGAGAGTGAGGAGGGCGAGCGAGGTGATAGGCATAATCACCATGCTTGAAAATGTGCTGTCGATAATCAACTATACCGTGTCGACGAGCAACATTCTCGCCATACGCCGGCACCCGGTGCTGTGTGCCGACACCACGGAGTTTCAGGCCATCAAGTCGTCGGTCGAGGAATATGTCCAGGCGTTCGCCGAAAACGAAGCCGATCGGAGTGACAATCCCTGCGCCCTCATCAATCAGGAGATAGTAGAGGTGCGCACGAGGCTCATCATCGCCCAGGTGTTGAAGCTCTACTTTGCCAACACTCAGCTCGAAATGTTGCCCTCCAACCATCATGATCTGGTGTTTCAGAACTTTATGTTAGACCTCTACGCCAACTTCCGCCGGCAGCGGCATGTGAAGTTCTATGCCATGCGTTCGGGGCTGAGCCTCAAATATTTTTCAACGGTGGTGAGTCAGATTTCGGGCGCCGGTCCCTCCGAATGGATCGAAACCGTGGTGGTTGGTGAAGCCAAGACCCTGCTGCTCAATCAACAGGCCAATATCAAGCAGGTTGCCGCGTCGCTCAACTTTCCCGACGCCTCGACATTCACCAAATATTTCACCCGCCTCACCGGCATGACACCCCGCGCCTTTCGCCGAAGCATGATTAACTGAATCTTCAGTGTCAGAGGTGAATAATCGGCGGCTATCAAACTTTTTTAACTAAAATAGCTAAATTTAACAGTCGATTTTCACCACAATGTTGTTGTAATTATATAATTTTGTGTGCAGTTTCGGGGAGATACATTCCTCCGACACCCCGAAACGGGCCCTTATCATTCGATTATCACCATTATATATACATTATACTCTTATATGAGCGAAAACGTTAACATCAGAGAGCTCAACGACCTCGTGGCCTCGAAAAACGATTTTGTGCAGCTGGTCACCAAAGGCATGGACCAGACAATCGTTGGACAGAAACACCTTATCGACTCCTTGCTGATAGCTCTGCTGGCCAATGGCCATGTATTGCTTGAGGGTGTTCCCGGTCTGGCAAAGACATTAGCAATCAAGACCCTTGCGGAAGTTATCGACGCTAAATACAACCGTATTCAGTTTACCCCCGACCTCCTTCCGGCCGACGTGACCGGCACAATGGTCTATAGCGTCAAGAACGAGCAGTTTCAGATAAAGAAAGGCCCCATCTTCGCCAACTTCGTGCTGGCCGACGAAATCAACCGTGCTCCCGCCAAGGTGCAGAGCGCATTGCTCGAAGCCATGCAGGAGCGTCAGGTGACCATCGGCGACCACACCTTCACCCTTCCCGAGCCTTTCCTCGTGATGGCTACCCAAAACCCCATCGAGCAGGAGGGCACATATCCCCTTCCCGAGGCGCAGGTTGACCGTTTCCTGCTCAAGGTTGTGATCGGCTATCCCTCGAAGGATGAGGAGCGCGCCATCATACGCCGCAACATAGCCCCCACCCCCGCCACAGTCAAATCACTGCTCCGCCCCGAAGAAATCCTCGAGGCTCAGAAGATTGTCAAGCAGATCTATCTCGACGAGAAGATCGAGCGCTATATCGTGGATATCGTCTTCGCAACCCGCTACCCGTCAGACTATTCGCTCAACGACCTCAAGGAGCTGGTAGCCTTCGGCGCCTCACCCCGTGCGTCGATCTCACTGGCCCGCGCCGCCCGCGCCTATGCCTTCCTCCACCAGAGAGGCTATGTGGTGCCTGAAGATGTGAGAGCCGTGGCCCACGATGTGCTCCGCCACCGTATCGGCCTGACCTATGAGGCCGAAGCCCACAACATCACCACCGACGAAGTTGTGTCGGAGATTCTCGACAAGGTAGAGGTGCCCTGATCAACCTCTCCCGCCCTCCCCTCACGGGAATTTCAGCTACAATCCTAAATCATCAACACTCCACTACTGCGGCCGCTCCGGTGAGCGTGGCCCGATCCTGCCTATATGGAAGCCAACGAACTCCTTAAGAAAGTCAGAAAAATCGAAATCAAGACCCGAGGCCTCTCGCAAAACATCTTTGCGGGCGAATATCACACGGCCTTCAAGGGTCGCGGCATGACATTTTCAGAAGTGCGCGAATATCAATATGGTGACGATATCCGCGACATTGACTGGAATGTCACCGCGCGCCACAACAAACCCTTCGTGAAGGTCTATGAGGAGGAACGCGAACTCACCGTGATGCTGCTCGTTGATGTGAGCGGCTCGCGCATGTTTGGCGCCGAGGGCGCGCAGAAGCGCGAGGTGATGGCCGAGATTGCCGCCACGATAGCTTTTTCAGCCATTCAGAACAATGATAAGATCGGAGTGATATTTTTCTCTGACAAGGTGGAGAAATTCATTCCTC
>VIDP01103096.1_pt1 | contig 11941 bp, 9 predicted proteins | sample 5025131 | NCBI WGS metagenome assembly VIDP01 (sample SAMN11853144, study PRJNA449069) | gut metagenome | isolation source: stool from male vole | host: Microtus ochrogaster | place: USA:Florida | collected 2017
TCGACTATGTTGCCTAAAAAGAGCAATCCGAGTGGTTTAGTCTGTTTTTGCTGAACCACTTTTGATGATGGAGTCAGTGGATTCGGAACTATGTGAACGTTCGGATGGTTAAACGTTGAAGCGAAATAATCCTGCCAGCTTTTCGACAAGGCAATGATTGCCGAACAGCGGGTGAGTAGTTTGCCAACTTTATCGTTGCCTATCGAGTTGAAGTATTCCCGAGAATTGCCGCCATGGCAGTGGAAGATAATCTTAAAACCGAGTGCCCGGCCCCATTTCATTAGGAAACGTTTGCGAATAAAGCTTTTGCCGGAGGCGGCGTGGACATGGAGAATCTTCCGGCCGCGTAACCGCTCGATTGGCATTAGCGCAAAGGTTTTTGCCAGAGCGATGACGCCGGGAATGAACCCTTTTATCGAGTTTGTTGGCAGGTGGCGGAAATCGGGTATGGTTTCGTTATAGATATTCAGTACCGAAGCAATACCGGCCAACGCTTTGCGCGATGGCCCGATGGTCAGCACTTTGGAGAATATCCGGTCGTTGTTTTTCATTCTGTGAGGAGTCGGGGAGTGGAGTGAGAGATTGAGGGTGAGGGTTGGCGTTCTTTGTTGGCGCAGAGAATTGCACCTAAAACAAACGATAGCAAAACAAGGCCATGAACGCTATTGAGGCCCGCAAAGCCGCCGATACCCAAAACCGAGATGCCAACCAATGTTGACAGGTAATATTTTGATTGTTCGTATTTTCTGATAATGAAATATATGCCTATATAGAACAGTGTTTGCGCAATAAGGCCATAAAGGCCGATGTCGAGAATGGTCTGGACCTGAGTGACCTCAACACCCGTGGCGACCTCTTCGGATTGAGTGACATCTGTATAGAATGGGTTCTTTATTATATAATGGGGATTAGTCGTTTTATCGCGATGAAGGAAGCCGAAGCCGATGTTCACACGATCCATACGCTCAAGTAGTTCCCATTTGGGCAAAATCTGCGCCATACGCCCTGTGCCGAATTTGGCAAGATCTTCATCATCTTCCGCCAACTCGAGAATTGAGAACTGGTCAATGTTTTCTGCCACTCGCATATAGCCGCCGGTCTGCACGTCGATGTGATATAGCGCTATTACCACTATTACCAACGCAAGTATGTATTTAATAATCTGTTTAATCTGCGGTCTGAAGAAAGCCCAGCAAATCAACAGTGCAAAGAGCATGGTGTTAGTGCGTGAGGCCAAAAGTGACAGAGCAATCAGAATGTAATGGTCAATTGATAGTTTTATCTTATTGAATGTTATGGCCGGAACCAGTGGCAACAGTAAGTATAGTCCGGGCGGATAGTGGCGAGCAGTATAGTTGCTGTAATAGGGGTCATAATAAGTAACCACAATACCGTTGGCATTGGTTGCCGGCAGGAGCATAAAGCCGCCGATAATGTAGGCGTCGACAACGTAAAAACCGCAGATCACCAGTGCATGAGCAGTAAGTGCCTCCAGAAACTTGGACCATTCAAATTCCTTGTTGGCAAAAGTCAGTAGCGGAATGAAAAAGCCGATTATCGTCATGTAGTTTCGCATGTTGAGAAACTGAATCGACATGCTTTCCAACGATTTTGTGGCAAAGAAAATCATCAGGGCAAAATATCCGAGCATAGCAATGGTTATTAGCCTTACCTTTGGCGATTTCCTGTAGATTATCAGCATTATAACGCCGATTGCCATACCCATATCGCTAATGCGAATAGGGAGGAGGTTAAAGTTCGCCAGTCCAAAATGGCCAACTAAAATCATGACCTCGACTAAAAAGAAGTAGCGGTTTTGCTTCCACATCTTTATTAGCCAAAGGGCTATTACAAGGAGTATGGGCAAAAACTGCAACCCATAAAGCGACATCAACAGGCAAAAAGCGATAGCCTGCCACCATTGGGCCGCAGGCATTCGAAATGTTTCTGTTGTGTGCGATTTAGTCAGGGTCACTTATCTTCGTCGTTGCGGAAGTAGAAATACATCAAGGGAATAAGTAGTCCGGCCAATAGCGAAATAGCCATTGTCTTCATCGGCGTGCGCGAAATGTCTTCTTGCAGGGAGTAGGCTTCATCGATAATTTTAGCCTTGGCGTTGAGGTTGGCGAACAGAACCTGAATTTCCTCTTGCTTTTTGAGCAGGAAAAGATAGATTTCCTCTTCAATTGCCTGCTGACGTGCGACTTTGCGGTAGCTCTCCTCAATCTCGGGAATGGAGTTGATATTACCCATTGCGCGATTGTAGATGTCGCGATATTGCTTTTCAATTTTCTTTGAAGATTCAATGCCGCTTTCGAGGGTGTTTATCAGATTGTTGCGAACCAAGGTGATTTGCTCGTCAAGGCGCTGCAGGGCAACGTTGTCGGGCTTGGACGAAGTTTCGAGCGATGCGCGGCGCATCAGCAGCGAGTTATATGAGTCAATCAGTCCGGCGCCTGCAGCATCCTCCATGGGAGGAATCATGCTGTTGTCTTTGGCGCTTGCGCGAGCCATGTCAAGGGTCAGGCGAAGCTTTTCGGTCAACAATTCCTGTTCCATGAGGGCCTTTTCGGAGGCGCCCATCTTTTCATAGTAAGAGGTGCCGTCGGCTTCAATCATTGCCAAACCACGGTTCTCCTTATACTGGGCCAGATTCGATTCGGCGTTGGCAAGCTGTACGCGAACCGTTCCGAGTCGGTCGTTGATAAAGTTGACCGTAGTTGAGTTTTGATTGTCGAGGTCGGTGCGCGAGCTTTGGTTATACTTCTTTATTAAAGTGTTGAGGATGTCAATCGACAGTTGTTCATTGTCGGTATACATCACCAAAGTAATGATCTTAGAACTTTTGCCGGCAACGTCAACCTTCAAGTCTTCGCGCAGTTCTTCGGCAGCGATGCTGGGGCTGGTAACCGTTACGCGATATGTACCAGCGGTTTCCGGATTGAGTTTGGGAGTCGATTCAAGCACGAAGGTGCCGTAGTCGGTGGCGATTTTTGCCGGAAGCGTCAGATTAGAACCGCTGAAAATGGTTTTGCCGGCGGTTACTGAAACTGATGCTTTTTTACTGGCATTAACCTTTACCTTAAATTTGAGTATGGCACCGAGGGTGTCAGTATTTATGGTGTTCTCGTCAATAACGAGTTTCAATGGCGATTCGTCGGTGAGACGCTGATAGTTTTTAGGAGCCAGACGCTTGTAGTAGGCCACATTCAGGTCAAGTTCTTCAACCACCGATTCGAGTATGGTATGGGATGTGAGGATGCGGATTTCATCCTCGGTGCTGGCGTTGCCACCGAAGAAATTGGAGATTCCAGCACCCAGTCCGGCACTAATGAACTTGGACATCGGCGACTGTTCGGAAAGCATGATGTTTGCCTTTACCTGATAGATAGGACGGATCAGCAAAAGCGACAATGCGCCTATAGCGCAGCAAACCACTACTGAAATCAGGACCCAATACCATTTAGCGCGTACGGTCTTAATCCAGCTGTTCAGGCTTATGAATTCGGAGTTATTGTTGTTGCTCATGGTGATTCAAAAATTATTTAGCTAAAAGGGCTATGCCGAGCGAGGCTATTACCGATACGGCGCTTACAATTACCGATGTCATTGATAGTTTGAATTGGCGTTCCTGGTCGATGGAAACATTCTTGATACGAACCTTGTTGGGCTCAACGTAAATAACGTCGTTTTGGCTCAGATAGAAGTAGGGCGACTCAAGAATCTTGGAGTCGTTGAGGTCGAGCTTGTGGAACTGACGCTCACCGTTTTCTTCGCGTATGAGCCAAACGGCTTTGCGTTCGCCGTATGGCGTAAGGTCGCCGGCGGCGGCAATTGCGTCAAGAATCGAATAGCGCTCGCGGTTAACCAGCTGTACGCCAGGTTTGGTAACTTCGCCCATAATATTTACGTGGAAGTTCACCAGTTCAACAGTCACTATCGGGTCAATTACCGTTTCGCTGATTTTTTCTTCAAGGTATTGGGCAAGTCCGTTGAGGGTCATGCCGGCAACATGAAGTTTACCTAAGACCGGGAATGATATGAACCCGGAGGCATCAACATGGTAGGTCTGCAAGGGCAGGTTTTGGGCGCGGCGGGAAATAATTTGACCCTCATCGGTAGTTATGGGAGAGTTGAAATCTCGCACACGCGGATGCTGATATGGTATCGTAAAGTCTTGAACTGCAGTCGGGTCGCCGGCAGAAACGTTGATAACGAGTTCGTCGTCAGGGACGATTTTTATTGTGAAGTCGCCGACGGCAACTGCACCTTCGGCCGGCAGGTCCGTGAAGTAGGGGAGGACGGTCTTGCTGGAAGAGCAAGCGCTCAAGCCTATGCAAACCCCGAGGGCAATGATAATGTGGTTGACTTTCATATAATGACTGGTGCTTATAAGCGTTTACTCTTTAACGTTTTGAGTTTGTTATTTATTGTTTGGAATCTGATAATCTTTTAAGTATTTCTGCAGCCGCCGAATTGGTTTGCGGATGGCGCCATTGTGGAAGGAGTTCGGCCAGGGGGTGCAGAACGAATTTGCGGTGTGTCAGGCCGGGGTGGGGCACAGTGGCGCGAGGGTCGGTTGACACGGTTGAACCGAGGCAGATCAGGTCGAGGTCGATTTCGCGGTCGCAATAGTTACCGGCGGCATCGCGGTGGCAGCCCCCGGGAGCTAATGTCTGCTCGATTTTTTTCAGACAGTCGACAATTTCAAGCGGGGATTTGTCGGTTTCAACATTCACTCCTATATTGAGGAAGTTGTTTGGTGAATCATAGCCAAATGGCTCGGTTTCAATCGGTTCTGAAACCGCCTCGACTTTGCCGACCATACGGTTAAGTAGCGATACCGCGCGTGACAACATGTCCGCGCGGTCTCCCAAATTGGATCCGATATTGATGTGGGCTATCAAATCGTGCGACTTACTTCAACTTCTTCAAAGCCTTCAATTATATCGCCGACCTGAAGATCGTTATAGCCTGCAATGCTCAAGCCGCAGTCGTAGCCTGAAGCCACTTCCTTAACGTCGTCCTTGAATCGCTTGAGCGAGCCGAGTTCGCCGGTGTAGCGCACAATGCCGTCGCGAATCAGGCGCACTTTGTTAGTGCGTTTGATTTTGCCTTCGCGAACCAAGGCGCCGGCAATTGTGCCAACCTTGGAAATATGGTAGGTCTGCAGTACTTCGGCCGTGCCGGTGATTTCTTCCTTAAGCTCGGGCGCCAGCATGCCGGCCATTGCGTCTTTGACTTCCTCAATAGCTTGATAAATAACCGAATAGAGGCGGATGTCGACGCCTTCGCGTTCGGCGGCTTTGCGGGCGGCCTGACTGGGACGCACCTGGAAGCCGATGATAATAGCATCGGATGCTGCGGCCAGGTCAACGTCGCTTTCAGAGATTGCACCAACGGCTTTGTGAATAACGTTAATCTGAATTTCTTCAGTCGAGAGCTTGAGCAGCGAATCAGATAGTGCCTCGATTGAACCGTCAACGTCGCCCTTAACAATGATGTTGAGTTCCTGGAAGTTACCGATTGCGCGACGGCGACCAATATCTTCGAGGGTTATCATCTTGGTGGTGCGGGCGGTTTGTTCGCGCTGCAACTGTTCGCGTTTAGTGGCGATTTCGCGTGCTTCCTGTTCGGAGTCGAGAACGTTGAAGGTGTCGCCGGCCGTTGGTGCGCCGTTCAGACCGAGAATCAGAACGGGGACGGCCGGTCCGGCCTCTTTAACGCGCTGGTTACGCTCGTTGAACATGGCTTTTACTTTGCCGTAGTGAGTGCCGGCAAGAATAATGTCGCCAACTTTAAGGGTGCCGCTCTGGACCAGAACCGTAGCAACGTAGCCACGGCCTTTGTCGAGGCTCGATTCCAGTACGGCGCCGACCGCATTGCGGTTGGGATTGGCTTTGAGCTCAAGCATTTCGGCTTCGAGCAGAACTTTTTCCATGAGTTCTTCAACGCCGATGCCTTTCTTTGCCGAGATTTCCTGGCTCTGATATTTGCCGCCCCAGTCTTCAACGAGGTAGTTCATGGCCGACAGTTCCTCCTTGATTTTGTCGGGATTGGCGTGAGGCTTATCGATTTTATTGATGGCAAAAACGATGGGCACACCGGCGGCGGCTGCGTGGTTGATGGCTTCGACGGTCTGAGGCATTACTGCATCGTCGGCAGCAACTATGATGATTACAAGGTCGGTAACCTTTGCACCGCGGGCACGCATTGCGGTAAATGCTTCGTGGCCGGGGGTGTCGAGGAAGGTTATGTTGCGTCCGTCGGGCAGGGTAACATGGTATGCACCAATGTGCTGAGTAATGCCGCCTGCTTCGCCGGCAATTACGTTTGCCTGACGGATGTAGTCGAGCAGCGACGTTTTACCATGGTCAACGTGGCCCATGACAGTAACAATCGGCGGACGGGGCAGCAGGTCTTCTTCGGAGTCTTCAACCTGTGCTACCGCCTCAGAAAGGTCGGTGGTGATATATTCGGTTTCGAAGCCGAATTCTTCGGCAACGATGTTGATTGTTTCGGCATCGAGGCGCTGGTTAATGCTGACCATAACGCCCATCTGCATACAGGTTGCAATGACGTTGTTGATCGGCACATTCATCAGCGATGCAAGGTCGTTGGCAGTAACGAACTCGGTGAGTTTCAGAATCTTGCTTTCGGCTTCCTGCTGCTCGGCGCGTTCGTGTTCGCGGTTGGCAAAAGCCTCGCGCTTTTCTTTGCGCCATTTTGCTGCGACTTTCTGGCCTTTGTTGCCTTTAGAGGTCAGGCGGGCAAGCACTTCCTTAACCTGCTTCTGAACGTCTTCTTCGCTAACTTCGGGCGCAGCCTGTTTGGCCTTGCGATTTCTGTCGGCGTTGTTCTTTTTGTTGTCGTTCTTCTGGTTATTGGGCTTTTTGGCATTGCCGTTGTTGGGCTGATTGTTGTCGCGGGCGTTGCGGCCTTCTTTCTGCACATCAACCTTTTCGCCTGCACCTATGCGCTTGCGCTTTTTGCGGTCGCCTTCGCGGTCGTTGCGGCGTTCCTCTTTAGATTTCTTTTTCGGGCGGGTTGCGCCGTTGATGGCTGAAAGGTCGATTTTGCCTACAACATTCAGCTGCGGACCTTGGGCTTTCAGGGCGTCGGAGTCGTGGAGGCGAAATACTTCGGGCTCAGCGGGTGTTTTTTCGCTTGGCGTCTCAACGGCCTGTTTTGCGGGTTCCGGCTTCTGTTCGGGCTTAACTTCGGGCTTGGGTTCTGCCTTAGGCTCCGGTTTGGGTTCTGGTTTCGGTTCAGCTTTGGGCTGCGGTTTAGCCTCAACTTTAGGTTCGGGCTTGGGCTCGGGTTTAGGCTCAGGCTTCTGCTCTGCCTTAGGCTGTTGCTTAGGCTCGGCTTTGGGTTCGGGCTTATGCTCGGGTTTCGGCTCTACCTTGGGCTGCGGCTTCGGTTCCGGTTTCGGCTCGGGCTTGGGTTCCGGTTTGGGCTCAGCCTTTGGCTTTTCAACGGGTTTTTCAGCCGGTTTTTCCACCGGTTTTTCAACGATGGGTTTGCCGGTTGCAAGGTCGATTTTGCCCAGCACTTTGGGGCCATTGTCGGCTTTCGGAGCCTCCGGAGCCTTTGGCGCGGTAACCGGAGCTGCGGGTGCAGCGGGCGCAGGAGTCTTGGGAACTCGCTGGCCGAGATTGATTTCTTTGCCGCCGCCAAACTCCTTTATCAATAGTTCGCAAACGGTTTCGTCAACGCGGGCGTTGACGCCTTCTTCAACTTCAATGTTTTTTTTCTGCAAAAACTCCCTCACCGTGCTGAGCCCCACGTTGAGTTCGCTTGCAATTTTGCTTAATTTCTGTCTTGCCATTTAATATGTAATAAAGGAGTTTTTAGGGGGTTAGAAATTAGTTGGCTTCGGTGGTTTCGGGTTCGTCGGCTTCCGAATCTTCTTCGTCTTCGTCGTAGTCGAATTCGGCGCGGAGCACTCCAATTACGTAGTCAACGGTTTCGGCTTCGAGGTCGGCCTTTTCCGAGATGATTTCGGGGTCGGTTTCCAAAACTGCCTTGGCGGTCATCAGGCCCATGTTTTTGAGCGATTCGATTACCCAATCGTCAATTTCGTCCTTGAATTCGTCGAGGTAGATGTCGTCGTCGTTTTCGTCCTGTTCGGTCTTGCGGTAAACGTCAATTTCGTAGCCGGTAAGCTTTGAGGCGAGCTTAATGTTTTGGCCGCCCTTACCGATTGCGAGGCTAACTTCTTCGGGGCGCATGAACACTTCTGCCTTTTTCGTTTCTTCGTCCAGGCGGATCGACCAAACCTTTGCGGGAGCAAGTGCGCGCTGAATCAGCAGGCCGGGGTTGGAGGTCCAGCTTATAACGTCTATGTTTTCGTTGCGCAGTTCGCGAACAATGCCATGGATGCGCGAGCCTTTCACACCTACGCAGGCACCAACCGGGTCGATGCGGTCGTCGTAGCTCTCAACGGCAATCTTGGCGCGTTCTCCGGGAATGCGGGCAACGGCGCGGATGTTGATCAGGCCGTCGTGGATTTCCGGAACTTCGAGTTCAAACAGTGCGCGCAGGAACTGGTCGGACACGCGGCTAACTGTGATTTTCGGATTGTTGTTTTTATTGTCAACGTTGGCAATTACGGCGCGCACGGTTTCGCCTTTGCGGAAGAAGTCGCCGGGAATTGCTTCGCTCTTGGGCAGCAGCAGTTCGTTGTGGTCTTCGTCCATCAGCAGGGTTTCGCGGCTCCAGGTCTGATACACTTCGGCCGAAATCAGTTCGCCTTCCATGTCTTTGAATTTGGTGTAGATGGCTTCTTTCTGCAGGTCGAGAATCTTCGACTGCAGAGTCTGGCGCAGGTTGAGAATAGCGCGGCGACCGAAGTTGGCGAATACAATTTCTTTGGTGTGCTCTTCGCCGATTTCGGCGTCGGGGTCGTTGTCGGCGCGAGCATCGGTCAGCGAAATCTGCAGGTTGGGGTTTTCAACTTCGCCGTCGGGCACTACTTCGAGATTCTGAAAAATCTGAACGTCGCCCTTGTCGGGGTTCATAATAACGTCGAGGTTTTCATCGGTGCCAAACATGCTGGACAGCACTTTTCGGAAGCTTTCTTCCAGAACGCTGACCATTGTAGCCTTGTCGATGTGTTTGTATTCCTTGAACTCATCGAAACGTTCCACCATATTGGTGTTTTCCGCTTTCTTTGCCATTGGTTTTAATATGTATCTTATTTAAAATTTATTACGTATTTAACGGTCTTTGCATCGCCGTAGGCGAGGGTTTCGGGCTGCAGCTCAACCACGGGACGCTTCTGGCCCTCTTTTTTCACCTTGCGGGGCACTTCAACGGTAAAGCCGTCGTCGGTGGTTTCAACCAGGGTGCCCTGAAATTTGCGGCCGTCGCGGGTCAACACCTCGACCTCGTTGCCTATGTTTTTGTCAAACTGCTTTTTAACCTTAAAGGGCGAGGTCAGGCCTGCCGAGCCTACTTCGAGCTCGAAATCTTCGGCGTCGCGGTCGAGCTGTGCTTCGATTTTGCGCGAAATGGCAACGCATGAGTCAACGTCCATGCGGTCCATCGAGTCGAGTTCAATAACTATGCGGTTATCGGCTGAAACGCTGATGCTGACCGGAAAAATGTCGGTTCCCTCTATGGCTTCAAGTGTGGCTTGTTCGACTAATGCTTTATCAATCATGATGGTTATTATAAAAAACTCGGAGAAGACCTGCGCCCCCTCCGTTGCTACGCTGCAAAGTTACGAAAAATTTCCGTGCCCGCAAAACTTTTTTAAACAAATTTTGATGGAAGTTAAAAAAGTAGCTTCGAAGCGCTGTGGCTTCGAAGCTTGGTAGCCCATAGGAGAATCGAACTCCTCTTTCAAGAATGAAAATCTTGCGTCCTAACCGATAGACGAATGGGCCGAAAATTAGGCCGATATTAAGCGGCCAAAGAGTTTATGTGCTTCTGGAGGGAGCTCTTGAGGTTGGCGGCCTTGTTTTTGGAGATGGTGTTCTTGCGGGCCAGTTTGTCCAACAGAGATTCCAGAGCGCTGTAGGCCTTAACGGCTTCTGCCTTGTCGGTCATTTTGCGGATACGACGAACTGCAGTACGAGCGGTTTTCTCGTAGTAGCGGTTGCGAAGGCGGCGGCTTTCGGTCTGACGGATTCTCTTAAGCGATGACTTGTGGTTTGCCATTTGAAATGAGTTGGTTCTTTTATAAGTTCTTTTTATTGATTAGTAGCCCATAGGAGAATCGAACTCCTCTTTCAAGAATGAAAATCTTGCGTCCTAACCGATAGACGAATGGGCCATATCGCGGTTTTGCGACTGCAAAGTTATAACAATTTTTTGAATTGTGCAAATTTTCTTGTAATTTTGCTAAAAATTTATGCGAAAAATTTTAAACATCATTCCGCTTCGGCTCACCCCTCATTCTGATCGCACCTCTATTTTGCAGGCTTACTCGCTTGAAATGGGCGCAGTTAGCTTTGCCGTGCCGGCCGGCTCCGGAGGCGGTGCCGCGCGCCGCCGTGCGCTGCTCCAGCCGCTGACGCCGCTCGAAGTTGAGGCGCAGATTTATCCCGGCCGCGAGCTCCATACCTTTCGCGAGCCGCGTGCGCGCATCCAAATTCACACCATACTTACTCACCCGGAGCGGGCCGCTATGGCAATGTTTATTGCCGAGGTGCTTCAGCGCCTTTTGCAGCAGGCCGATGCCGATTCCTCCACCTATTATTATATAGAGCGTTCCGTTGATCTGCTAAACGACCCGCAGGTGCCGGTTGCGAATTTCGCGCTGATGTTTATGAAAGGGCTGACCGTTTGCTTGGGAATTGAACCGGATTGTCAGGAGTTCCGCCCGGGGATGCTGTTTGACATGATTGACGGCTGTTTCCGCCATTCGGCGGCTCTGCACGGCCACTCGCTTTCGGCGGCCGATTCTGCTGTGGCAGCGCGATTGATGCGCATGACCTGGCAAAACCAGCGCTTCTTCCGCTTCTCGTCGGCGGAGCGTCGCGAGGTCCTCGATAAGATTTTGGAGTATTATTCTATGCACTATGCGCCGCTGACAAACTTGAAGTCACCCGCGGTGCTTCATCAGCTGCTGCGTTAGGCTATCAGCAGCGCCAGACGGTAGACTATAAATGCCATAAGCCAGGCCAGCACAGTGTTGTAAACGGCCGAAAAAGCCGCGTATTTCCATGAGCGGGTTTCGCGGGCTATGGCGGCGAGCGTGGCTATGCAGGGGCAGTAGAGAAGCACAAACACCAGGAAGCCCAGAGCCGACGCTGGGGTAAATTCTGCACCAAGCCGAGCCCCTAAGGCAACGTCGGTAACGGCCTCGTCGCCCGTGTAGAGTACTCCGAGGGTGCTGACAATGATTTCTTTGGCGGGAATGCCGGCAATGGCGGCAACCGTTGCGCGCCAACCCATGCCAATCGGCTCCATAACCGGGCTCAGGCCTTTGCCGAGCATCTCCAGATATGAGTCGCCCTCCATCGGGAAGTAGTTCAGCGCCCAAACTATGATGCAGGCAACTAAAATTATGCCGCCCATCTTTTTCAGATATTGTTCGCCCTTGGCCCATGTATGGCGCAGAATGGCATTCGGAGTCGGAACGCGATAGGGGGGCAATTCCATAACGAACGGCGTTTCATCCGTTTTCCACACAAAGCGCCTCAGCAGCTTGGCGGTCATCATTGCCGCCAAAACACCGATGGCGTATATGCCAAAAAACACCAGGGCGGCGTGGGCCGAAAAGAATGTGCCGATCAGCAGAACGTAAATCGGCAGCCTCGCCGAGCAGCTCATAAACGGGTTTATCAGAATCGTAATCAGTCGCGACGAGTGGCTCTCAATGGCTCTTGTGGCCATGATTGCCGGAACATTGCAGCCGAATCCCATCAGCAGCGGAATAAAACTCTTGCCGTGCAGGCCTATATGGTGCATCGATCGGTCCATGATGAAA
>VIDP01098562.1_pt1 | contig 11922 bp, 8 predicted proteins | sample 5025131 | NCBI WGS metagenome assembly VIDP01 (sample SAMN11853144, study PRJNA449069) | gut metagenome | isolation source: stool from male vole | host: Microtus ochrogaster | place: USA:Florida | collected 2017
ACGCGAAAACATTTGAAAAACGCTCAAAAACCGTGGCCATGGCCTCGCAGCATGGTTATCCCTAATCCGCCTGTTGACACCTAATTACCACGACAATTTCTCTGCCCCTCCGCCCCTCTGCACGAGACCCCGCGACAGGAAGGATGACGTATGGATGGTCAGTATAAATTTACCTGATAGTATACCCTAAGGCAAGATTCGGGATTAATATCAGGCCGTCCATTGGCGAGCACTTTAAATCACCTATAAGAAATGTAAAACCCGCACGGAGAAAAAAACCGCTCCTGCGTTGCAGTCGATAGCCGATGTTGATTGCACCGAATATATTGAGTCTCACCCCATCCTTCACATCAATGCCGGAATGTGCGGGATGACATCCCCCATACGTTGTCTCATGCCTGTGGAGAATACATGGAGTAGCTCCTATACCGAGTTCGAACTTACTGGCCCGTCCGCCCATGATGGCATTTAATTCCAAAGGGAAGGTCACACCCTTGAAATCCACGTTGGTATATGATCCTCCATCCCACGAGCCAAACCATCCGGAATCATCCCATGAGCCGCTGGTGAACGATACCCCCGTGCGGAATCCAAAAACAGAATTAGGTCTGAATCTCTGATCATAACCAACTCCGACCCCAAACGACGGCCCACCGAACTCCACGAAAAGATTTCGACTGATTAAATCCTCCGATTTATCATTGACATTAACCGATTTATTACTAACAATAATTGTGTCAGAGGATGACAATCCCTGTAACCCGTTATTCTCCATTGCCGCCAGACTATCGACTGTCAACAATATCATTATGAATATCAACACTCGTCGCATCATATCACCTATATAACAAAAAAATAGTTTGAACAATTCAATAAGAAACGATGTCAGTTTAGACGACTTCCATATATCAACAGATAGACAGATAATATCAATCGCTGCAAAATTAGCCAATATATCTGAAAACATCTCCGACCGGGGGGAAAAAATACGATCGGGGCAATCCGCACCTCCCGCCACAGTTATATCACGCAATCAGGTCACTGTCGTGGCATACCGCGACACAATATATACTTACGCCGATGATATGGAATTTTAGACAACAACAGTAATGACACCATCGAGAACCTCTCCGAGTTATAGCGGTCGGAAGACGTTAATCTGAGCCAATAGAGGTGACGACGCTCTCGATGACGTAATCGCTGTCGCTCTCTCCTTGATGTGACCCCTGAGTCCACTCTGATAAGCGTAATATATAGATATTTACAACCGACCGATAGAAGTCTCCGAGCCTCTCGGTGATGTCGTCGGTTTTTTATGTTCGGTTTAATAAAAAATGCGGCGGCATCGACGATGATGTCACCGCATTTTTATGGTAGATTTTTCATAAGCATGCAATCACCCAAAGGCGGGTGCTGCCATACATGTCGAGATATTGATTTCCTGAATCAGTCAACTATCACCCACTGCACCCCGGACCCAAGCCCTGTTCTATTTTCAAGCAGCTTAGCCTGTGTGGCCCTTGAACATTTGATTGTGATGTCCGACGGACAGCTGTGGAACATGTTTGAAAAGTCAGTGACATTGCTGAGATCCCAGCCTGAGATATCAAGATTCCTAAGTGAGTAACAGCTATTGAACAGACTTGACATATCAGTTACCTTGGAAGTGTCCATACCAGACATATTCAGTTCGGTGATAGACTGACACTTGTAGAACATAAATGTCATGGAGGTGAGATTATGCGAATTCCAGTTGCTGAGATCCAAAGATTTGAGATTACCACATTCATAGAACATATTCCGCATACTCGTCACCCGGGATACGTCCAGATCATTAATTCCTATAACACTCTCAAGACGGCCACAATTGCCAAACATCTCCTTCATCGTAGTGAGGTCAGGAGTCTTCCATCCGGTGACATCAATGGTTGTCAATGATTTTCCATGGAAGAGTGCGTTATAATTGTTGCCACTGGTCTGTCCCAGATCTGTGGTGCCGGTGAAATCACAATCACGCATCACAAGGGTCTTGACATTTGACGGCAATGATGAGATTATCGTACGCAGTACCGAATTATCAGATGAATATTTCCATCGATTCATTGTAAGAGACTCAAGACTCGTACAATTATTGAACATACTGCCGGAATTCGTAACACTACTGATGTCCCAATCTGAAATATCAAGATTCTGTAGTGACGAACAACCATTGAACATCTGGCTTACGTTCGTGACATGGGATGTATTCATGCCTGACAGATTGACATCCTTCAACGACGAGCATCCACTGAACATATTCTGCATATCGGTAACATTGCTTGTATCCCAGTTGCTGAGGTCAATACTTTTGAGTGCCGAGCAACTGGAGAATGTGTTTTTCAGACTTGTGACGTTAGGTACCCGCCAGGTATTTATTCCCGTGATGGTCTCTATTTTGCTACAATTATTGAACGCATCATAAAGAGTCTTGAGATCAGGAGTCTTCCATCCCGTGACATCAAGAGTGGTCAACGAAGTGCGGCTTTCAAATATACCATAATGGTAATTGCCTACGGTTTCCCCGAGATCTGTTGTACCGGTGAAGTCACAGTCACGCATCACAAGTGTATTCACTGAGCCCGGCAATGACGCGAGCATTCTGCGCAGGTCTGATCTCTCAGAGGTATTCTTCCAGTTATTCATCGTCACGGACTCAAGACTTTTGCAATTGTAGAACATGCTGCTGGAATTCGTCACATTACTAATGTCCCAATCTGAAATATTCAGATTCTGTAGTGATACACAACCACTGAACATACTCGTTACGTCAGTCACATTGGATGTATTCATACCCGACAGATTGACATCCATCAATGACGAGCATCCATAGAACATATTCTGCATCGTGGTGACGTTGCCGGTGTCCCAGTTGCTGAGGTCGAGCTCGGTCAGGCCCGAGCATCCCGAGAAGGTGGAGCTGAAGGTGGTGGCCAGCGAGGTATCGAAATGGTCGGAAGCCACATCCAGGGTGGTGAGGCGCGCATTGTTGCTGAACATGTTGGCAAGCGACGTCGGGGGATCAAGCGAATAGATCTGGCCCGATTTCACATCCACGCCCGATGACGCCCCGTCGATACGGGCCTTGTAGGTGGTGCCGTCGGCGGTGGTGCCCGTAAACCAGTTGGGCACGACCTGAGACACATCCCACATCACAACGCGCGACGGCGAGGAATAGCTGTCGGCCCAGGAGGCATTGAGCATCGAGGTGGTCCATGCGGCGAAGCCCGGATAAGCCTCGTCCACAGGTGTGGTCTCGGTGGGCCAGTACCAGTCGCCGCCCAGACAGAACATCTGGGGGGCCTCGCCGGCCCTATCCGGACCCGTGACGGTGATGGTCTCCCCGCCGTCCTTAACGGCAAGACGTATCTTCTTCCAGTCGGACGACAGCGTGAAGCCCGACGGCACGGTAACGTTGTAGAACCGGCTCACGTGGTCGAAACTCCGCGTATTGAGCATGTCGCCGCTGTCACTCCCGGGCACGATGAGATCATGGATCTCGCCTATGTGCTCGTCGCCGTAATATACATCGGCATGCAGGGTGCCGCCTGCGGCCATGGGCAATATCTTGAGGGTGTTGGTGCCGGCCACGTGACGAAGGCCCAGCACCACGTCGTTGAAGTCATAATCGCCGATGCCTCCCAGGTCCTCGCACACCACCATCGCGTCAAAGTAGCTAACCTCATGGGCCGAACGGCTTGAAGAGGGCTCGCGCACGGCTCGGCTGCTGATCTCCACACGCCCGTCGGACACGGCAAACTCCCCGGCCGCCAGCAACTCGCCCTCCCCGCCGGCCACTGTAGCGTAAACACTCCCCGCATCCTTGGGCAGATCGAGCGTGAGACGGCCCGGAGTGCGGGAGTAGCCGATAAGATGGCCTCCGATCTCAGGGTCGGCATTGTAGATACGTGTCTCGGGGCGGTCGCCGAACTCCCCCGAGATGGCGGCCTCGACACTCCGGAGCGTGGTCCAGTCATGCTTGGAGTCGAACACCCCGTAGCGCTCTATCCATTGGTGTGTGTATTCATTCTTTCGTTCCGACGAGCCTCCGTCGTCATAACTGTCGCTGAAATCATGGGAACTGCACGACGCGAGCGCGGCGATACCCAATGATATTGCGGAGATAGGTAAATATGACTTCATGTTGATGTGATACGCGGCCTGCGACTCCAGACCGCAATTCCTGCAAGAGGTTATGGTTTAACTGTTTGATTGGATTGCAAATATAGGCATAATAATCGCCATGCCAAACTAATTAACATTTATTAAGGCATACCGCCCCCCGCGCCGACTTGCCGCAGAGCATTATAGCGGTCGGAAGACTTTAAGCTGAGCCAATAGAGGTGACGACGCTCTCGATGACGTAATCGCTGTCGCTCTCTCCTTGATGTGACCCCTGAGTCCACCCTGATAAGCGTAATATACAGATATTTACAACCGACCGCTAAAACGCAGAGCAGCAGCCCCTCACCCCGGAGATCATTCGAGCAGGTCGGGACGGAGCCGGCGGGTGCGCTCCATGGCCTGCTCGTATTTCCACTTGTCGATGTTGGCCTGATGGCCCGACAGCAGCACGTCGGGCACACCCCAGCCATTGTATACGGCCGGACGCGTGTACACCGGCGGCTCGAGCAGGTTGTCCTGGAATGAATCGCTGAGCGCACTCTGCTCATCTCCGATCACTCCGGGTATAAGCCGCACCACCGCGTCTGCGATCGCCGCAGCCGGCAGCTCACCGCCCGTGAGCACATAATCGCCTATCGATATCTCGCGTGTGATCAGGTGCTCGCGTATGCGGTAGTCGATACCCTTGTAGTGTCCGCATAATATTATTATATTATTCAGCAGCGAGAGCGAGTTGGCGGTCTTCTGATTGAATGTCTCGCCGTCGGGAGCCGTGAATATCACCTCGTCATAATCACGCTCGGCCTTGAGATGAGAGATGCACCGGTCGACAGGCTCGACCTGTATCACCATGCCGGCATCGCCGCCGAATGGGTAATCGTCGACCTTGCGGTGCTTGTTGAGGGTGTAGTCGCGGAGATTATGCACGACGAGCTCGGCCAGACCCTTGTCCCGGGCGCGCTTGAGTATCGAGCACCCCACCAGCGGGGTGAGCATCTCCGGCAGTACTGTGATGAAATCTATACGCATAGGTAGTAATAAGTCAGAGTTATGAGGTAAGAGAGTGTGAGATGTCAGACAAGTCGGACCGGTCTGACTTGTCCGACCGGTCCGACATCTGATACATATTATTCAAGCAGGTGGTCATACTGATCGTGTACCATCCTGCATGAGATCACTTTTTCTTGGGGCGGCCGCACTTTTTCTTGGCAGCGGGCTTTTCTTCCTTGGCGGGTTTCTCCTCCTTGACAGCGGTGTCGCGATTGGCATGCTCGATGTTATACTGCTCGGCATTCTTGCGGGCCGAAGCGAGCTCCTTGTTGAGGGTCTCGATCTCGCGGCTCTGGTTGCGGATGGTGGTGAGCAGGGCGTTGAGCTCCTCGTTCTCGATCGACTCGGGATACTGCTCCTCCACCCTCACCAGGAAGTCGGCGAGGACGTTCATGTAGTTGGTGAAGGCGGCATACGGAGTCTCGTAGGGGCTGAACATCGAGTGTGCGGCACCGTCGGCAAAGTGCTTGGTCGACATATAATAGAGGTGGTCGGCACCCTGCAGATACCAGTAATCCTGCTTGAGACGGCGGTCGGTGCAGAGGCGCACGCGCTCGGCCACGGAGTAGAGCTTGTTGAATGCCTCGTTCTGCAGCTTGTTGCCGAGCCATGCGCTGAGGTCGCGGGCCTCGTCGATACATGAGATGGGGTGCATCACGCTCAGTGAGTCTACGGCATTGAGCTTGGCGGCGGCCTCTGACGGTGTCCAGAACTCTACGCCGCGCTCGGCGGCGAAGCGGGGCAGCGCCTCGAGAAACTGGAAGATACCTGTCTCGGCCGGGTGCATACCGCCGAAGGCCTCGAGATTGAGCCAGATATTGAGTATCTGCTCATTTTCGGGAGTAGTGGCGATCCAGTCGATATACTTGTCGGCTGTGAGCGGAAATTCGCTCCATGATGTATCGGCAAAGCGTGTGGCGATGTCATCAGAGAGCTTGCTGTTGCGCAGCAGCAGCTTCACATCAGGAGCCGAAACCGCCGAATATACATAGTTGGGCGACTTCCAGCCGAGGATATGCTTGGCGCCCTCGGTCATCACCGTGTTGTAACCCATGGCCTTGGCCTGCGGGGCGATATCGTCGTCGTAGATAAGCTCTGTGTTGCGCAGCACTTTGGGTGTCACGCCGAAGAGCGAGTGCAGCTTCTGGGCATGTACCTCCACCTGCTTGGCAAACTCCTCGGGGTCGATGATCGAGGCCAGAGAGTTGGGATACGGCATAGCCACGAATTCGCATTTGCCGGTGTCGGCGAGCTTCTTCAGCAGGTCGATGAACTCGGGCACGTACTGCTCAAGCTGCTCGATGGCGTCGCCGCTGACGGCGATGGAGCAGCAGAATTTGCCCTTTGAGTCCTCGATCATCTTGAGCAGGGTGTTGGCCGCGGGTATGTAGCTGCGCTCGGCTATGCGTGTGATGATGTCGTCGTTGAGGAAATCATCGAAGTAATAGTGGTCGTTACCGATGTCAAAAAACGTGTAATGTTTCAGACGCATCGGCTGGTGTATCTCGAAATTAAAGCAAACGGCTTTCATATCTGTTGTTGTCTTTTATTATTAATGGTTGTCGGGCCCATCAGCCATTATACCGGCTGAGCACCTCTTTATAAATGTCAATCACTTTCTTTCCGGCCTTCTCCCATGTGATCTGGGCCACTTCGGCCAGACCATCCTCGCGCAGGGTCTCGTACATGGCCGGATACGACACTATCGAGTTGATGGCGTCGGCCATGGCGTCGATATCCCAGTAGTCGGTCTTTATCACGTTATTGAGAATCTCGGCGCAGCCCGACTGCTTGGAGATGATGGAGGGCACGCCCATCTGCATCGCCTCCAACGGCGAGATACCGAAAGGCTCGGATACCGACGGCATCACGTAGACATCGCTGGCCTTGAGCATCTCGTAGACCTGCTTGCCTTTCTGGAATCCGGGGAAGTGGAAACGGTCGGCTATGCCGCGCTCGGCGGCGAGATTGATCATCTTATCCATCATATCGCCTGATCCGGCCATCACGAAGCGCACCTTGTGATTGTTTTTCAGCACCTTGGCAGCTGCCTCCACGAAATACTCCGGACCCTTCTGCATGGTGATGCGGCCCAGGAAGGTGACCACCTTTTCCTTGGGCTTGCGCACCTCTACATTGAGCAGCTCCTCAGACAGGGGCACCACGGCATTGTGTACGGTGGTGACCTTGGCGGGGTCGATGCCGTATTTCTCTATCACGGTGTTGCGTGTGAGGTTGCTCACGGTGATGATATGGTCGGCGTGGATCATGCCGTCGCGCTCGATGCCGAAGACGGTGGGGTTGACATTGCCGCGCGAGCGGTCGTAGTCGGTGGCGTGAACGTGGATCACCAGGGGCTTGCCGGTCACCTGCTTGGCATGTATGCCGGCCGGATAGGTGAGCCAGTCATGCGAATGTATTATGTCGAAGTCGATCGTGCGGGCTATGACACCGGCCACGATCGAGTAGTTGTTGATCTCCTCAAGGAGATTGTCGGGATAGCGACCCGAAAACTCTATGCAGCCCAAGTCGTTGGTGCGCATATAATTGAAGTCGGCGTAGATGTGGTCGCGCAGCTTGTAATAGAGGTCGGGCGACATTACCTTGCCTATGCGCGACTCCACATAGTCGCGGTTGACGTCACGCCAGCACACCGGCACCTGTGACGCGCCTATTATGTGGGCGAACTCTCTGTCTTCATCTCCCCAAGGCTTCGGAATGACGAACGTGATATCCATATCGCCACATTCCCACATGCCCTTGGTGAGGCCGTAGCTGGCGGTACCCAGACCACCGAGAATATGGGGCGGGAATTCCCACCCGAACATTAATGCTTTCATGAGTTAATAAAGCTCTTGGGTTAGACGTTTGACTGTGCGCTGTGTGCGCAGTACCTCGGCCACGTTTGTGGCATGTGAGATGGCGCCGCGGCCTGCGAACGGCGGGTTGCCGTCGTAGAGCTGCGAGAGTGAGCCTATGCAGCCCTGGCTCATCTCGTCCTCAAAGCCGATGAGCATACGGTCGATGTAGCTCACGCCGCTGAGGCCGAACACACGCAGATAGGCGTCGGCGTAGAAGCCTATGAGCCACGGACGGGCCGGACCCTGGTGCAGGGCGAGCTCGCGCTCTTCGGGCGAGCCGAGATAGAATGGACGGTAGCCGTAGCTCTTGGGCGAGAGCGTGCGCAGACCCTTGGGGGTGAGCAGCTCGCGTGTGGCGATATCCAGCACGCCCTTGCGCTGGCGACGGTCGAGCGGCGAATAGTCCAGACCGATGGCCACCACCATATTGGGGCGTACCTGCAGGTCGCTGTATGTGCCGTTGACATAGTCGTAGAGATAGCCGTGGCCGTTGAGGAATGTGTCGATGAAGGGCTGCTTCATCTTCCGGGCTGTCTCGGCCCAGCGTGCGCGGCGCTCCGTCATCGAGCTGTCGCCCTCGGCGAGCTCGGCGGCAAAGCACAGGGCGTTATACCACAGGGCGTTGAATTCCACAAGATAGCCCGTGCGCGGTATCACGGGGCGGCCGTTGAGCATCGAATTCATCCACGATACGGGGCTTGTCGAGCCCAAGGTCGATACCAGGCCGGTGGCCGCGTCGGGGCGCAGGTTGGGATGGCCGTTGTCGAGCACCCAGTCGAGCACATCGGCAAGCAGACCCATATACTTGCTGCGGGCGGCATCCTTGCCCTGGCTCTTGGCATACTGCTGCAGGGTCCAGCCCAGCCACAGCGGTATGTCGGGCTGGTCTATGCCATGGATGCGGTGATCGGTCTCGCCGGTGGTCATATAGCTGCGGAGCACCTGGGCGGTGGTGTCCATGATTTCGTCAAAATCCTTTTCATGACCGATGGCCAGGGTCAGGCCGGGCAGCGACATCAGGGTGTTGCGGGCGATGACCGTGCCCCAGGGATAGCCTGACAGGATGAAGTGGCCGTCTTTATCTTTGAAATAGAATTGCTTGGCAGCATTTTTCAGACAGTTGTAGAAGCTGGTGCGGGGTGTGCGCGATGCGATCTCCTTCTCATACATGCCTGTCAGCGATGCCGGATCCACGGGTTCGATGCCGGCCGAGAAGATTATCGACTCGCCCTTGCGGATGGGCACCTGGAAATAGCCGGGCACCCAGAGGTCCTCGGTATAGGGCACTCCGCGCTCGAGATCCTTGACGTATTCGATGTCCTTGTACCAGTGGCCGTCGTTGACCCACTCGCAGGGCTGCGAGAATTGCATGTAGAGATGCGGGAATCCGTTGTAGAGGCATGTGGCGATACCGTTGTCCACCTGCTCGATATTGTGGTTGATGGCATCGTTGGCTATGCACAGCGAGTTGCTCTCGCGGAATGCCAGAAACGGCCTGAACTGCAGCATGGTCTCGGAGTGGGCCTCCACCAGGGTGTAGCGGATGAGGATACGGTTTTCCTGAGAGATGAAGATCTTTTCCTTGGTGAGGATCACGCCGCCCACGCGATAGGTCATGCGGGGCACGCTCTCGCAGTCAAACTCACGGATATACTTGTGTCCGTTAGGATTGTACACCCCTCCCTTGTAGCGGTGAATGCCGAGATTGAAGGGAGCGCCGTGCTGGATCACGGTCTCATCAAGCGACGAAAGCAATACATGCGGCTTGTTGCCCAGCTCGGGGACAGGGATCACCAGCAAGCCGTGCTGCTTGCGGGTATTGCATCCGACAAGAGTGGTGCAGTGATAAGCTCCGGCCTGGTTGGTGCGGAGCATCTCCTTTGTCAGCGACTGATCGAGGTTGATGAGTAGGTTCTTATCAAATTTAAGATAACTCATTTTATTGTATTTTGGTTTTATATTTTGTTCACACCTTTATTCATGGTATCGGTTATGGCAATTTTTATCGTGGCACTAAGCGCTCCATCTAAAAATTTTTCAAAAATACACTTTTAATAATTAACACACAAATAAATTTCTTAATTTTTTTAAATTCGCCGTCACCCCCCTCATCGACGCCCACCTGATGACATCAAGAGCACACATGAAAACCACCCAAAAACCCCCAAAACCCATTCGAGAGCCCGGCCTCGGTTTCTGCGTGTTTCTCACCGTTTTCGCGTGTGGCAGACGGCAAAATACGACGGAATTCCTCTTCATCCATTTCCTAAAAAAAATCTCTACCCATCTGCACCTCTGCGTGCGACTCGGGATAGAAAAGGATTCCGTAGGCAGATCCATCAGGCTCTGCGAGCCGGCGCGGGATCGGGACAGATTAATCGTAGATTCTCTTAGAGACACCAACTGTGATGACATCAAGGAGAACCTCTGAGTCAAAATGGAGACATAAAAGTCTCCAGTGTAAATAAAAACTACCCGTAGCAGCATAGCAGAGGCAGGTTGTGGGCTATCCTCATGTGTAAGCATGAGCAAGCATCCTATCTATCAGCACGAGCGCATGAAACGCGATATTTCATTTCAAACCAGTATATTGCAAAATAAGAGATTTTTAATTTTGACATGCCTTTTATAACACGAAAAAGGGTTGGGTTCCCTGTATAGAGAAGCCAGCCCTTAAAAATTATCTCAAAAAAAACGGTCGCTTGAGTTACCACCAAATTTGTTCACCATTCTCATAAGTGAATGGTCGTTCTTCTTTACCTGATGTGTGGTCTTTAAGTAGTAGAAGAGCATTTTGGGGTACATTATCAAATGACAGGTAGTAATCTTTAGCTGTTTTATGTCCGAGAGAAATCCACTTTTTATCGAAGTATAGCAATTCGTAATCATGGTTTAATGTAACAAAATTACCGTCATTCCAAGGAAAATAACGAAATGATGTTATTATTTCTGGGTGACCTAAATCCAGAGTTATCATATATCCTTTTTCATTATCAGGTTTAGAGAATGTATCACCATCTATGCAGTTGTTGATATTTGTGACATCACCATAAGCTATTATCGGATTGATTTTTATAAAGTTATTATATAATTCAATTTCTGCTAAAGGTGTGTAACATTGGCTATTAGGTTTATATCTAAAGTAACGGTAAGGTTTGTCTAATTCAATATGTATTTCATTGAAAAAAATCGGCATTTCATTAATACAATGGACATTTATGGAAGATTCAAAATCTCTATCATTAGAAACTTCAAAAGTGCCTCCAACTAATGGTGCCCATTCATTCATCCACTTACCTGTTATTGGGTATTTTCTTGTTAAATAAACGGTTTGAACATCATTCATATTTGGTTTGAATGTAGACATTCTTCCTTTCGATAGCATAATTGGATAACCTATTGTTTTGATGTCATTCTTAGACATATAAGCTGGGATGTATACAACGGAATCTCCTAAGGAATTAAATGACGCTTGGTTATTTTGAACTAAGCTGCGGGTAACCGGTTGCCAATCAGCCCCAGTCACATAAGTGCATAATATTAGACTTTCAGTAGCTTTATTTAGCTTAAGGTTTATACAACTTCTAAATCCGTATTCATGGGATACATCAATTTTGAAATTGCTATTGAAATTAAATCGATAACTTAGATTTGGATCATAAGTGTTATTGTTATTCTTGAATGTAGATCTCCATATTTTTGAGCACCTTTTTTTTAAAGAGGTACATAATGAAGTCGTTTAAACTTATTACAAAATGTTAAATCCATATATGATGTTACCCACATTGTTAACCTTTCGGATTCTTTACGGTCGATTTTTTCTCTTTCCCCGGTCACGATGGATCCCCAT
>VIDP01679138.1_pt1 | contig 11922 bp, 7 predicted proteins | sample 5025131 | NCBI WGS metagenome assembly VIDP01 (sample SAMN11853144, study PRJNA449069) | gut metagenome | isolation source: stool from male vole | host: Microtus ochrogaster | place: USA:Florida | collected 2017
ACGGAGAGGTTCTTCATCTTGTTTTTTGTCATAATGGTTGGTATGAGACTCTACAGATAAATAATGATATGTCACCACTCTTGGGTCTTAGAGCCTCATTTAGAAACCCGATTGTAGTGTTACTATCTACAAATTTGAACATTTTTCTTCATACTCACAAGTTTTCATCTACATTTTTTAGACTTAGTTATAAAAAGATGTTATGTAAAGCCTATATGCTTTGAAGTGCCTTCAAAAAGTTAGACAGGTTAAACATTGTCCGACCTATTGGTTAGAATTTTTATTAGAAGGAGTGTATGTAGGGCGGTGTAACACTGAGTCTTTTTCTCGACTTTGTTTTATGTTTTATGAAAAGAGAAAGGGGAAGCCGTTTGGCTTCCCCTTCTTTGTTATTTGTGAGTTTCTCTTATTTGAGTTCAGCGAGGTACTTAATAGTACGAACCATCTGAGAAGTGTAAGAGTTCTCGTTGTCATACCAAGAAACAACCTGTACCTGGTAAGTGTCGTCGTCAATCTTAGAAACCATTGTCTGAGTTGCGTCGAAGAGCGAACCGAACTTCATGCCGATGATGTCAGAAGAAACGATTTGATCCTCTGTATAACCGAAGCTCTCGGTGCAAGCAGCCTTCATAGCAGCGTTGATGCCTTCCTTCGTGATATCCTTGCCCTTCACAACAGCAACGAGGATTGTAGTAGAACCTGTTGGAGTTGGAACGCGCTGTGCAGAACCGATAAGCTTGCCGTTCAGTTCAGGAATAACGAGACCGATAGCCTTAGCAGCACCGGTTGAGTTAGGAACGATGTTCTGAGCGCCAGCACGGCTGCGACGGAGGTCGCCCTTACGCTGTGGACCGTCAAGAATCATCTGGTCGCCAGTGTAGGCGTGGATGGTTGACATGATACCGCTGGCGATAGGAGCGTAGTTGTTGAGGGCTGCAGCCATAGGAGCCAAGCAGTTAGTTGTGCAAGAAGCTGCAGAGATAACTGTGTCAGCAGGAGTCAGTGTCTTGTGGTTCACGTTGTAAACGATAGTTGGGAGGTCGTTGCCAGCAGGAGCTGAGATAACAACCTTCTTAGCACCAGCCTGAATGTGGGCAGAAGCCTTCTCCTTAGAAGTGTAGAAGCCTGTGCACTCGAGTACTACGTCAACACCCAGCTCGCCCCAAGGAAGCTCAGCCGCGTTAGGCTTAGCGTAGATAGTGATTTCTTTGCCATCAACGATGATTGAGTTGTCTGTTGCCTCAACAGTGTGCTTGCCTTCACCGAACTTGCCAGCGAAACCACCCTGTGCAGTGTCATACTTGAGGAGGTGAGCCAACATCTTAGGGCTTGTCAAGTCGTTGATAGCGACTACTTCATAACCTTCAGCCTCGAACATCTGACGGAAAGCGAGGCGACCAATACGGCCAAAGCCGTTAATAGCTACTTTTGTCATTGATTTAATAAATTTATTAAAGTTACTAATAACTATGTGTTGCTTGTGTTTCAAGGGATATCTAATAGGTCTTTCTGACCTTATCCCGACTGCAAAGGTACAATTTTTTGTTAATACAAGTCTTTTTTGTTACAAATTCTTTTTAACGCAGTTGCTAAAAGTTCTTGATTGGCAAACAAAAAGAAAAGGGAATGTTCGTTTTTGTCAACTACGTGTTGCAATCCCTCTTCTTCGTTTGTTTATTTCTTTAGGCAATGAATCCTACTTTTAACATGAGTTCGATGAAATCAGAACAGAGAATTGCAATGCCTAATGGTTCTGTATTTGGGCGATATGCCCGTCTGTCAGCGTGCTTCCGTCCATGGTGAACGAATAGTTGCCACTGCCCAAAGTGAAGTGTGCCTCGGTGTTGTTGTATGTGAGGCTTCCAATGGATGCAATACCACCGATTTCCTTTCCTTCTTCATAGAGTTTCTTGCCTTCCACTATAGGCAACACGACATCGGCAACGGAACCAGCAGGTACACTGATTTCGTATGTCGTCGTCTTTTTTGTGCGGTTCCATGCCATACGAACTTTTCCTCGCGGTGTCACGACAGAGATGTCTGCCGATGCCATGTCTGCAGGAATCCAAGGGTGAATCTGAATGGTTTCGTATGCTTCTCCTGTGTTGCTGATACCGCCAAGACAGGAGAAGAACCATTCTTCGATATGGTCCATCATACAATGATTCTGGCTGAGGGACATATCCCAGTATTCAAGTGATGTCGTAGCTCCTTGTGCAATCCAAAATCCATAGCTGGGATATGTAGTCTTGTTGACCATCTTATATACAATGTCATTATATCCGTTGTTTGCTAAAGACATGAGTGTCGGTCGCAGACCTATCTCGCCTGTCTTGACGCTATATTGGCTGGATTCCACTGATTCCGCCAGAGCTTTGGCAACACGGGGAATGTCACTTTCATCTACCAAGCCGTAATACAAAGCCATGCCATAGTTGGCTTGATTTCCATATTCATAAACACCCTCCTTGAAGAACCTTTTGTTGAAAGCGGCTTTCACATCAACTGCAGTCTTCTTCCACGCATCGGCATCCTCTGTATGTCCCAAGGTGGTTGCCATTTCTGTCATAGCTCCCAACAGGTGGTAGTATGCACATGTCAAGGTGAATGAACTTGACGTGTGATGTTCCAAGCCGCTTGTCTCCTGCCCCCAATCTGATAGTACACTGTAGTTGTTGCGCACAATGTTATCTTGTGTCAGAGTACCGTAGTATGTGATGAGTTTCTTCATCTTGTCGTAGTAGCGTCGCATGAGCGTCATGTCACCATATTGTTTGTAGTTGCGCCACGGGATGGTGATGGATGCTCCGCCCCAGTTGAGGTCATCGTCATACGCTCTCATGAAATGCGGCACTGTACTCGGGACATATCCGTTCGTTCCTTGTGCGTCAAAAGCATCCATGACAACTTTGTTCAGAAGTGATTTGATGTCGAAATTGTAACAGAGCGACTGATACATCATATTGGGCACATCGAGCCACCCAAGTTTCTCCCGATGGGGGCAATCCGTCACCGTGTTGTACAGCTGGCTTTGAATGCCATTGTAGCAAATGCGGTGTATGTCATTAAGCAGTGTGTTGCTGGTCGTGAAATGCGACACGCTTGCCATGTTGCTTCTTATGCGCTTGGCTGTGAAGGAGGACGGAGAAGGTGCTTCGTCAAGTCCGCTTATTTCCAAATAGCGGAATCCATGGTACATAAATTCAGGTCCCCATGTTTCTCCTTTCTTGTCGCCACGGAAGGTGTATTTATCAAGCGTCTTGTTGCTTGTGCCGCTTGCCTCGTACATGTACTCAAACTTGCAGGCATTGTCTTCTTGTAGCTCCGAGTCGTATATGGTGATTGTTGTTCCTTTCTTCGCCTTGAGGCAGAAGGAGTATGTGCCAGCAAAGTTCTGTCCGAAGTCAACGAGGTAGTTTCCTCTGGCATTCTTTGTTATACTTACGGCAGGCCATGTCTCCACGATGCGTAACGGCTCATACTCCTTGGCACGCATTAAGCCGATATTGTATCTGTTGGGCGACACGCTGGGTGCTACGAATGAAGGACTTACGACCTCGCATCTTTCCCATGCGCTAAGGTCATAGCCAGTGGTGAAAAGGTCTTTGATTGTCAACCGTGCGTCATAATCCTCACCGCCGTACCAGTTGCTTCCTGTTGTTGGCGATTTGTGGGTAACCCACTGCGAATCAGTATTGACACATTGTGTCGTACCATCGGAATAGGTAATGTAGAGCATGGCTCGAAGAGACGTTGTCGCTTCGTCAGAAGCCAGCTCATGTTTGACAAAACGGTCGCTCATGCTGCTCATGTTGGCAATGCCTCCTGCCACTTGTGCCAAAATGGTGTTTTTGCCAGCAACGATGAGCGGTGTCACATCGTATGTATTATAAAGGACATGCTTGTCATACTGCGTTTCACCCGGCTCCAATACATTCTGTGTGACTGGTTGACCATTGAGGCGCATTGTAAACACTCCCAATGCCGAAGCATACAGTCGTGCCTGACTGACCGTTTTCCCTTTTTCGGTGGTAAAGTTACGTCCAATATAGGGTACGTTGTTATTGGTGTCGAAACTTGGTGGATTTGCCTTGATTGCCTTGAACTGCTTTGTATAGTTTGTGGGAGTCGTACCCAGTTCGAGTGTGTATGTGCTTGGGAAGTTGGCGGCAGCATTCTCGTCATTTACGGCGGGAACGTCTTGACGAGGATAGAGTACGACACGTGCTATCTCATAGTTGTCGCCGAGGTCAGCCACAATGGTTGTGGCACAGCTGTTCTGCGTTGTTGTGAATCCGTTTGTTCCCCCCTTTATGATGCCGTCGTTTATGTACTTTACGCTCCAGCCATGGTTGGTCAGTTCCCATGAGTTCGTTGCCGTAAATATCGCATGACGTGCTCGATTGTTGCCCTCCTTGTCATAGATTTCCATTTCTGCTATTTGTACAAAAGCGTTGTTCGGGTCTGACGCTGCATGAGGACCGCTTGCGGTGACGTTTAACCTTACATAGCGCGACTTAACAGGTCCCTTATTCGGAATGATTTGGACGATAGCATTGTAAGGAGGCTGCTTGGGAGCTATCCATTTTGCATCCTTCCATTCCTCTTGGGTCAGTATGCCTGTCTCGAAACTGCTGACTGCTGTGATTGACGGTGTGTTGTTTTGGTCATAAGCCGTTATCGCCCATGTGTATGCAGAACGGCTTTTCAAAAGCTTCCCCTCATATGGCACATCGGTTTGACGGCTGGATGCAACCTTGCCGCTTTTCCATAGTGTCACGCCGCAATTGTCAGTCACCGTTATCTCGTAGGCACTCTGACGATAACCGCGTTTTGACGATTCTATTTTCCAACTGAACGCAGGGGTACTCTCAATACCTAAAGGTTTTTCCAACCCCAAAGTACGCAAGCCAACAATGCTGTCGTTTGCAAAAGATGGCAATGCGAGACTTGCTATAAACAATAAGCACAATGGTCTTTTCATTGATTCTATATTTAACGTGAGATTGTCAATCAATCGTTCTGTTCACAGATGGCAAAGTTACGGATTTTTTCTGTATTTAGGATGTTTATAGATGTTTGAATGGCAAAATCTCTGGTGAAACGCAGTTCCTGACGGCAAATCTCTGGTATTCTGAATGTGGTGTTATATTATATATAATGTGTAATCAGTCCTTTGGCAGCTACCTGCTTTCACAGCAGGGATAACCGCTTCTTTGTGGGTGGGGATTCCTCTTTTTCTCGTATGAAGCGGCGGACATTGTAAACCTTTGGTGTGACACTTGTGTATATGCAGGTGGCTTGTTGTCTGTTCTCCTCTGTGTTTGTGACACTTGCTGTTTGGGAAAAAGGCTTTTTCCTTTTGAGGTGTGTTGAAATCTTCGTACCTTTGTCGCCTAAATCAAAGGTAAAAGTAGATGATAACAGTTTCTGACCTTGCCATTCAGTTTGGCAAGCGTGTTCTTTACAAAGACGTGAACATGAAGTTCACCAATGGTAACATTTATGGTGTGATTGGTGCAAATGGTGCAGGTAAATCCACGTTGCTCAAGGCTATTAGCGGTGAACTGGAACCGACGAAGGGAACGGTTACGTTGGGACCAGGCGAGCGTCTCTCTGTGCTGTCGCAGGATCACTTCAAATTCGATAATTGTACGGTCATCAACACAGTGATGATGGGACACTCTGTGCTGTGGGACATCATGCGGGAAAAGGATGCTCTGTATGCCAAGGAGGACTTCACCGATGAGGACGGTATCCGTGCGGCGGAACTGGAGGAGAAGTTTGCAGAGTTGGACGGCTGGAATGCTGAGAGCGATGCGGCTCAGCTGTTGTCGGGATTGGGCATTAAGGAGGATTTGCACTATAAGATGATGCAGGAGCTGACGGGTAAGGAGAAGGTGCGCGTGATGCTGGCACAGGCACTCTATGGCAACCCTGACAATCTCTTGCTGGACGAGCCAACCAACGACCTTGACCTTGACACGGTGGAGTGGCTGGAGGATTTCTTGGCAAACTTTGAGCATACGGTGCTGGTGGTCAGCCACGACCGTCACTTCCTCGACGCCGTGAGCACTCACACGGTAGATATTGACTTCAACAAGGTGAATCTTTTTGCGGGCAACTATTCCTTCTGGTATGAGTCTTCGCAGCTGGCTCTCCGTCAGGCGCAGAATCAGAAAGCAAGGGCTGACGAGAAGCGTAAGGAGCTGGAAGAGTTCATCCGTCGATTCTCTGCCAATGCAGCCAAGAGCAAGCAGACAACTTCGAGAAAGAAGATGCTGGAGAAACTCAATGTGGAGGAGATTCAGCCGTCTACGCGTAAATATCCTGGCATCATCTTCACCATGGAAAGAGAGGCGGGTAATCAGATTCTTGAAGTGGAGGGACTCACAGCTGTTGAGGACGATGGAACAGTGCTGTTCAAAGACCTTTCCTTTACAGCTGAAAAAGGCGAGAAGATTGTGTTCCTTTCACACAATCCGCGCGCTATGACTGCGCTCTTCGAGATTATCAATGGAAACCGCGAACCGCAAGCTGGTGCCTATAAGTGGGGTGTGACCATCACTACGGCGTATCTGCCCGTCGATAATACGGAATTCTTCAAGAGCGACAAGAATCTGGTGGAGTGGTTGAGTCAGTATGGTGAGGGCAACGATGTGTTCTTCAAGGGCTATCTGGGCAGGATGCTCTTCAGTGGCGAAGAGGTGCTGAAGAAAGTCAATGTGCTTTCAGGAGGAGAGAAGATGCGTTGTATGATTGCCCGCATGCAGTTGAAGAATGCCAACTGCCTCATCCTCGACACGCCGACTAACCATCTTGACTTGGAATCCATTCAGGCATTCAATAACAACCTCAAGCAGTTCAAGGGCAACATCCTTTTTGCTTCCCATGACCATGAGTTCATCCAGACGGTTGCTAACCGCATCATCGAACTCGGTCCCAAGGGGCATATTGACAAGCTGATGGAGTATGATGATTATATCCACAGCGATGACATCAAGGAACTGCGTGGCAAAATCTATTGATGAAGGTTGCACATCCGTATAGGGACACCCTACGCATATCATTTCAGACACCCTGCACGAAATAATACGCGCAGGGTGTCTGTATTATTTCACGCACCCTGCACTATTCGTCTTGTTTAGGGTGTGCGCCAATCGGCTTTCAAAGTGCATGGATTTTGTTCTCAAAAGTGAGTGGTTTAAGAGCGTTTTGTACTTGCTGTTTCTGTGGCGAAAATGCCTTCAAATAGGCTTGTATCTTCCTTTTGAGGAGCTTTCTTGCAATTTCTGGTGTGATAATATCGTGCGTATCATTTTTTTTTCGTTTCTTTGTACGGAAATATGTTTTAATGTCATTAAATATGGGAAATAAGATTCAAGAACTGACAGAGAAGCTCCTTAAGGATGGAGTGGAGAAGGGCAATGCGGAAGCAGAGAAAATCATTGCTGCCGCTAATGAAAAAGCCGCTCAGATTATAGCCGATGCCAAGGCGCAGGCTGCCGAAACGGAGCTGGCTGCACAAAAGAACGCCAAGGGCATGGAAGAGAACATGAAGAACGAAATCAAGATGTATGCTGCTCAGGCGTTGAATGCTTTGAAGAGCGAAGTCGCCAATGCGGTGTGCGACAAAGTGGTGAAGGAAGCTACTGCTGAAGTGACTGGCAATCGGGACTTCATGAACGAATTTATATTGAAGCTTGCTGAGAAGTGGGGGGCTGGCGAGGAACTCGTCATTTCTGCTGCTGATGCCACGAGCTTGAAGGCTCTCTTTGCAAAGAAGGCAAAGGCGCTGTTGGATAAGGGTCTGAAGATTGAGCAGGTGAATGGTCAGAAGACGCTGTTTACCATTCAGCCAGCTGATGGCTCTTACAAAGTGAACTTTGGCGAGGTCGAGTTTGAGGCTTATTTCAAAAATTTCCTTCGTCCTCAACTCGTTGAAATGATTTTCTGAGTATGGCGAATTATTATTGTTTAATGGCAGGCTTGCCCGACTTGAAACTGGATGACACCAAGTTTGAGGTCAGCATTCCCGACTTGCGCGAAGAACTGGACACCCTTTTGTCGCCTCTTGACAGGAAGGTGATGTTCTATTTCTTTCTCAAGAACGACTGTTCAAATCTTGTCAAACTCTTGAAAGACCCTGCGGCCGAGATTGACAACAACGGCAACTTTACCATGGAACAGTATGTTGACCTGATGACTTCGGCTCGTGAGATGAACTTCAACGTTCACCGCTATCCGGCTTTCATGAGCGAGTTTGCTCGTAACTACGCATACAATAAGGATAAGGCGGGGTACTTCTCTGAGGACGAGATGCTGTACCAATTCTATCAGTATGCCATTGATACTTGTCCGAACAAGATGGTGCGCCAGTGGTATCAGCTCAATCTTGACATCACCAATATCCTCACGGCGTTCTTGGCTCGCAAGAACGGCTGGAATGTGGCTGATTACATTCAGGGCGTGAACGAGGTGACGGAGATAATCCTTACCAACAACACCAAGGACTTCAACTTGACCACGGAATATGATTATGTGGCAGAGTTGATGAAGATTGTGGAGTGTGAAGACCCTGTGGAGAAGGAGAAGAAGATTGATGCGTTCAAATGGCTGTGGCTTGAAGACCGCACGTTCTTCAACATCTTCTCGGTGGAAGCCGTGTTTGCGTATCTCTGCAAATTGGAGATGCTGGCGCGTTGGGACAAGCTGGATGTGGAGAAAGGGCAGGAGACTTTCCGCCAAATCATTGAGAACCTCCGTGGCGAAGCCAGAGTGCCCGATGAGTTTGTGGTGAAGTCGCCCTATGCAACCAAGTAAGACAACATATAATTGGAAGACAGAAAATAAATAGACAACAATATGACAAAAGGTACTGTTAGTGGCGTGATTGCCAACATGGTCACACTGGCTGTCGATGGTCCTGTGAAGCAGGGCGAGATTTGCTACATCGAGACAGGTGGCGACAAGTTGATGAGTGAGGTCATCAAGGTGGTTGGCAGTAGCGTGTATGTCCAGGTGTTTGAATCGACACGTGGATTGAAGGTGGGTGCGCCTGCCGAATTTACGGGGCACATGCTCGAAGTGCAGCTTGGTCCTGGCATGCTGTCGAAGAACTATGACGGTTTGCAGAATGACCTTGACAAGATGGAAGGTGTTTTCTTGAAGCGTGGTCAATACACAGAACCGCTTGATAGCGAGCGTGAATGGGATTTTACTCCATTGGCAAAAGTGGGCGACGAAGTACAAAGCTCTGCTTGGCTGGGCGAAGTGATAGAGAACTCGCAAAAATTGAAAATCATGGCTCCTTTTCAGCTGGAAGGTACAGCCAAGGTGAAGAGCATTGTGCCTGCTGGCAAGTATAAGATTCACGATGTGATGGCTGTGCTCGAAACTGAGGACGGCTCTGAAGTGAAGGTCGATATGGTTCAGCATTGGCCTGTGAAGTTTGCCATGACTAATTATAAGGAGAAGCCACGTCCATTCAAGTTGCTCGAAACGGGTGTGCGCACCATTGATACGTTCAATCCTATTGTGGAAGGTGGTACTGGCTTCATTCCTGGTCCATTCGGTACGGGTAAGACGGTGTTGCAGCACGCCATTTCAAAGCAGGCGGAAGCTGACATCGTAATCATTGCTGCTTGTGGCGAACGTGCGAATGAGGTGGTGGAAATTTTTACAGAGTTCCCTGAGCTGGAAGACCCTCACACAGGACGCAAGCTGATGGAGCGTACTATCATTATCGCCAACACGTCAAATATGCCAGTGGCGGCTCGTGAGGCCTCTGTTTATACGGCAATGACGCTGGCTGAGTACTATCGTTCGATGGGTTTGCGTGTGCTTCTGATGGCAGACTCTACTTCTCGTTGGGCACAGGCTCTGCGTGAGATGTCGAACCGTATGGAAGAGTTGCCTGGTCCTGACGCATTCCCCATGGATTTGGGCGCATTGATTTCAAACTTCTACGGTCGCGCTGGTTATGTGTATCTGAACAATGGCGAGGTGGGTTCCATCACGTTCATTGGTACGGTGTCTCCTGCTGGTGGTAACTTGAAAGAGCCTGTGACGGAGAACACCAAGAAGGTGGCTCGTTGCTTCTATGGATTGGAGCAGGATCGTGCCGACAAGAAGCGTTACCCTGCCGTGAATCCTATTGATTCTTATTCAAAGTATCTGGAATATCCTGAATTTGCGGAGTATATCTCGAAGAAGATTAACGATAAGTGGATTCCCAAAGTGCTGGCATTGAAGACTCGTATGCAGCGTGGTAAGGAGATTGCGGAGCAGATTAACATCTTGGGTGATGACGGTGTGCCAGTAGATTACCATGTAGTGTTCTGGAAGTCCGAGATTATCGACTTTGTAATTCTGCAGCAAGATGCTTTCGACGAGGTGGATGCTGTCACATCGCTGGAGCGTCAGGAGTCCATTCTGAACCTCGTGACAGAGATTTGCGAGAAGGAGTTCCAATTCGAGACATTCCTCGATTGCGTCGATTACTTCCGCAAGCTCATTAACCTCTGCAAGCAGATGAACTACTCGCAGTATAAGAGCGAACAGTATAATGAATTTGTTTCACAAATTAAGGCAATGCTTGCCGCATAAATGATTATGGCTACTGCTTTTCAGAAAGTATATACGAAGATTGGTCAGATAACAAAGGCCACTGTCTCCCTGAAAGCCAAGGGAGTGGGATATGATGAGCTTGCCACCATCAATGGCAAGTTGGCTCAGGTTGTGAAAATTGCAGGTGACGATGTAACCTTGCAGGTGTTTGAAGGCACAGGTGGTATCCCTACGAATGCGGAGGTGGTCTTCCTTGGGAAAGCTCCATCGCTGAAAGTGGGTGACCAATTGGCTGGTCGCTTCTTCAATGCCTATGGAAATCCTATCGACGGAGGTCCTGAGATTGAGGGTAAGGAAGTGGAAATCGGAGGTCCATCGGTGAATCCTGTTCGTCGTAAGCAACCGTCTGAACTCATTGCAACGGGTATCGCAGGTATTGACTTGAACAACACGCTGGTGTCGGGTCAGAAGATTCCTTTCTTTGCAGACCCTGACCAACCTTTCAATGAGGTGATGGCACTTGTTGCGCTCCGTGCCAAGGTGGATAAGATTATCCTTGGCGGTATGGGTATGACGAACGATGATTATTACTTCTTCAAGAACACCTTCTCGAATGCTGGTGCGCTCGACCGCATTATTGCGTTCATGAATACGACGGAAGACCCTGCTGTGGAACGTCTGCTGGTGCCAGACATGGCGTTGGCGGCTGCCGAGTACTTCGCGGTGGAGAAGCATGAGACGGTGCTGGTGCTCCTGACTGACATGACTTCCTACGCTGACTCGCTCTCTATCGTGTCTAACCGTATGGATCAGATTCCTTCAAAGGACTCCATGCCTGGTTCGCTCTATTCCGACTTGGCGAAGATATACGAGAAGGCCGTGCAGTTCCCAGAGAGTGCTGGTGGAGGTTCTATCACCATTATCGCTGTGACTACACTGTCGGGTGGTGACATCACCCATGCTGTGCCTGACAACACGGGTTATATTACTGAGGGTCAGCTCTATCTGCGCCGTGATTCCGATATTGGCAAGGTGATTGTTGACCCATTCCGTTCACTCTCTCGTCTGAAGCAGCTTGTGTCTGGTAAGAAAACACGTAAAGACCACTCGCAGGTGATGAACGCCGCTATTCGTCTTTACTCCGATGCAGCCAATGCCAAGACGAAGTTGGAGAATGGCTTCGACCTGACCGGCTATGATAACCGATGCTTGCAGTTCGCCAAGGAGTATGCCGACAAGCTTCTTGCTATTGACGTAAATCTCGACACGACTGAAATGCTGGATGTTACATGGTCACTCTTTAAGAAGCACTTCAAACTTGAAGAGGTCAACATCAAGAAAGAATTTACCGAT
>VIDP01002481.1_pt1 | contig 11891 bp, 1 predicted proteins | sample 5025131 | NCBI WGS metagenome assembly VIDP01 (sample SAMN11853144, study PRJNA449069) | gut metagenome | isolation source: stool from male vole | host: Microtus ochrogaster | place: USA:Florida | collected 2017
CATTTCTTTTGTCTCTGTGATTTAAAGACTTATAACAAGCTCAATTTAACACAATTTAAACTAATAGTCCCTAGATACCTATGGTACAATAAATTAAAAAATGTCATGTACTGTAGCCTTGGGCATGTAGCGATTGATTAAATTATGCTACATGCCGAAGGCATGTCCTTATGTTGCTCAGGCGGGACGCTTTAACGGGATTATTTTCTGTTGGCTATTCGGGTGAAGGCGTCCATTATGATGGTGGGACGATTGTTGTGGAAGGCACCGAGTTTGTATGGGTCGGTGTCGTTGGCTTCCGGTGCCCAGTAGAAGACACCGTGGCAGTGTCCGTCGGTATCGTAGACCAATCTGTCGAAGAACATATCGAGGAACTCCTTTCCCTCTTCGGGTTTTCCGGCTTCGACACCTGTCTCTACCACCATGACATCCGTGCCGTATTTTTCTGAGAGTTCTTTGATATTCTCGATACACGCATTTACGATATCCTCGTCTGTCATCTCCGGATGGCTCTCTTTTGTCCAGAAGGGGTAGAGGCTCATACCTATCATATCCCAGGTGACGCCATTCTCCTTCAGGCCATCAAAGATGCGATTGTACAACTCCTTGTCAAACCCGTTGTCAAGATGCACAATTACTTGTGCGTCGGGATATACCTGCTTGGAGGCTTCATATCCGGCCTTAGTGAGAGCGGCGTATTGTTCGGGGTTTTCATGTACGTTTCCCATAGGCCAGAGCATACCGTGAGTGGTTTCATTGCCTACTTGCACCCATTTTACGTCTATATCATTGTCTTTAAGTAGTTGGAGCGTGGAGACAGTATGCGCAGCGAGGGAGTCGCACATAGTGTTGATGTCGGCCTCTTTCCATGCTTCGGGAATGATTTGTTTGCCCGGGTCGGCCCACCAGTCGCTGTAATGAAAGTCGATCATGAGAGCCATGTCGGCCTCTTTTGCTCTGCGGGCCATGACGAGGACGTCCTCCTTTGATGAGAAGCCATCCTTAGGATTTACCCATACTCGAAGTCGGATAGCGTTGAGGCCGAGTTGCTTCATGAGTTGTGTGTTTTCGGTCTGCACGCCGTCTTTATTATACGAGAAGACGCCGTGGCTTTCGAGTTCGGTAGTGCCGCTGATATCCGCTCCGAGCCAGAATACGGTGTCGGAAGAGGTTTGGGAGGCGTTGTGACAGTCATTTTGCCCATCAACGGAGTCGGTGGGATAAGCGTGTGCCATAGCGAAAGTGGCTATTGCTGTCAGTGCTGTAAAAAGAGTTTTTCTTGTCATAAGGCTAAAATTTTATTATGTGTCTCAGGCAAAGATACCGAAAAATCTTGAATGTACATAATATCTTGTTGCATCTTGTTGCATCATGAAATTGCTTGTCGCAGTTTTTATTGGAAACTTTCGTTCTTAGGCCCCATTCCACAAAAAATTATCGGAAAATTAAAAAAAAGTATTATATTTGTGATTTTGTGTAATAGGGTCTAATGATAAGTAAGATACCAAGGTCAACTAAAGACGATGATAACTAAACTAACAAAGATTACGACATTTCTGATGCTGCTGATATTGGCGGCCGGAAGTGGACATGCTGCGAATAGAATGTATGTTGAGCCGATTAATATCGAGCCCGGACTGTCGGAAACGCTTACCCTGTGTCTGACGAACGACGTAGCATGCTATGGATTTCAGGCAGAAATAACTCTGCCGGCAGGCGTGCAGTGGGTCACCAAAAGTGACGGCCAACCGGACGTAAGCCTCAGCGAGCGATTTGAGGGTAAAGGCTATCAGATAATCGCCAACACAAAGAATATTCAGTCCGGCAAAGTGATACTGGGCGTTTTCTCTACTGCCGATCCGCAAGAGGCAATAACCGGCAATGCGGGTGTGATAATGACCATACCTGTGAAGACTTTGATATCGTATGCCGTTTGTGGCGTGAGAAACAATAATGTCAGCATTGTAGATTCCTCGGATCAGGATGTTTATCTTGGTTCGGGTGCATCGCCTATAGGTGTGTTGCCACTATCTGTGACGGTAATGCCTGCTGAAATAGAAATTAATCGTGGTGCCACGGGAAATCTGACCACAAGCATTTATCCCACGTATGCCACTGACAAGAGCGTGACCTGGACATCGGCGGATGATAATATCGCTACTGTTGACGCTAACGGTGTGGTGACTGCTGTAAATATCGGAAAAACGACGATCACTGCCACTACGGTGAACGGGAAGAGGAATACATGTGCTGTAGATGTGGTGGCCTATTGCGAAGGCCTCAGTCTTGACCGCACTCAAATAGAGATAGAGAGAGGTAAAACCGACACTCTTATACCGCTGCCCATTCCGGCAGATACTACAGATCCCGTTACATGGAGTTCGAGCGATGAAAGTGTGGCTGTCGTAGTGGATGGAATAGTGACGGCAATAGGAAAAGGCCATGCTGTCATAACGGCCACGTGTGGAGCACACTCCGCCTCTTGTGATGTGGAAGTTTATGTATTGGCATCAGCCGTCGTGGTCAATCACGATTACGTCCAACTGATGGTGGGCAATACCTCTGAACTCATTTTAGCCACTGTCTTACCGGAGGAAACTAATGATAAGACTCTGACATGGACCTCAAGCGACCCCTCGATAGCCACTGTTTCGGCTGAAGGGGATGAAGCATATATTATGGCTCACTCCCTCGGAGAGACCACGATAAACGTAAGCTGCGGACAGGCTATGACCACTATTCTGGTAAAAGTAGTGCCAACGCCGGTGGAGAGTGTGACACTCAATGAGTCGTATGCAGAGATGATGGTGAATCATACTCTCAATCTCATTCCCACTGTACTTCCCGAAGACGCAACTGATAAAACAGTAATCTGGAAGTCAAGCAATCCGGAGGTTGCCACCGTGGATGGTGACGGTATAGTGACAGCGCTGTCACTGGGCGATACACAGATTACAGCCTCCGTAGCTACAAAATCAGCCATCTGCCATATCAAAGTCGTTCCCACGCCGGCAGAGAGCATCTCTCTTGAACCGGATAAGGCTACGATGAGAGTAGGTGGAAGTGTAAAACTGACTGAGACGATTTATCCAGACGACACTACCGATAAGAGCGTAACGTGGACGTCGAGTAATCCGGCGGTTGCCACAGTAGACGGCGAGGGTAATGTCACAGCGCTGGCGCTGGGCGAAGCAGAGATAACTGCGCAGTGCGGTGATGTGTCGGCCAAGAGCTTGATTACTGTAGAGCCCACTCCGGTGACGAGCCTTACGGTAAGCGAAAGTTCGATAGAACTTAAGGTGACCGAAACCTTTACACTCGAAGCGACCGTGTTGCCGGAGGATGCTACCTATAAGACCGTGACATGGTCAACTGCCAACGATGCAATCGCCACCGTCGATGTGTTGGGTAAAATTACTGCAATGAGCGTAGGGGAGACGGAAGTGACAGCCTCTTGCGGAGACTTTACAGCCATCTGTCGCGTCACTGTAATTCCTACTTTAGCAGAGAGCATCACCCTTGACCCCACGGCAGCGACGGTATTGAAGGGAGAATCTCTGATCATAAGCGCTACAGTGCTTCCGGCCACTACTACTGACAAGACTATTGTATGGACTTCTGATGACGAAGGCATAGCCACAGTCGATGCCTCGGGCAAGGTGACCGCTACAGGCGTCGGAGAGACTACCGTAACCGCTACTTGCGGCGATGTGTCGGCAACGAGCATTATCACTGTCCCCCCGGTACCGGTGCGCGAACTGTCGCTCTCCAGCAAAAATCTGCTGTTGAAGGTGGGCAATGTGTCTGACTTGGACGTAATATTTGATCCGGCGGATGCCACCGACCAAAGATTGACATGGGCCTCAGCCGATGAGTCAATAGCCTCCGTGGATGAGAATGGCAATGTGACCGCCATTGCCATCGGCACCACCACCATTACCGTCACTTCCGTGCCCTATCCGAACGTAAAGGCTGTATGTGAGGTGGTAGTAGAAGCTGCAGTGATAAATGTGACTAATATATGGCTTAACGAAAGCAATATCACATTAGTGGAGGGTGATACCTTCCAGCTGGATGCCACCTTGACACCGGACGATGCCACCGACCCGACTGTGACCTGGGAGACGACGGACGCTGCGAAAGCCACAGTCTCGAATACCGGCTTAGTGACGGCAGTATTGGCCGGCTCGGCTACAATAATGGCCTCCTCATCCAATGGTCTGACGGCAAAATGTGATGTTACTGTCTTACCTAAAAAAATAGAGGTGAAGGGCATCTCTTTAAGTCAGTCCACTCTGTTGATACATGAAGGTGAGACGGCGGAATTGCTTGCTATCATCGCTCCCGATAACGCTGATGACAAGAATGTGATCTGGAGCACGGCCGACGCCTCAACAGCAGCAGTGGATCAATCCGGTAAGGTCACCGGTGTGCTGGCCGGAGAGACTGTAATTACTGCCACTGCCTCCAATGGAATGACGGCTACATGTATAGTGACTGTTATCCCCAACGTAATTCCGGTGACCGGCATCATGCTTTCTGAACATGAGAAAGAGGTGATAGTGGGAGATGCCTTCACTCTGACAGCCACGATTACTCCGACAGATGCGACGGATAAGACAGTGACCTGGAAAACGGAGAATCCGGCAGTGGCCACTGTCTCCGATTCGGGCGAAGTGACAACCGTCGGCGTAGGTCAGACCCGTATCCTTGCCTCATCCTCCAATGGTCTTACAGATATCTGCACCGTAACAGTTAACAGAGGTATAGTATGGCCTACGGGCATTAGGCTGAGTAACGAATCAATGACCTTATATGTGGGAGATACCACCGACCTTCTGGCTATTGTAGAACCCGCGGATGCCGACGACAAGAGTGTTGTCTGGAGCACGGGCGATGCAACGATAGCCACGGTGGATCAACAAGGTATCGTAAACGCCTTGCAACCCGGCGAGGTTGTAATCACAGCCACTACTGTCAACGGACTTACCGATACCTGCACGATAACGGTATTGCCTAAAGAGATACAACCCGACGGAATAATACTTAGTGAGACAGAGAAAGAGGTCATCGCAGGTGATGTCTTCACTCTGACAGCGACAGTGACACCGGAAGATGCGACAGATAAGAGTGTGACATGGATTTCCTCGAATCCCGATATTGCTACCGTTACGTCCACCGGCGCAGTGACGACACTTACACCCGGTGAGGTTACTATCATGGCCTCGACCGTCAACGGTAAGACGGCGACTTGCAAAGTAACGGTAATACCCCGGAAAGTCCTTCCTGCAGGTATCTCCCTTTTCCCTGAAGAATTAACTCTCTACGTAGGCGAGACAGGGGAAATGCTGCCGATAATCGAACCCGCCGACGCTACGGAAACGTCACTGAAATGGTCGACGGATGCCGGCAATATCGCCTTTGTAAATGATGATGGAAAGATTACTGCTGTAAGTCCCGGTGAGGCCATAATAACCGTAACAACGGTCAACAACATAACAGCGACCGGAAAAGTGACTGTCATCACGGATGTAGTCTATCCCACCGGTATCATCATAAGTGAAACAGAGAAAGAGGTTATAGTAGGCGATGTATTCTCCTTGTCAGCGACCATAGAACCCGCCGACGCTACAGACAAGAGTGTGACATGGAGATCTTCAGATCCCGATAAAGCGTCTGTGTCTGAGACCGGTGAGGTGACGACCAAAGAGGTAGGTGAGGTGTATGTATTCGCATCATCCTCCAACGGTCTTACTACCTCTTGTAAGGTGAAGATTAATCCTCGTATTGTCGAACCGACCGGAGTGTCAATTACTCCCGACAATCTGACCATATATGTGGGCGAGACCGGGCAGTTGCGTGCCGTGGTTGAACCGGAAGACGTCACTTACCCATCCGTAATATGGAGTACAGATGATTTGAGCATTTTGTCTGTAGAAGGCATGGGCTTTGTGACGGGATTAATGCCCGGCACCGGCGTCATCACAGTCACCACAGTAAATGGAATGAGCGCAACTTGCACCGTGACTGTCCTTCCGAATGAAATACCCGTCAGCGGCATTACACTTGATACAGAAAAAGAGGTGACAGTCGGTGATGTCTTTACCTTGACAGCCACCATCCAGCCGGAAGATGCCACAGATAAGACCATCACATGGAGGTCTTCCGACCCTGATATGGCGTCCGTGTCCGAGACCGGTGAGGTGACGACAAAAGCAGTAGGCGAGGTAATAATTTTTGCCTCTTCTGCCAATGGTGTGACAGCGGAATGTAAAGTGACGATTAATCCGCGTGTAATAGAAGCCACCGGGGTCACACTGACGCCGGAAAGTCTTACCTTGTATGTCGGCGAGACAGGACAACTTCGTGCAGTAGTGGAACCGGAGGATGTGACCGACCCCACCGTGATATGGCGAGCCTCTGACTCCGGCAATGTGTCAGTCGATGAGCAAGGCTTTGTGACCGGCTTGATACCGGGTGTGGGCATAGTTTCCGTTCTTACATCGAATGGCAAGAGTGCAACCTGCACCGTGACCGTACTTCCGAATGAGATACCCGTCAGCGGCATTACACTTGATGAAAGCAAAGAGGTGACAGAGGGTGATGTCTTCACCTTGACAGCTATCATCGAGCCTGAAGACGCTACCGACAAGACTATCACATGGAGGTCTTCCGATCCTGATAAAGCATCCGTATCTCAGACCGGTGAGGTTACAACTAAAGTGGCCGGTGAGGTAACCATCTTTGCATCATCCTCTAACGGTATGACGGCAGAGTGTAAGGTGACGATTAATCCGCGTGTAATAGAAGCCACCGGAGTGACTGTCGCCCCGGATAATCTTACAATCTATGTAGGTGAGACAGGCCAACTGCGTGCGACGGTAGAGCCTGCAGATGTGACCGACTCATCTGTAATATGGAGTGCAGACGGGAGTGGTATAGTGACTGTCGACGAGCAAGGCTTTGTGAGTGGTGTGATGCCGGGTGCCGCAATAGTAACCGTCACTACCGCGAATGGCAAGAGCGCGACTTGCACCGTGACCGTCCTTCCGAATGAGATACCCGTAAGCAGCATTACACTTGAGGACAGTAAGGAGGTGACTGTAGGGGATATCTTCACATTAACGGCTACAATCGAGCCTGAAGACGCAACCGACAAGACAATCACATGGAGGTCTTCCGACCCCAATACAGCATCCGTCTCGCAGACCGGCGAGGTGACAACCAAAGCCGTTGGTGAGGTGACAATCTTTGCTTCTTCCGCCAATGGTATGACGGCAGAATGTAAGGTGACGATTCGCCCCGGCATCATCGACGTGGAGCGCATTTCACTCTCGAACACCGAACTGACGCTGACCGAAGGAGAGGTAAGCGATCTTCTTGCCATCGTTATTCCTGCAGATGCCACCAATCAAAAGGTAACTTGGAAGATAGCCGACAGTGATATTGCGCGCATTGAGGATGCAGCAAGCACAGATGCAAGCGGCAATATCACTAATAAACTTATCGTAACGGCATTAAAGGCCGGGGAAACAATAATTACCGTAACTTCCGACGCCGATCCTGCAGTGACAGCAGAGTGTAAGCTGATAGTAAATCCCGCGTTTATAGCCGTAACAGATATCACTCTTGACGAGCATCAGAAAGAGATGGAAGAAGGTGAGACCTTCAAACTTACCGCTACAATAACGCCCGAAGACGCAACCGATAAGACAATCACATGGAGTTCATCATCGGAGGCAGTGGCGACGGTTTCCGATACGGGTGTAGTAACAGCAGTAAGTTATGGTACTGCCACAATCTATGCTACGGCATCAAATGGCAAGTATGACGTCTGCGAGGTGACCGTGCTGAGAGGTAATGTGGATGTGACAGGCATCGTTCTCTCCAATGCCGATCTTTTGATGGAGGTAGGAGACAAGGCGAGCCTCACGGCTATGGTAGAGCCGGCAGATGCTACGGTGACAGCAGTAACATGGCAGACGGCCAACCCCTCGATTGCTACGGTAGATGAGAATGGCAATGTGGAAGCCATCGGAGTAGGTGAGACTATTATTACCGTCACTTCAGTGTCTAATCCGGAGATAACGGCAACCTGTAATGTTACTGTCAAAAGCGGTATCATTAATGTAGTGGGTATAACCTTGGATGAACATAGCAAGGAACTTGAGGAGGGTGACGACTTCACACTTACAGCCACTATCACTCCGAGCGATGCTACAGATAAGAGTGTAACATGGACATCATCGAATACAGCCGTGGCTACTGTGTCTGACACCGGTAAGGTGACGGCAGTATCCGTAGGTGCGGCCACGATTTATGCAACCGCCTCCAACGGCGCCTTTGACACTTGTGACATCACTGTATTTAAAGATATAGACCCGACCGGTGTTATCATATCGGCAGCGGATATTACGTTGACGGTAGGAGATACAGCCGCACTTCAGGCATTTGTTCAACCCGATGATGCCACTGATAAGACAGTGACCTGGTCGTCTGCCAATCCTGGCATAGCCACAGTGGATGCATCAGGTGTAGTGACTGCAGTAGAGGCAGGCGAGGCTATCGTCACTGTTAAGACAGTTAATGGCCTCGAGGCTACTTGTAAGGTGACTGTTATGCCGGTTATAGTGTCAGTGACGGGCATCACGCTTGATCCTAAAGAGAAAGAGGTGACAGTAGGTGATACCTTCAAAATAAACGCCTCAATCGAACCGAGCAATGCTTCCGATCTTACCATCACCTGGAAATCTTCGGATCCCGCTAAGGCTACTGTTTCCGAGACCGGTGAGGTAATTACAAAAGAGCCGGGCGAAGTGATCATCTACGCATCCTCAGCCAATGGCGTAACTTCTGAATGTAAGGTTACGATAAATCCGGGTTATGTGGAGGTGACGAGTATATCGCTCTCCAATAGCACGCTCACTATGACTGAAGGAGATGTGTCAGATCTTCTGGCTATTATTATTCCGGCCGATGCCACGAATCAAAAGGTAAGTTGGAAGATAGACAACTCTGAAATAGCCACTGTAGAAGATGCTTCCGCTACGGATGATAGCGGTTTGATAACCAACAAGAGTATAGTCACCGCCTTGAAGGCGGGCAATGCCGTTATAACTGTTACATCGTTGTCGGATCCGGATGTGTCGGCAGAATGTGTTCTGACTGTGCTTCCTGCGTATCGTCCGGTGATGAGCATCACTCTCAACGAGCATACTAAGGAGCTCGAGCAAGAAGAGACATTTACTCTCGAGGCGACTGTTACGCCCGAGGATGCTTCGGATAAGACAGTGACATGGAGCACATCGGCGGAAGATGTGGCTACAGTCTCCGATACCGGTGTCGTAACGGCAGTCAGTCCAGGCACAGCGATTATCTATGCAACGGCATCGAATGGTCTTTATGACGCATGTGAGGTGACAGTGCTGAAGGGTGAAGTGGCCGTGACGCGCATTTCACTTTCTCAGACTGAAATGACGCTTACTGAAGGAGACGTTTCCGATCTTTTAGCCATCGTTATACCGTCGGATGCCACCGACCAGCGCGTGACATGGGCAATAGATAATAGCGAAATAGCAATGGTAGAACCGGAGCAGAGTCGCGAACTGCCTGTCAGCGTAGCCGGTAAGAGCATAATTACTGCGCTTATGGCCGGCGAGGCTATTATCACCGTAACCTCTGTATCTAATCCGGAGGTGTCAGCGGAATGTCACCTGACCGTGCTTCCTGCATATCGCCCTGTGACAGGCATAAGCCTTAACGAGCATACTAAGGAACTTGATCAGGAAGAGACATTCACTCTCGTGGCAACCATTACACCGGAAGATGCTTCAGATAAGAGCGTGACATGGAGCTCGTCTGCAGAGACAGTAGCGACAGTCTCCGAGACCGGCTTAGTGACAGCCGTAAGTCCCGGCACAGCGATTATCTATGCTACGGCATCAAATGGTCTGTATGACGCCTGTGAGGTGACCGTGCTGAAGGGTGAGGTGGCTGTAACGCGCATATCCCTCTCGCAGACTGAAATGACGCTTACCGAAGGAGACGTTTCCGATCTGTTAGCGATTGTCATCCCCTCGGATGCTACCGACCAGCGCGTGACATGGTCAATAGATGACAGCGAAATTGCTACTGTAGAGCCGGAGTCAACTCGCGAATTGCCGATAAGCGTGGCAGACAAGAGCATAATTACCGCCCTGAAGGCCGGCGAGGCAATAATCACCGTAACCTCCGTTTCGAATCCGGAGGTGTCCGCCGAATGCCGGCTGACAGTTATTCCGGCCTACCATCCAGTATTGGGCATTACGCTTAATGAGCATACCAAAGAACTCGAGCAGGAAGAGACATTCACTCTCGAGGCGACCATTACGCCTGAGGATGCTTCGGATAAGACAGTGATCTGGAGTTCGTCTGCAGAGGGTGTGGCGACAGTGTCCGACACAGGCGTTGTGACAGCCGTAAGTCCCGGCACCGCCATTATCTATGCAACGGCATCAAATGGTATGTATGACGCATGTGAGGTGACAGTACTTAAAGGAGATGTCGATGTATTGAGAATATCTCTCTCGCAGACTGAAATGACACTGAATGAAGGCGACGTTTCCGATTTGTTAGCCATTGTCATCCCGTCGGATGCCACCGACCAGCGCGTTACGTGGTCAATAGAGAACGACGAAATCGCAACGATAGACCCATTGACTACTCTTGAAGAAGAGATCAGCGTTGCAAGCAAGAGCATAATTACCGCACTCAAAGCCGGCGAGACTGTGATCACCGTGACATCAGTATCTAATCCGGAGGTAAGTGCGGAATGTAAACTGACCGTGCTGTCAGCCTTCGTGCCCGTAGAGACAATCACACTCAACGAGCATGAGAAGGTGATAGAAGAGGGTGAAAAGTTTACCCTCATCGCCACAGTCACTCCCGAAAATGCGACCGACAGGAGCATAACCTGGGTTTCCTCCAATCCGAACATTGCTGATGTGTCAGCAGAGGGAGAGGTGACGGGTATCTCAATGGGTGAGGCCACAATTTACGCTTCGACTTGCAATGGTCTTACCGACAGGTGTGTAGTCACCGTCGTGAGAGATGTGGATGTGACAGAGATTACTCTTTCCAACAGCGAACTCTTCCTGACTGTGGGCGAGGAGACAGACGTAATAGCCATCGTGCTGCCGGCGGACGCCACTGATAAGCGCGTCACCTGGATGTCTGAAGATAGCGGCATAGCCACCGTGGATGCAGATGGAAATGTGACTGCAATAAGCGTTGGCGAGACTAAACTGATTGTCACATCAGTGTCTAATCCCAATGTCACGGCAGAGTGCCGAGTTGTGGTGTCTGAACCCTTCATCTCTGTAGAGGGTATAACTCTCAATGAGGAATATCTTACCCTTGACGAAGGAGAGGTATTCACTCTCATCGCTACTGTAACACCTGAGACGGCTACAGATAAGACGGTGACCTGGAGGTCTTCCGATGAGGCTATTGCCACAGTGTCTGCCTCCGGAGATGTAACGGCCATCAGTGCCGGTGAGGCTGTGATTTACGCCTCTACTTCCAACGGTCTGACAGCCATTTGTTACGTAACGGTAAATAGAGGTGACGTAGAGGTGACTCATATCACTCTCTCCAACTCAGAGTTGCTTTTGACCGAAGGAGAGACCGCCGAACTGATACCGTTGCTGCGTCCGTTTGACGCTACAGACCAAAGCGTCACCTGGACCTCCGACGATGAAGCGACAGCTACGGTAAATGAGAACGGCATAGTGTCAGCCATAAAGCAGGGCGTGACGATAGTGAGAGCCACTACCGGCAACGGGCTGACGGCAGAATGTAAGGTGACAGTCGTGCCTCTCATCATACCGGTGACTGACATTTCTCTCAATAAG
>VIDP01033002.1_pt1 | contig 11854 bp, 11 predicted proteins | sample 5025131 | NCBI WGS metagenome assembly VIDP01 (sample SAMN11853144, study PRJNA449069) | gut metagenome | isolation source: stool from male vole | host: Microtus ochrogaster | place: USA:Florida | collected 2017
AGCGCAACTACACCGACGCTGAAAAGTTCGACTACGCCCCCTATAACTTCGACGACGCCATGGACAACTACACCCGCGTCCTCGAAATCGTTGGCGAAATGTGTGGCGACATCGTTGCCGCTAATGCCGAAGATGTTGATCATCAGGGACCGCGCGTTGAAAACGGCCGCGTAATCTATGCCGACGGCACTCAGGTAAACCTCGATGCCTGCCGCAAGGCCGGTCTCATGGGCATGTCGATGCCCCGCCGACTCGGTGGCCTGAACTTCCCGATTACCCCCTACATCATGGCTGCCGACATCGTTAGCCGTGCTGACTGCGGATTTGAAAACCTCTGGGGCCTTCAGGACTGCGCCGAAACAATCTATGAATTCGGCTCTGAAGAACAGAAAGAAAAATTCATTCCCCGCGTTTGCGAAGGCGAAACCATGTCGATGGACCTTACCGAGCCCGACGCCGGCTCCGACCTCCAGGCCGTAATGCTCAAAGCTACCGAGCAGCCCGACGGTACCTGGCGCCTCAACGGTGTTAAGCGCTTCATCACCAACGGTGACGCCGACATCCACTTGGTGCTCGCCCGCTCTGAAGAGGGCACCCGCGACGGTCGCGGCCTTTCGATGTTTATCTACGACAAGCGCGACGGCGGAGTAACCGTTCGCCGCATCGAAAACAAAATGGGCATCAAAGGCTCGCCCACATGCGAACTCGTTTATAAAAACGCTCCGGCAGTTCTTTGCGGTTCGCGCCGCATGGGCCTGATCAAATACGTTATGGCGCTGATGAACGGTGCCCGCCTCGGCATCGCTGCCCAAAGCGTGGGCGTTAGCGAACTCGCCTATCGCGAAGCTCTTGCTTATGCAAATGAGCGTCGTCAGTTCGGCAAGCCGATTATCGAGTTCCCCGCCGTATACGAAATGATTGCCGTTATGAAGGCCCGTCTGGATGCTTCGCGCTCGCTTTTGTATGAAACTTCGCGCTACGTTGACCTCTACAAGGCCTATGAGGATATCGCCAAAGAGCGTCCCCTCACCCTCGAAGAAAAGAAAGAGTGCAAATATTACTCCAAGCTCGCCGACGCATGCACTCCGCTTGCAAAAGGCCTCGGCTCGGAATATGCCAACCAAAACGCCTATGACTGCATTCAGGTTCATGGTGGCTCGGGCTTCATGAAGGAATACGCTTGCGAACGACTCTATCGCGACGCACGCATCACCTCAATCTACGAAGGCACCACCCAGCTGCAGGTTGTAGCAGCTATCCGCCACGTCACCACCGGCACCATCAACCTGCTCATCGACTCTTATCGCGAGCAGCTTGCCGCCGGCGCAGAACTCACTCCTGAGCTCGCCCGCATTAAGGCCAACCTCGAAACCATGACCGAAAAGTTCCAGCAGGCCGTAACCGCGGTTGCTTCAACCAAAGATCAGCCCTATATCGACTTCATGGCCCGTCGCCTCGTTGAAATGGCCGGCAATATTGTTATGAGCTACCTGCTTCTGCTCGATGCCCAGCGCACTGCGAGCTTCACAAAGTCGGCCGTTGTTTACAACAACATGGCTCAGGCTCTCGTTAATCAGCATTGCGACTTCATCGCCTCGTTCAATCCTGCTGAAATCGCCTGCTATCAGGCCTGAAAATATTGAATAGCCCTCGTTAAGTCCCTAAAGCCCGTTGCGGCTTTAGGGACTTTTATACATTTTAAATATTTTTTTGGTAACTATACCGCTGGTTTAAGATTTTTTTCGTAAATTTGCGCCTATAATAGACCCAAAATACATAGTTTTGTTACCATAAAAAACTGTATGATAACGTTATCCATCTCAAATGGCGTCCTGGCCATCACCGCCGCGGTTACGGGCATTGCCCTGGTTGCGCTGGCTCTGGTAGTTGCCGGGTTGCTGTCGCCCCGCTCTTATAATGTGCAGAAAGGCGAGCCGTATGAGTGCGGCATTCCAACCCGTGGCGAGTCCATGGCTCAGTTTAAAATTGGCTATTATCTTTATGCCATTCTCTTTCTGATGTTCGACGTTGAATGTGTCTTCCTGTTCCCTTGGGCAGTTAATATGCGCGACCTCGGTGGCCAGGGCATTCTTTGCATCGCCGTATTTTTCTCAATTCTTGTGCTGGGCCTCGTCTATGCCTGGCGGAAAGGAGCCTTACAATGGAAGTAACCGCCCAGGGTGTTCCCTACGAAGCCTTTAAGGACAACGAATATATCGAGTCCCTCGTAAACGAACTGAAAGCCAACGGAACAAACGTTATCGTCGGCTCTCTCGATAAACTCATCAACTGGGGCCGTTCAAACTCAATCTGGCCTCTGACCTTTGCAACCTCGTGTTGCGGTATTGAATTCATCGCTTTGGGCGCTGCCCGTTATGACTTTGCCCGCTTCGGCTGGGAAGTTGCCCGTTCGTCGCCACGCCAGGCCGACTTTATGATGGTCGCCGGTACGATTGTGCACCGCATGGCGCCGGTAGTCCGCCGTCTGTATGATCAGCTCGCCGAGCCGAAATATGTTATTGCCTGCGGTGGCTGCGCTATTTCGGGCGGTCCGTTTAAGAATAGCTATCACGTTCTGAAAGGTGTTGGCGAAATTATTCCCGTCGACGTTTACTGCCCCGGTTGTCCTCCCCGCCCCGAAGCTATGATTTATTCCATTATGCAGCTTAGCCGCAAAATGAAAGTCGAAAAATTCTTTGGCGGTGTGAATCGCAAGGAAAACCAGAAGGAATTCCTTAAAAACCATCCGGTCGAAGAGATGACCGACTAATTCATCCATTAGCAAATAAAAACCATAACAGATACTCGAGAGTATGGCAAATCTACAGGAAACCGTGGCTCAGAAGTTCCCCGCCGTTGAAATCGCCCAGGGTGAAACCCTTGAATTCAACGTTGCCGACGCCCAACTTCATGACCTGGTCACCACCCTGCGCAACGAATTCGGCTACGATAACCTCCGCGCCCTCATAGGCATGGACTGGGGCGAGCAGCTCGGCGTTGTTTACTATATTGTAAACTCCAAAACCTACGATATGGTGCGCCTGAAAACCGTTGCCGACAGCCGCGAAAATCCCTTCCTTCACTCAATCAGCGACCTCTACGCCATTGCCGGAGTTTACGAGCGCGAAGTTTACGACTTTTATGGCATAAAGTTCATCGGAAACCCCGACATGCGCCGACTCTTTCTGCGCAACGACTGGGTCGGGTTCCCTTTCCGTAAAGACTATAACGCCGACCCTCAGGTCAACCCCGTGCGCCTCGACCATGAAACGGTTGAAGATTCAACCGTTTACTACGAAGAAGACGCTAACGGCAATATAGTTGAAAAGCAACGCGTAATTTTCCGTCCGGACCAGTTTGTGGTCAACATCGGCCCGCAACACCCCGCAACCCACGGTGTGCTCCGCCTGCGCACTGCAGTCGATGGCGAAACGATAACCAAAATCGACCTCTATCTCGGTTATATCCATCGCGGAATCGAAAAACTTTGTGAAGGACAAGGCTATCCGCAGACTCTCCACTATACTGACCGCCTTGACTACCTTTCGGCAATGATTAACCGCCACGGCCTCTGCCTTTGCATTGAAAAGGCAATGGGACTCGAGGTTCCCCGCCGCGCACAGGTAATCCGCGTGATTATGGACGAGCTGAACCGCATTAACTCCCACTTGCTTGCCATGGGTACATTCTGCATGGACCTTGGTGCGACCACAATGCTCTTCTATCCTCTGCGCGAACGCGAACGCATTCTCGATATCTTCGAAAAGACTACCGGCGCCCGCATGACTTTCAACTATAACACCATCGGCGGCGTTATGGCTGACCTCGACCCCAACTTCGTCAGTGATGTCAAGGCTCTGCTTGAAGTTATGCCTAAAGCCATTAAGGAATACAATAAGGTATTCACCGGAAATATCATAGCCAAAAACCGTATGGAAGGCGTTGGCATTCTGAAAAAAGAAGATGCCATCAGCTACAACATTACCGGTCCTACAGCCCGCTCCGCAGGCTGGAACTATGATGTTCGCCGCGCCCGTCCTTATGGCATTTATAATGAACTTGACTTCAAGGTGGTTACCCGCGAAGGCGGCGACTCCATGGATCGCTTTAAGGCCCGCATAACCGAAATGGAAGAAAGCTGCAAGATTATCGCCCAGCTCATCAACAAGATTCCCGAAGGCGAAATCTGCGCTAAAGTTCCCAAAATCATTAAACTGCCCGAAGGTCACTGGTTCCAGGAAGTGGAAACCGGCAAGGGCGCCTTCGGCTGCTACATTGAAAGCACCGGCACCGCCCAGCCCTTCCGCCTGAAACTCAACTCGCCCTGCTTCCCTCTGGCTGCGGTTGTTGACCATCTGGTCAGCGGCAACAAGATTGCCGACCTCATAACCATTGGCGGCTCGCTCGACTATATCGTTCCCGACATCGACAGATAAAGCCTCTCTGACTCCATTCATCATCCACTCCATCATTCACGTTTATGCAAGACTTATCCTTTATAACCGGCTGGATCGATAATTTTTTGAGCGTTACCTGCGGCATGGCACCCTGGCTTACCGTAACCGTTGAGTGTGTGCTCATCGGCCTCGGACTGCTCGTGCTCTATGCTCTTCTGGCTCTTTTCTACATCTATTTCGAGCGTAAGGTCTGCGCCGCATTCCAGTGCCGTCTCGGCCCGAACCGCGTAGGCCCCATGGGTCTGCTGCAGTCGTTTGCCGACATGTTTAAAATGCTCATCAAGGAGCTTATTCCGCTGAACCATGCAGATAAATTCCTGTTTGGTCTCGCTCCGTTCCTGGTGATTCTGGCATCGATGCTCGCATTTGCCGTGCTCCCCTGGGGCAACGGCCTGCAGGTTATCGACTTCAATATCGGCATTTTCTTCCTGCTTGCAACCAGCTCCATCGGTGTTTTAGGCATTCTGCTGGCCGGTTGGTCATCCAACAATAAGTTCACCCTTATCGGCGCGCTCCGTTCGGGTGCGCAGATGGTCAGCTACGAAATCTCCATTTCGCTCTGTGTGGTAACTATGGTTTGTCTGGCGGGCACCATGAGCGTTAGCGAAATCGTTGCTCAGCAGGCCGACGGATGGTTTATTTTCAAAGGTCATATCCCCGCAATTATTGCCTGCCTTATCTACATAGTTGCCGGCACGGCCGAAACCAACCGCGGCCCGTTTGACCTTCCCGAAGCTGAATCGGAGCTCACCGCCGGTTACCACACCGAATACTCGGGCATGCACTTCGGCTTCTTCTATCTTGCCGAATATCTGAATCTGTTCATTATCGGCGGTGTTGCCGCTCTGCTTTTCTTCGGCGGCTGGATGCCCTTCCACATTCCCGGCTGGGACGGCTTCAACGCTGTTATGGACTATATTCCCTCGTTCCTCTGGTTCCTTGCCAAGGCAGTGGTTATCACCTTCGTGATGATCTGGTTCAAATGGACCTTCCCCCGCTTGCGTATTGACCAGCTCCTCTCTTTCGAGTGGAAATATCTGATGCCCCTCTCGCTGGTTAACCTGGTTCTGATGGTTCTGATTATCACTACCGGTTTCCACTTCTAATTCCAATTCAAAAACTCCCAACCCAACTTAATAATGAGCGAACAATTCGGTAAGGTAGCCCAGGTCATCGGCCCTGTTGTTGACGTTGCTTTCAGCGGCGATGCCTCTCAGCTCCCCCCTATCTACAGCGCACTGAAAATTACCCGTCCCGACGGCTCGGAGCTGATTCTCGAAGTTGAACAGCATATCGGTGAACAAACCGTGCGTTGCGTGGCCATGGAGAGTACCGACGGCCTCCAGCGCGGCATTAAGGTTGAAAACCTCGGACAGCCGATTGCAGTGCCGACCGGCGAGCAAGTAAAAGGCCGCCTGATGAACGTTATCGGGCAATCTATCGACAACTTGCCGCAACTCAAGCGAGATGATCTCCGTCCGATTCACCAGCCGGCCCCGAAGTTTGAAGACCTTACGATTTCTACCGAAATCCTGCAGACCGGCATTAAGGTTATCGACCTGCTCGAACCCTACTCGAAGGGCGGTAAAATCGGTTTGTTCGGTGGCGCCGGCGTAGGCAAAACCGTGCTTATCATGGAGCTCATCAATAATATTGCCAAAGGCCACAACGGCTTCTCGGTATTTACCGGTGTCGGCGAGCGTACCCGCGAGGGTAACGACCTGCTCCGCGAAATGATTGAGTCCGGAGTTATCAAATACGGCGAAACTTTCGAAAAGGGTATGGAACAAGGTCAGTGGGACCTCTCGACCGTCGATATGGACAAGGTTAAGGAGAGTCAGGCTGCCCTGGTGTTCGGTCAGATGAACGAGCCTCCGGGTGCACGTTTGCGCGTGGCGCTGACCGGCCTCACTGTTGCCGAACAGTTCCGCGACCAGGATGGCGGCGGTAAAGATATTCTTCTCTTTATCGACAATATTTTCCGTTTCACCCAGGCCGGTTCGGAAGTTTCCGCTCTGCTGGGCCGTATGCCGTCGGCCGTAGGTTATCAGCCGACCCTCGCCTCTGAAATGGGTACTCTCCAGGAGCGTATCACTTCAACCAAAAATGGCTCTATTACCTCCGTGCAGGCAATCTATGTGCCGGCCGATGACTTGACCGACCCTGCGCCGGCAACCACTTTCAGCTTCCTGGATGCAACAACGGTGCTGTCGCGTAAAATTGCCGAGCTCGGCATCTATCCCGCGGTTGACCCCCTGGAATCTACATCACGTATTCTCGACCCCAACGTTATCGGCGAGGAGCATTATAACACTGCTCAGGCCGTTAAGCAACTTCTGCAGAAATATAACGAGCTTCAGGATATCATTGCCATTCTCGGTGTTGATGAACTTTCCGATGACGATAAGCTCGTAGTTGCCCGTGCCCGTCGCGCACAGCGTTTCCTGTCGCAGCCGTTCAATGTTGCCGAGCAGTTCACCGGCCTCCCCGGCGTTATGGTTCCTCTCAACGAAACCATCCGCGGCTTCAAGATGATTCTTTCCGGCGAAATGGACCAATATCCCGAGCAGGCCTTCCTCAACGTAGGCACTATCGACGATGCCATTGCCAAAGGCAAGAAAATGCTCGCCGAAGTTAAGTAATATCCCTAAGAATAATCAGCAATGACTCTACGCCTAATATCTCCTTCCGATATCGTTTTCGAAGGTACGGTCGACTCGGTGACGCTGCCCGGCTCCATGGGCTTGTTTACCGTGCTGCCGCGCCACGCCGCCCTGGTTTCGACTCTGGCGAAAGGCACGATTACCTATTCGGCCGAAGGCGAACAGCATCAGGTGGCTACCGATGGCGGTCTGGTCGACGTTCTTAACGACGTAGTTTCAGTTTGCATTTACTAATAACCCAATGGCTCAACTAAAGTCACTCATAATCTCTCTGCTATGCCTGCTGACGCTGGGTGTGGCGCCGGCTGCTGCTTCCGATGGAGGCAAATTCAGCCCCAAAGAGATTATTTTCGAGCATCTGGGCGATGGCTACGGATGGGAAGTACCTTTCGACCATCACCACCGCATTCCCCTGCCGGTTATGGTTTGGGCCAATGATGGGTCGTTCCATTGCTTCAGCTCGGCTCATCTCGACCATCACGCCGTTTATAACGAGGGCTCATACGTTTGGACTGTTCCCGCCGAAGGCGACAACAAGGGCAAAGTCGTTCAGGTTCTGCCCGACGGTAGCGAAGTTAAGCCGAAATTCGACATTTCGATTACCAAAAACGTTTGTGCCCTATGGATAGCCGTTATCGTTACCCTTTTGGTGTGCCTCCCCGTTGCCAGGTGGCACAAGAAACACGGCTTCCTGGCTCCCCGCGGTTTCGTAGGGGCGATTGAAGAGCTGATTGAATTCATCTATAAGGGCGTAATCAAGCCGACGCTGAAGGAAGATTCGCGCCGCTTCGCCCCGTATCTGCTGACGGTGTTCATGTTCATATTCATCATGAACCTCTTGGGGCTCATGGTGATATTCCCCGGCGGCGCCAATCTTACCGGCAATATTGCGGTAACCCTGGTTCTTTCGCTTATAACTTTCTTCTGCACAAACCTGTTTGCCCGCAAGCACTACTGGAAGGAAATCTTTTGGCCCGATGTGCCTCTGTGGCTCAAATGCCCGATACCGATCATGCAGGTAATCGAGCTGTTCGGCGCCCTTACCAAACCCGCGTCGCTTACAGTGCGTCTGTTTGCCAATATGATGGGCGGCCACATGATAGTCATCGTGCTAACGCTGCTAATCTTCATCATGGCCGACTTCGGAGCTGCCGCCACCGGAATGGCAACTGGTGTAAGCATGATATTCAGCCTCTTTATGCTGCTGCTCGATGTGCTCGTCAGCTTCATCCAGGCTTTCGTATTCACTATGCTCTCAACAACGTTCATAGCCATGGCCCAGGAACGCGGCCACGACGAACATCACGCAACCGCCTAACCCCGACAATCACTCAAACCGAATATATAAACCACTCAAAACTTAATAATTATGTTAGCTCTTATTCTTGACATTGCAATTCAGTATCTCGGCGCCGGCTTTGGCGCTGCAATCGCAGCAATCGGTGCCGGCATCGGCATCGGCAAAATCGGTTCTTCCGCCATGGAAGCCATCGCCCGTCAGCCTGAAGCTGCCAACGACATCCGTTCGAACATGATCGTTATCGCCGCCCTTATCGAAGGCGTAGCCCTGTTCGCCGTTATCGTTTGCCTGCTCTGTCTCTTCGTATAATAATCCTGCCCCTTTTTCTAAAAAACCTCAATGGAACTCTTCACCCCTGACTTCGGCCTGATATTCTGGATGTTCGTGGCCTTTGCCGTGCTCTTCCTGCTGTTGTGGAAGTTCGCATGGCCCGCGATTATGAAAGGAGTCGACAGCCGCGCCGACCTTATCGACCAGGGAGTGCTGTATGCCCGCGAGGCAAAGGAGCAGCTCGACAATGCCAAGCAGCAAGCCGAGGAATTCGAGGCACAGGCCCGTGTGCGTCAGGCTGAAATCCTGCGTGAAGCCGACCGCATGAAGTCGCAAATTATTGAAGAAGCGCGCACCCAGGCCTCGCGCGAAGCCAAAAAAGAAATGGACGCCGCCAAGGTTGCCATTGAGCAGGCTCGAAAAGAGGCTCAGCAGAGCTTCCGCGATGAAGTGAGCGCTGCGGCCCTGACTATTGCGCAGCAGGTAGTAGGTCAGACTCTTGCCAACCCCGAAGCTCAAGCCAAACTCGTTGACAATATTCTCGACAATATCGAAAAAGCCGACTGATGGACCAGGGACTCATACCTCGACGCTACGCTAAAGCACTCTTCTTGCTCGCCGCCGAAAAAGGTGTCGACGCCGAAGTGTATGCCGCCATGCAGCAACTTTGTGGCGCTTTCGACTCCGAACCCGACTTGCAGAAAGCCATTGCCAACCCCCATGTAGATGTTGCCGATAAAGAGGCTCTTGTTGCCGCCGCTACCTCGGCCAATCCGCTCGTTGCCGACACAGTGCGCCTGCTTGCGCGCAACCGCCGCCTCGACATGCTCCGTGCCGTAGCCCTCAGCTATGTTGCGCTTTACCGTTCGGAACATAATATCTATCGCGTTGACATTACCAGCGCAGCTCCTCTGCAGGCTCCCGAACTCTTACGCATACAGACTCTGGTCAACAAACATCTGCCCGCGAACTCAACCGCCGAATTCTCCGAAGCGGTCAACCCCGACCTTATCGGCGGTTTCACAATTGCTGTAGACAACGAATTGCTCGACGCTTCCGTTGCCAGCGACCTCAAACAACTCCGATTAAAACTTTTAAGCCATTGAACAAATGACTAACCCAAGCGAAGTTTCTCAAATACTTAAGCAACAGCTCGAAAATATTAACCGTAAGGTGGAATTCGAGGAAACGGGCTCAGTGCTCGAAGTCGGCGATGGCGTTGCCCACGTCTATGGCCTTGATAATGTCTGCGCCAACGAGCTCGTTGAGTTCGAAAACGGCGTCAAAGGCGTTGCCCTCAACCTCGAAGAAAGCAATGTCGGCGTTATTCTGCTGAATAATGTTGACCGGGTAACCGAAGGTATGAAAGTGCGCCGCACCGGCGAAATCGCCTCCATTCCCGTGGGCGAAGGGCTCCTTGGGCGCGTCATCAATGTTCTCGGCGAGCCCGTTGACGGTCGTGGCGAAATCCAGGGCGAACGTATCCACCTGCCCCTGGAGCGCAAGGCCCCCGGCGTGATCTATCGCCAGCCGGTTAAAACACCGCTGCAAACCGGCATCAAGGCCGTTGACTCAATGGTGCCCATCGGCCGCGGTCAGCGCGAACTTATAATCGGTGACCGCCAGATTGGTAAAACCGCTATTGCCATCGATACCATCATCAACCAGCGCGACAATTTCAAAGCCGGAAAGCCGGTATATTGCATCTACGTTGCCATCGGCCAGAAAGCTTCGAGCATTGCCGCAACGGTTGAGACCCTGCGCAAAAACGGAGCTATGGACTATACCGTAGTGGTTGCCGCATCGGCCTCTGATTCCGCCGCCATGCGCTACTATTCGCCCTTTGCCGGTGTGGCCATCGGCGAATATTTCCGCGATACCGGCCGCGATGCCCTTATCGTTTATGATGACCTGTCAAAACAGGCTGTCAGCTATCGCGAAATCTCGCTGATTCTTAAGCGTCCCTCCGGCCGCGAAGCATATCCCGGCGATATTTTCTACCTCCATTCGCGCCTTTTGGAGCGTGCAGCCCGCATTATCGACTCGCAGGAAGTTGCCGAGAAGATGAATGACCTGCCCGAGGCCCTCAAGCCTCTGGTAAAAGGTGGTGGCTCGCTTACCGCACTGCCGATTATCGAAACCCAGGCCGGCGACGTTTCCGCCTATATCCCAACGAACGTAATCTCAATTACCGACGGCCAGATTTTCCTTGAAACCGCGCTGTTTAACCGCGGTATCCGTCCGGCAATCAACGTTGGTATATCAGTTAGCCGCGTAGGTGGTAACGCCCAGATTAAATCGATGAAAAAAGTGGCCGGTACGCTGAAAATCGACCAGGCTCAGTTCCGCGAACTGGAGTCGTTCACCAAATTCGGCGGCGATATGGATGCCGTTACCGCACGCGTTATCGACAAGGGCCGCAAAAACGAGCGTCTGCTCATCCAGCCCCAATATCAGCCCTGGCCCGTTGAAGAGCAGGTTGCCGTTATTTTCTGCGGCACTAAGGGCTTGCTCGAAAATGTGCCGATGGATAAGGTTGCCGAGTTCCAGCAGCGCCTGCTGATGACACTTCGCGCCTCGCATCAGGCCGATGTGCTCGACGTTATCAAGGCCGGACAGCTTACCGACGAAGTAGCAGATATCCTCACTAAAGTTGCCCAAGAAACTGCCGCTCAATATAAGAACTAACAATCGAATAAACTGAAATGGCAACCCTCCGCGATCTTAAAGGGCGTATAGGCTCGGTTTCATCCTCCGAAAAAATTACAGGAGCGATGAAGATGATTTCGTCGGCCAAAATGAACAAGGCCACCCGCGAAATCAAGCGCCTGCTCCCCTTCCGCACCCAGCTGGAAAGCATTATCGGCAACCTCCTCGGAGCTGACGCGGAGTTCACTTCGCCGCTGACCGCTATCCGCCCCGTTAAGCATGCAACCGTGGTTGCATGGGGTAGCGACGACGGCCTTTGCGGTGCCTACAACGTCAATATATTCAAGCAACTGCTTGAACGCCTCAGCTCCCTGCGTAGCCAATACCCCGGGATTGAAATTACCCTTGTGCCCATCGGCCAGAAGCTGCTGCGCGCGTGCAGCGCTCTTGCCGGTGAGGAGATTAAGGTCTCTCCGGCGCCTGAAGGCGGCACCTCCAAGGCCGATGCCGACACC
>VIDP01126826.1_pt1 | contig 11783 bp, 9 predicted proteins | sample 5025131 | NCBI WGS metagenome assembly VIDP01 (sample SAMN11853144, study PRJNA449069) | gut metagenome | isolation source: stool from male vole | host: Microtus ochrogaster | place: USA:Florida | collected 2017
CAACGCATGGTCTGACACCAACACCGGCCGCGACATCACCCACCTCTCGCAGAACCACTCCCTCCTCGAGTCGAGTTACTTGACCTAATACGTAGAAAACGTCTCCTACATGAAGATGAAATACCTCAATCTTTCCTACACGCTGCCCAAGCTCATCAGCAGCAAGATAGGCGCTTCCAACGTGGATTTCTACGGCCAGGTGGAGAACGTGTTCACCCTCACCAAATACACCGGCCTCGACCCCGAAATCCTGCCGGGCCAGTTCGGCGCACACATCGACGCCGGCGGCTATCCCCGCCCCCGCACCTTCACCATCGGTGTAAACCTTCAGTTCTAAACCGCCGAATTAGTAATCTCTACAAATTCCAGAAATGAAAACTCTCAGAAACATCATAAAGAACGCCGCTTGCGTGGCAGTCATCGCTTCGATGGCATGCGCCGCCACCTCGTGCGACGACCTGCTCGACACCAAGCCGCAGGGCGTGTTCACCGACGAACAGATAGGCGACGACGAAGCCACCGACCTCATGACGGCCGCCTATGCTTCGCTGCTGTGCCACTTCTTCCCCGACAACAACAACGCTTCCTTCGCCGGCCCCATCACCAACTGGGTGTTCGACGTGCGCTCCGACGATGCCCTCAAGGGCGGCGGCGAGGTGTCGATGGAAGGCTACATGCACCAGCTCGAGGTGGGCAACGTGCAGAGCGACAACCCCGTGGTCAATTACAAGTGGGTCAACAACTACTACTCCGTGAGCCGCTGCAACACCGCCATCAAGGCCATCCTCAACGCCGAGAGCATCTCGGCCGCCAACAAGGCCAGCTACGTGGCCGAGATGAAGACGCTCCGCGCTTTCTTCTACTTCGACCTCTACCGCATCTACAAGAAGTTCCCCTACTTCGACGAAACCGTGAACGACCCCAGCCAGTGCCGCGCCGACGAATACACCCGCGAGCAGATTCTGGAGTTCATCGAAAACGACCTGGCCACGAGCTACGAAATCCTGCCTGCCACCCAGGAGCTCCCCGGCCGCTTCAACAAATATGTGGCAGCCGCCCTGCTGGCCCGCGTGGCTCTCTTCGACTCCAACTGGGCCATGGCCGAGAAGTATGCCGACTACGTGATTGCCGGCGGTCAGTACCAGCTCTACAACAACTTCCTGGACATGTCGAAGCCCGAGTTCAACAACCAGTATGAATCCGTGCTGGCCGTGCAGTTCTCCTCGGCCAACTCGCCCGACCAGTTCAACTTCAGCAACTGCTTGAACTGCACCTACACCGAGGGCAACCTCTACGGCAACGGCGACGACTTCTACCTGGCCTCGCAGGACCTCGTGAACGCCTTCCGCACCGACGAAGACGGCCTGCCCTACCTCGACGGCTCCTACAACAGCCAGAACGTGGACAAGGCCGACTACGAAGGCAACGTCGATCCCCGCCTTGACTTCACCCTCGGCCGCATAGGCATGCCCTGGCGCTCGCACACCTACACCGACAAGTGGTGCCGCAACATCGAGCTCTACGGCCAGTATTCCGGCAAGAAGCCCTATCCCGCTCCCGAATCGCCCTTCGTTAAGCCCGGTATCGTGCCCTGGGGTGCTTCGTCGCTCAACTTCATCCTCATCCGCTATGCCGACGTGATGCTCATGAAGGCCGAGGCCCTCATCGAACAGAACAAGAGCCTCGACGTGGCCCGCGGCCTCATCAACGACATCCGCCGCAAGGCAGCCCACTCGGTCGACGCTTCCTACACGCCCGTGGATTGCAACCCCATGGTAGCCAACTACTCCGTGGAGGAATATCCCGCCGCCGGCTGGACGCAGGACTACGCCCGCAAGGCCGTGCGCATGGAGCGCCGCCTGGAGCTGGCCATGGAAGGCCTGCGCTGGTTCGACCTCGTGCGCTGGGGCGACGCCGTGCAGACGATGAACAACTACTATGCCTCCGAGGTGCGCTGGCGCAGCTACTATATGGGCGCAGGCCTCTCCGCCGACGAGCTCTACTTCCCCATTCCCGTCGACCAGGTGGACAATGCCGGCGACTTATACAAGTAATCACTCAATCAACATACAACGATGAAAAAGTCAATATCATATAGCCTCGTGGCTCTGGTGCTGCTCCTGTGCGGCGTGCTGGGCGCATGCTCCGAGTTCAAGCCCGAAGGCACTCCCGATGTTCCTGCCATGGCCAAGGCCACGGACCTCACCGCCCAGGTGAGCGGCCGCAAGGTGAACCTGTCGTGGAACCTCCCCGCCGGCAATGATGTGACCGGTGTGAAAATCCTCGTGAACGGCGACAACAACGCCGCCATCACCCTCCCGGGCCACGTCACGGACTACACCGTCAAGGGCCTGTCGCTGGGCAAGGAGTACTACTTCACCGTGAAGGTGCTCTACGACGGCGGCTACGTTTCGGAAGGCATCACCGTGACCACCGCCATGCCCGACCAGCTCGAAGGCGTGAAGATGGCCTATCTGATGACCGCCCCGGACATCGCATCGCTGCCCGACGACGACGAGCAGGCTGCCGCCACCTGGTTTGCTGCCCAGCCCGACGCAGAGCTCATCCAGCCCTCGCAGCTGGCCACCCTCGACACGGATTTCTACCCCGTTATCTGGATCGAGATCGACCGTGTCGACATGCCCATGGGATGGGAGAACCTGCCCGAGGAGCTTACCAACCCCGCCACCATCGCCGCCCTCAAGGAGTACTCCGAAAACGGCGGCAGCCTCTACCTGGCCAACATGGCCACGCAGCTCACCGTGCCCCTGGGCATCGTGCCGGACAACATGGCTCCCACCGTCTACGGCAACGGCCAGGGTGGCTGGGGTGATGACGTGTGGGTGATCAACCCCTACCTGGGCTGGGACTTCCAGAACGGCTCCGACCAGGGTTTCTACGACCGCACCGCCCACGAAATCTTCAAGGGCCTGACCCTCGAAGACCCCAACGGCTACGGCTACCTGACGCTTCCGCTCATCGGCCCCGGCCAGCGCGAAGACGACAACTGCCTCTGGGACTGCAACATCTACGGCAAGGGCGACCAGCCCGACGTGATCAAGAACTTCGAGCTCACCACCAACTCGCTCGTGCTGGCCACATGGGGCCACGTGCGCGACCACTGCGTGGCCGGCCTCGTGGAGTTCTTCTCCACTCCCACCCACGGCCGCTGCATCGCCAACGGCTTCGCAGCCTATGAATGGAACCAGAACTCCGGCGAGAACCCCTATCAGGGCAACGTCGAGAAGCTCACGCTCAACATCCTGAACTACCTTAAGTAAGCAATCTATACATTATACAACGACCACCGTCGGTGCCTCGCGCACCGACGATGGTTTCACCATTTAAATCGCATGAGCAAAATTTCCAAGATACTTAAGCTTGCTCTGGTCTTTATAGACGCCCTGATTCCGCTCTCGCACGAAGCCCGCGAGGTGGCCAGGTTCTCCATGGAAAACAAGGGTGACAAAATCACCGAAACCGTATCCGGCGACAAATTCGACATCAACGGCGTGCACGCTGCCGAAAACGTGCCCGGCGCCGTGGGCAGCGCGCTGCGCTTCGACGGCTACTCCACATATATCGACGCCACGCTGGCCGACATCGTGCCCGCTGGCTCGAAGCAGCTCACGGCATCCGTGTGGCTGGCCGTGGAGACCTATCCCATAGTGGAACTAGACGTGAACACACCTGAGCAGGTGGCCATAGCCTCGTGCATCGACGAGACGGCCAAGACCGGCTTCGGATTCTTCATCGGTTTCGACGGACGCTATTCATTCAAGACATTCGTGAGCGGCTGGCCGCTTGAGCTCAAGGTCGATGCCCCGCTCGCCCGCTACGAGTGGGTGAACCTCACGGCCGTGGTCGACACCGACGCCCGCACCGCCACACTCTACAACAACGGCACGGCCGTGGCCACGGCCAAGGCTTCGGGCACCGTGGCCACCGGCAACTCCGCCATGAGGATAGGCCGCAGCTTCAACGAGCGCTTCAGCGGCCCCTTCTGCCTCACCTCGTTCAACGGCCTGGTCGACGACATTGCCGTGTGGGACGAGGCGCTCCCCGCAACCACCATAGCGGCGTGGACGGCCGAAAACGACGCCGAGCTGGCCGTGCAGCCCGCACGCTTCGACGGCGACCCCATGCGCCCCGCATTCCACGGAATGCCCGGCGCCAACTGGACCAACGAGACCCACGGCCTCACTTACTCCAACGGCCGCTACCACCTCTTCTTCCAGAAGAACGCCAACGGTCCCTACATGTCGCGCCTCCACTGGGGCCATCTCTCGAGCGAGAACCTCTACGACTGGCAGGAAGAGCCCATCGCGCTGGCTCCCGGCACCGACTTCGACATGAAGGGTTGCTGGTCGGGCTGCGTGTACACCGACGACGCCCTCACGGGCGGCAAGCCTGCCATCATCTACACCGGCGTGGACTATGTTAAGGCCGTGATTGCTGGAGCCACGGCGCTCGACGACGACCTGCTGGCATGGCAGAAAGCCCCGGCACCCCTCATCAACGGTCGCCCCGACGGTCTCTCCGACGACTTCCGCGACCCCTACTTCTTCCGCACCGCCTCCGGCGCCTACATAATCGTGGGTTCGAGCAAGGGCGGCAAGGGCACCACCACGCTCCACCGCTACGACCCAGCCTCGGGCAAATGGAGCAACGACGGCAAGACCTTCTTCACGGGCAGCGACGCCGCCACCTGCGGCACTTTCTGGGAGATGCCCACCATCACCCCAATGGGCGACAAATGGCTCTTCACGGCCACCCCGCAGAACACCGCCAAGGGCGTGGCCGCACTCTACTGGGTGGGCACCATCAACGCCGACGGCACTTTCAGCGCCGATAAGGCCGCTCCCTCGACAATCGAGCTGCCGGACTTCGCCCGCGACGGCTACGGCCTGCTCTCGCCCTCGATATTCACCCGCGACGGCAAGACGATAGCCCTGGGCATCGTGCCCGACAAGCTGCCCTCGCAGGCCAACTACGACCTGGGCTACGCCCACACCTACTCGCTGCCCCGCGAGTGGTGGCTCGACAGCGAGGGCCGTCTGTGCCAGAAACCTTTCTCGGGCCTCTCGGCCATGCGCTCCGGCGATGGTTTCGTCAAGGAGGCCTTCACGCTCGACGGCACGCAGCCCATCGAGGGCGTGGCCGGCAGGGCTGTGGAGCTGTGCGGCGAGTTCTCCGTGGGCTCCGGCAAGACCGGCTTCACGCTGCTCGACGACGGCAGCTCGGCCATCAAGGTGTACTACGACGGCGCCACCAACGAAATAGTGGTGGACTACCGCGACATCGACCGTCTGGTCAACGACGCCGGCGTGTTCGACGGCTGCATCCACAGCGCGCTGCCCGTGCAGCTTGCCAAGGGCGAGACCGTGAAGCTGAACGTGTTCTTCGACCACTCCGTGCTCGACATCTTCGTGAACGACCGCTGGGCATCTTCGGTGCGCGTCTTCGCCCGCGGCAAAGCCACCGAAAACGCCACGGCATTTTCCGATGCTCCCGCCTCCGTAGTATCGCTGCGCGGCTGGAACCTCGCAGCCGGCACGGGCGACACCGGCATAGGCGCGGTGGTGGCCGACGGCGACGTTTTTACCCTCAGGGTGGCAGCCGGCTGCATTGAATATGCAGGAGTCGACACGCCTGCCATCCTCACCGTCTACGACCTCTCGGGCCACAAGATGCTCGAGACTGCAATCGACACAGCCGAAGGCAGCCTGGCCACGGCCCTGAGCGGCCTCCACGTTGTCACCCTCCGCACCACAAAAGGAAATAAGTCAGGTAAATATATATTTTAATTCTTTCTAAGGTAAATAGTATAAAGGTGGAATTCTAAGCAAGAAAAGATTGTTTTGCAAAGTCGGGCAGGGCGTGTCTTCACACCCTGCCCGTTTCTTTTCAGGGCGGCGTGAACCGCCTCAAAGCGTCGCTTGTTTATACTGATAAATACTTAACGGAAACCCATATGAACATCATAGAAGCAATGAAAGAGCGCCGCTCGGTGCGCAGCTACAACGGCGAGCATCTCGCCCCCGAGACAATAGCAGAACTCCGCAAAGCCGCGGAAGAAGCCACAAGCCCCTTCGGCGGCCACGTCACCATAAGGCTGAAATCTTTCGACCTCAAGGGCGCGTTCAAGCCCAGCACCTACGGCATGATCAGCGGCGCCACGGAATTCTTTCTTTTGGGCATAGCCGGCGACAAGGCTTCGGCACTCACGGCCGGTTTCCGTTTCGAGGATGTTGTGCTCCGCGCCTGGCAGATGGGCCTGGGCACATGCTGGATAGCCGCCACCTTCAAGGGCACCGACTTCGAGCGCGGCGAAACATGGCCCGATGGCGAGGAACTGCGCATCATCTGCCCCGTGGGCGTTGCGGCCAAGCCCTCCATCAAGGAAAAAGTCACGCGCCTGGCGCTGGGCAGCAAAAACCGCAAGCCCTTCGACAAACTGTTCTTCGACGGCAATTTCGACACCCCGCTTGAGCCGGAGAGCCCCTTCGGAATGTCGCTTGAAATGATGCGCCTCGCGCCATCGTCGACCAACAGCCAGCCCTGGCGAGCCCTGATGAGCGGCCACCGGGTGCATTTCTATTACAAGCCCAAGAGCGAAGCTTCGGTGCTGGATTGCGGTATAGGCCTGCGCCACTTCTACGAGGCTGAAAAAGTGCAGGAGCGCGCCGGCCATTTCAGCGAGGACAGCAACGCCCCTGCTGCGCCTGAAGATTGGGTCTATCTCGTCTCCTACGAGCCCCGCACGGAGGCTACACGCGTGTGAGGCAGTAGGCCAGGTACACCATCAGGAATCCCACGAGGGCGCTCGCCACGGCGTACAGCGCCACCACGAGGGGCTGCGGGCTGTTGAACAGCAGGTAATTCTCGTGCATGAAGGTGGAGAAAGTGGTGAAACCGCCGCAGAATCCCACCGTAAGAAACAGCCTCAGGCCGTCGCCCATCTGTCCGCCGCGGTCTATGTAGCCATAGACCAGGCCTATTATGAAGCAGCCCAGCACATTCACCAGGAATGTGCCCCAGGGAAACACCGTGTGCCACACGGCCTGCACGGCACGCCCCGCCAGGTATCGGGCCACGCCGCCCACGCAGCTGCCCGCCCCCACCAACAGTATATTGCAAATCGCTTGATTCATTTACTGACAACTTTATGCCAAATATCCCGGGCCGGGGCGGCCCGGGATATTTGGCGATGGTCACTTGCGGGAGAGGCGGGGGAAATCCACGCGGGGCTTAAGGGCGTCGGTGGTCTTTTCGGTCATGCCCTCGACGCGCAGGGGCACGGAGGCGCGCACGTCGTCGACGGATGCGGCGATGTGGAACTGATACGTTCCGGGATCCACCACCCATGCGCTCTGCGACTCGTCGAACGAGGCCAGGTCGCGGCGCTTGAGCGTCATGGTGAGCGTCTCGCTCTCGCCGGGCTTGAGTTCGCGCGTCTTGCCGAAGGCTTTCAGCTCTTTGGCGGGCTTTTCGAGAGTGCCGTCGGGGGCTGTGGCATATACCTGCACCACTTCCTTGCCGGGCACCCGGCCGGTGTTCTTCACGGTGACGCTCACGGCGATGTCGTCGCCTTTTGCGCTCACGGCCGGACGGCTGTATTCAAAATCGGTGTACGACAGGCCGTAGCCGAAGGGATAGCTCACGTCTTTGTCGAAGGTGTCGAAATAGCGGTAGCCCACGTAGATGTCTTCGCCGTGGTTGGTGTAGTGGTAGCCGGAGATGCCCTTGGTCCAGTCGTACATGGTGTTGTAGGTGTACAGGTCCATGGGCAGGGGGTAGTTCTGTGTCGAGGGATGGTCGATGGCGTTCACGGGCCATGTCATGGTGAGTTTACCGCTGGGGTTGGCTTTGCCCGTGAGGATGTCGGCCACGCTGTTGCCGCCCTCCATGCCGGGCTGCCATGCCACGATGATGGCGTCGGGCAGCGATTTCCACGATGCGGTCTCTATCACGGAGCCGCTGTTGATGATCACGATCACGGGCTTGCCGGCGCTGTGGAAGCGGGCGGTGACGTCGTGGAGCATCTCAAGCTCGTCGGGCGAAAGGTTGAAATCGCCGTCGATCTCGCGGTCGATGCCCTCGCCGGCCTGGCGGCCAATGGTGATGATGGCGGCATCGGCCAGGGGCTCCTCGGTGGCGAGGGCATACTGGCTGAAGCTGATTTCGGGATACTTCTGCTGTCCCATCACGGGCGACTGGAACCACTTGGCGGGATGGCGGTCCATCTCAAATTTGTCGGCGGCATACTGGATATACTTCCGGTAAGTGTCGGTGAGGCGCGGCGTGGTCGAGAGGCCGGCGTTGGCGAGGCCGGTGACCATATCCACCACATACGGCGGGTGCACGCAGCCGGAGCCCACGCCGCCCGAGAGGAACTCGTAGGACGACACGCCGAACAGGGCCACCGTCTTGATGTCGGGCGAGAGCGGCAGGATGCCGTTGTTCTTGAGCAGCACGATGCCTTCGTTGGCCGTGCGGCGCGTGATTTCGGCGTGCTTCTTGAGGTCGGGCGCGTCGGTGGCCGGATAGCGCTTGAACGACGGCGTCTTCACGATGTACTCGAGCAGGCGGCGCACGCTGGTGTCCACATCCTTGATGTCGAGCTCGCCGCTATTGACCTTGGCCACGATTTCCTCGCACTGCTGTGCCTGGCCCGGCTCCATGAGGTCGTTGCCGGCGTGCACCTGGGCTGCGGTGTTGCGCTGGCCTATCCAGTCGGTCATCACCATGCCATCGAAGCCCCAGTCGGTGCGGAGCACGTCGGTGAGCAGCTCGCGGTTTTCCTGGGCCAGGGTGCCGTTCACGGCGTTGTAGGAGGCCATCACCGTCCAGGGCTTGCCCTCCTTCACGGCTATCTCGAAACCTTTGAGATAGAGCTCGCGCAGGGCGCGCTGCGATGCGCGCTCGTCCACACTGGTGCGCTGCGTCTCCTGCGAGTTCACGGCAAAGTGCTTGATGCTGGTGCCGGCTCCCTCGCTCTGCACGCCGCGCACGTAGGCAGCGGCTATCTTGCCGGTGAGCAGCGGGTCTTCGGAATAGTACTCGAAGTTGCGGCCGCACAGCGGGTTGCGGTGCAGATTCATGCCCGGGCCCAGAATCACGTCGCAGTGGTATTCCTTGGTCTCGTCGCCTATGGCGCGGCCGATTTCCTCGGCCAGGGCGGTGTTCCAGGTCGAAGCCACGGCGGTGCCTATGGGGAAGGCTGTGGCATAATAGGTTTTATCGTCGCCGGGGCGCGTGGGGTTGATGCGCACGCCGGCGGGGCCGTCGGTGAGGATAGTGGCAGGAATTCCCAGGCGCGGGATGGCCACCGTGGTGCCGGCAGCGCCGGGCACAGCCTCGGCCGAACCGCCCACGACGGCTCCTGCGGCAGCGAAATTGCTGGCGCCGCCCACGAGCAGCTGCGCCTTTTCCTCCAGCGTCATGGCCGCGAGGACTTCGTCGATGTTGTCGGCACTCAGCTGCGGAGCCTCGCCTGCCGGCGCCATCTGTGCTGTGATGCTCATTGCTAATAGAATTGCGAGATGTAATTTTCTCATGTACTAATATTTAAGATTTATCTGTTTCCACCGGAAGATTTGCAAATATACTTATTTTTTTCAAATATATGAAACCTTGGCCGCCACTGGGTTATGGGCGGTGGCGGCGGGGGAACATCTTGCGCACGCGCAGGATGAGGCGGTCTACGGAGTTGTCGGCCACGACGATGGTGGTGGCTACTACGATGAGCACGCCGCCGGCCACGTCGGAGCCGGTGAGCGACTGATGAAGCACCACCACGCTGAGAATCACGGCCGAGACGGGCTCGAGGGCACCGAATATGGCAGTGGGCGTAGAGCCTATCAGCTGGATGGCGCGCGTGGTGCATGCCAGCGACACCACCGTGGGAATGATGGCGAGAGCCACGAGCGACCACCAGCCTGCCGGCTCGTCCGGGAGCGTGACGTCGAAGCCAAGGGGTATCAGGCACACATAGAAGAGGGTGCCGCTCAGCAGCACGTACAGCAGCAGCTTGGTGGTGGGGATATGGCGCACCACCTCCGACACATTCACCAGGATGATATATACGGCGTAGGTGCCCGCCGAGACCATCACCAGCAGGATGCCCGTGAGATTAAGGCCGCCCGCTCCCTGCGGCTTTATGAGCATGAACAGCCCGGCGCTCATGATGGCCAGGCACAGTGCCACCGACGGCTTGAACTTTTCGTGATACAGGAATATCATCAGCACTGCCACCATCACGGGATACACGAAGAGCAGCGTCGACGCTATGCCGGAGTTAATGAAGCGGTAGCTCTCGAACAGGCTGAGCGACGACACAGCCATGAGCACACCCAGCACCACCACGTGCACTACCTCGTGCCGGCGCAGCCCGAAAGGTATCTGCCTGGCTTTCATGATGCAGGCAAGCACGGGCAAGCCCAGGAGGTAGCGAAAGAGCAGCACCGACGACGGGTTCATGCCCTGGGCATAGAGCGGCACGGCAAAGGCCGGGTTGGTGCCGTAGGCGGCAGCCGCGATGGCCGCCAGCGCATATCCTTTGATGTTTTCAAGAGCCATAATGCAAGCCGGGTTTTTACTCGGCAAATTTACACAAAATTGCTCAACGCGCAGTAAATACAGCTGTCTATCCGGAAAATATTCGTAAATTTGTGCGAACCGCATCGGCTCCGTGCTGTTACATATATATTATCCGGCCGGTCGCTCCGGCCGCCTCCACATTCACCCAGCCCGCATGGACACACGCGAAAAAGAAATATACTCCGTCACGCTGGTGGGATCGGCCGTAAATGCCGCTCTCATCGTGCTCAAGTTCGTCGCCGGATTTGTGGGACGCAGTTCGGCCATGGTGGCCGACGCCGTCCACTCCCTGAGCGACTTTGTCTCGGATGTGGTCGTGCTGGTGTTCGTGAAAATCGCGGGCAAGCCCAAGGACAAAGGCCATGAATACGGCCACGGCAAGTACGAGACCATGGCCACGGCCATCATAGGGCTGCTGCTGGTGGGAGTGGGCATAGGCCTGATGGTGGGCGGCATCCGCGATGTGGTGCACAGCATCCACGGCGGTTCGCTGGCCCGGCCCACATGGCTTGCGCTGGTGGTGGCCGTGCTGTCGATAGTGTCGAAAGAGTGGCTGTTCCGCTACACGCGCAAGGCCGGCGAGAGGCTCAACTCCCAGGCCGTGACCGCCAACGCGTGGCACCACCACAGCGACGCCGTGTCGTCGCTGGGCACCCTGGTGGGCGTGGCCGGCGCCATGTTTTTAGGCGACCGCTGGCGCATTCTTGACCCCATCGCGGCCATGGTCGTGAGCGTGTTCATCATCAAGAGCGGCTACGACATCGTGCGCCCCTGCATCAGCGAGCTTCTCGAGGCCTCGCTTCCGGACGACAAGCAGCGGCAGATTGTGCAGCTGGTCACCGCTGTGCCCGGCATCGCATTCGTCCACAACCTGCGCACACGCCGCATTGGCAACGGCATAGCCGTTGACCTCCATGCCAAAATGGACGGCAACATCACCCTGGCCGAGGCCCACGAGAAGGCCACCGCCGCCGAAAAAGCCATACGCGCCGCCTTCGGCGACAACTCCATCATCAACATCCACATGGAGCCCCTTCAGCCCGCCGAAAAGGTATAGCCAACCCGGAATATTTAGAGAAAACTCGCGCAAAGTTGACGCAGGGAAAGACAAAGAGCTGAAAATCAGTGGAGGGACGCTTTTTAAGCGTCCACCACTCAAAGACGGAATACAAGCGACGCGC
>VIDP01104984.1_pt1 | contig 11735 bp, 8 predicted proteins | sample 5025131 | NCBI WGS metagenome assembly VIDP01 (sample SAMN11853144, study PRJNA449069) | gut metagenome | isolation source: stool from male vole | host: Microtus ochrogaster | place: USA:Florida | collected 2017
GAGAGGAAGGACGAGAGGAAGGACGAGAGGAAGGACGAGAGGAAGGACGAGAGGAAGAGCGTCAAGAAAGCATTCGCTTTATGATTTCGGTGGGAATTGCTCCCGAGGTTATTGGCAAGCAGTATGGGATGACAGCGGAGGAAGTAATGAGGGTGGCAAAAGAATCATGAATTTGAATTCTGGGCACTGAAAACGAAGTATCGATATCTAATTTGCTTTTACCAAAGAGGCGTGCGATATAAAATCCGATTTCCCATCATGGGAAATCGGATTTTTCTTGCGAATTCGGAGAATTTGGGTTCCATTGGAGTTTATTCTTGGATGCAGCGTACGAAGCATGCATCTTGACCATGAATAAGATTTTCAGAAGTGATGGCTTCAAAATTGAGAGTCCTATAATTCATGTCCCAAGCTATATTTTTCCCTACATTATTCCCAGGTGTAGTAATGTTTAGTTCATTATCGCCCGTATAATATATCGCTCCTTCGCTGCGGAAAATATCAAGGAACAACGGAGCACTAAGAGCTCCATTTTGGTAATTGTTTTCAGCAGCTGCTACATTGAAATAACCCCAACGCGGTTGAGTATTATAACGCAGCAATCCAATTACATTCTCCTTATTGTACCCAGAGGGGAAAAACCATTCCCAGCCATTAGTGAAATTTGCTTTACGATGTCCATATCCGGAGTTACCAATTGGGAAGAAGAGGTTTTCTCCATTGCGCATATCATAGACAAAAACACCTCTCATCCCTTTCTCTTCACATCCTTCTTCTCCAGCTATGTATCCATATGCTCCTTCAAGCGTCGTAGCTGTTTTTTTTGCTCCATCTGCATAGAGGACACCTACGCCAGTTTTGATTGGGAACTTCCATGAATCCGCATCCTGAACGTCTGGGTCGGGTGAGTCGGTATTGTATACGAGGTGCTGAAAATCTTCCTGAGTGGCTATTCTTTGTCCTGAAATAGGTGAAAAGTCTGAGCTAATGGAGATATCCGTGTATTTTTTCTTAGATCCATCAGACAATTCAAGTTCCTTAGTTCCTGCAATATTCCCTATAAAATCATTAGGTGTAATTTCCTTCCAAGAGTTCCAGGATTTATTATTCTGATTAGATTTAGCCTTTATGCCAGCCCAATTACCATGCTTAAAAAGCGAACCTTCATCACGAGGATCTGAAGCTGTTTCAGTATCAGAAACCTGATTGAAAACCAACCACCTATGTTTCCTACCTCCTTCAGCACCTAAAATTGGCGTAGGCTCGTAACCTTGACGAATAAAGATAAGATGATAGCAGCTATAATTGTTGTATTCCACGCGAATCATAGCAAACTGAGGATTGGCATCGGAAACAGTACCATCAAAATTAATTGTAAAATTGATGGGGGTATTTCCCACTCCTTCAATACATTCTCTGGTTGCAACATAGGTATGCTCTGTATCATTGAACTCAAAAGTGGTTGTACTTGAAGTAGTGGTAGAATTCCCTTCAAGCGTGACAAAGCCACCCTTTCCATTGATTTGATCTGCTCTTGTATCTTGCAACACATAGGCACGCCAAGGACCATCAGAGGTAACAGGGTCAAACTTAATATCACTTTCATTTTCCAAAGCCATCAGTGTCACTTCAAAAGGCTCAGTACTTCCACCTTTACGATAGACACCTTTCGGATTTACGATGCGTCTTACTTGCTGAATTGTGACTTCTTCAACCTCATTACCTTTCGAATCAGTTAGTTTTTCGATCTCCTCTAAGCTTCCATCGGGATGTTGCAGAGTAACTTTAATCTTCATTTTTGCCAAACGGAAATAGCTTGAGTAGGGATTATTGCCAGTATAACCAGTTCCAGCAATAAGATTTCGAGGACGAGTCCACATAGGTAATTTCACATAGTAGGTTCCATCTTCCCATGCCACATGAGGCTTATCTTCAGTCTCAGCTTTATATACAGGATATTCACTTATACCGAGTTGCTCTTCGGTATATGAACGTTTATTCAAACCATTAGTCTCATAATTTGATTTGTTGGAATAAACTGAATACGGAGCACTTCCTGTCACAAGATTAATATTTTTTGGTTTCTTTGCTGCGAGAAATCCATTCCACGGATATGCAGAGGGATTATAAACCTCAGAATTGCTAAGGTAAAGAAAATAGGTATCGAAATAATTAATAGTGTTAGCTCCACTGAGTGCCGCATCAGTCAAATTACAAGCTCCATCATTTGGATGGTCAGCAGGACCCCAGTTATTTGAGGTAATCTCAACATCGATTTGCTTGATCTTAACGTCAGCCTCCGCGTCGAGCTCGATGGGGAGCATACCAGATTGACCGTAGAGATAGGAGATGTAGAAAGGATTCGGGATGCGGAGTTTTTCCTTATCTGAATCTTTCCTATAGTCAATATGCCAGTCTACGTCGTTTGCATATCCATTAAAACGCAATGTGAGCTTATAATGATAGTTGCGCTCTGCATCGTAGTCGAGTTTAATGTCTTTTCCGAGCATGAAGCGATATAGGATTTCTCCTTCACCTTCGCTTGCCTTGTCAGACTTATAATGCGCTCTCACTACTATGTATGTGCCATATTTCTTTGCATCTTTCCATGCGACATCATTTGGATCCGATCCATTAGGATAAGAAACAACCCCCAAATCTTTATGTGAATCTTTCACCTGCTGGCGTTTATCGGAAGGAGTTCCTGCTACTCCTTGACCTTGTAGGTTTTCGAAGAAGAAGAAGGCGTTGGTAGATTCTGTATGCATGGCAGCAAGCTTTGCATCATCAGTCGTAAGCTCAGTGTCGGTAAGGGCTGCTTGATTAAATCCGTTGATGGGATGGCTTTTGCTAACGTAGCCTACCCAATCCGGAGTATAGTCTGTGCCATCACCTCCATAAGTCATTATTTGGCTTGCGTCTTGGAGATGGTCGTTTGATTTAACGGTGTTGTCGGCTGCGAGGTAGACTTCGTCGGGGATATCGCGGATTTCTACTGAGCGGATGAAGATTTCTACACCTGGTTTCAGGTTGGAGCCGTCAAAAGCCACTGTCACTTTGGAAACTACACGTTTCATCCACGCGTGAAGGGTGACAGTCTTATTGTTGATGATGATTTCTTCAGGACCGAAACCGGAACTTTTATTCTCTTTTGTGAAGTAACCAAACATCTCATTATTTTTCGCCACATTATCATTCCATGGGAGAAGTATTTTCTTAAGTCCTTCTTCTGTCTTAATATCTTCTTCAAAACCATATAGAGTATCCATATTTGCAACAGCATACATATGGTATCTGCCGTATGGAACTTTTTTAAGCTTGAATTTTATGGTCATAGTGCTGGTCTCAGCTATATGAGGACCATTCCCTTCTGATTCAGGGGGGATAGCATCCGAGGATGTACTGGTATTGCCGGTTTCATCCATATCTTCAAGATCCTCTCCAGTCAATGACCTCACGAGATCGCCCTGCACATCATAGAGAAGCACCACGAGTGCATTAATATCCCCTATCGCATTGCCAGGAGTGCCACCAGTCACTTCATTCTCCACCTCATCTGCACGAGTGTCGAGATTTCCTACCACCTCATAGAGGGTAAGCTCGGCATTCACGTCGGCCTCGCCTTCTCCAATGTATGATGGATCATATAGCAGGTCGTCTCGGCAGGCAGACAGCGAGAAAAGCATGCAAAGCATTGTAGGCAAAGCAAAAAGTCGAGTGTATGTATGTAGATTCAAAAACTTCATCTTTGAATATATATTAGATTAGTCATTATGGGATGGATTGTCATCGTCATCATCCCTGTCTATACCGAAAGAGGGATTTAGGTTGACGCCAGTATATGGAAGTACGGTTACTTCGGTGTCGAACCCATGAGCATTGATGGTGATTATTATTTGCACATGTGTGTTCCTTGGGAGAGAAGGAAGATTCGGAAGCGCTTTTGCTTCGAGATAATCATCCTCCTCACCAGTCAGCGACAGAGAGCAGGTGAATTTAGCGTCTGTATCTTCATACCCCTTAGCTTCAGTGAAATAAAGTTGGGGAGTGTATCTATAGTCAAGATTGCCTCCTGTCACAATCTCAGCAATATCAATTACCCTTCCTAAGTCGAAGACATGACTTCCAGGCTCTCCATTGCCTGCAGGAAGAGAAAAATCATTTACCATCATGCCTGTTATGCTGCCGATAGTAATGGGATCTCCATATTCAGCTTTTGGAAACAGAAATTCTAACGGTGTGAGGCCCGATACCTTAATATATCGAAATGTATAATGAAAATCGTCATCTGCCATATTATTGCTCTTCTTTACAATAAAGGAGAACTTGGCAAAAGCCCTTGTGACAAAAAGATCTTCAACTTGCGTGGTATTTTCAAGTGTGGGGTCAATCGGTTTTTGCTTTGTCTTGACATTAAAGATTTCCGTCATGGGAATCAAAGAAGGAGCGACGCCAAGCTCAAGATTATCGTTGTCTACAATCTCTGCGCCAGACTTGACGGCATCAAGTTGGATATTTTCAAGGCTTCCATCCATATAGAAGTTACCTTGGCGGAGGGTGCTGGAAAAATAATCCTTATCATAGTTTGGAATGCCCTGCTCATTGGCGATAAGATAAATCCTATAGTCGTGGTCGAATTCTACATTAAACTTCAGTTCCGGATCATCAATCGAAGAGATAGCAGCAGAGGGAAGGGTTCGGAATTTATTATGTACAATCTGGTTGTAAAAAGGATTTCGTTTACCTTCAGAAATATACTCCCTATCATCGACAATAATGATTCTGAGAGTGTGCATCTTTTCAGTTTCAAGTTCAGGCTGTTCGAAAAAGGTATCATCTCCAGCACGCGTGCCGGGGGCAGCGTGCCCAGTAGAAGAAACATTCAGGCATAGGTATAGCTTTCCGTCCCAGACTTCCCTTGGCTCATCTTTGGAAGAACATCCCGCTATTGCCACCATCAAGAAGAGGCAAATAGGGATAAGCAATATTTTACTTTTATATGAAATCATAGATCATCAATATTGTTAATGCGTACAATCCAATCCTCGATAACGATTGTGACGCTTGTCCACTGACTATAGCCAGAGAGAATGACAGTAATATTCCAAACGTTTTGACGGTCGAGAAACTCCTGGGGACCCATATTCATAAAGCGTCCGGAGTCTATCTTATATTGGAGAAGAAGATTGACAAGAGGAATCGTGAAAACTACCTTACCATCTGAAGCACGGGCAATAGATAAATTGGCTTGTGCATCTTTCATCAGTCGAGGCACACTGAAGTTGGCCCACGACATGATAGCGTCAGCACCATTAGGAAGCACACCTACCTCAGAATCACCTTTATCCCACGGTCGATAAGTCACCATCTCAGTAGAGATGACATCGTTAAGGTAATCAAATCTGGTGTTATTGTCGGTGATGGAGAAGATGAAATCGTCTGAGTTGGTAGGTTGTCCAGTCTCGTTGGCGAGAAGGATGCGGATATCGTTGGTATCCTTCATCATCTCCACAGTGGCTTCAGTATAGTCTGTAGACATTTCGGGCACATTGACCTCGAGTCGGCCATAGAAAAGATGATGCAATTCAGTTCCTTTAGGTTCTGTTATCATATCTGCAGGGAGATAAACTTCAAGATTCTGCATCAGAGTCTGTGAAGGAGAAGAATTGAATCGGAAAGAAGCATCTTCACATCCCATTCCGCCATAAGCGAGCAGATTGTAGGTGCCGGGAGCCAAATCAATGGTCATGCGCCAATTTTCATCTTCAGTTTCGGGTTGGGAAGCTGAATAAGTCTGAATGTAGTTGCCAGCCTCATCATACACAAGCAGGGTAAGGCAGTCTACTTGAGAAGGAAAAGCGTTGGCAAACTCGATATTATAGTCATAAACAAACCTTAGGCGAAGACCCTGAGGACATGGTTGGAGGTCCTCATGTATGCTGTGGCAGGATGTAGACAGAGATAAAGAGGTGCCAGCAATAAGCATGGAAATCCACATCTTGTTTATGCAATCTGAAAGAGATTTGAGTTTCATATCTTTTTTATCGTTTTAATTGGTGGTCAGAAAGGGTATCAAGCCTTTCTGACCTGAATATGTTTCACGCTAATTGCGTAGGCGTTAGAAGTCGATGTTGTTTACACGTACCACCCATGGGATAACTTCTACGTTCACAGAGATGTAAACTTCCGAAGACTCGTCGGGAGTGTCTGGTTTTGGATCATCTGGATCGTTTTCAGGAATACGTGGGTGACCCAGAGTACTGATACGGGTTACCATCAACTTGTAGACATTGTTGCGGACTACAGCAAACTCCATCGGGCCCATCACGCCGTTCTGGAGATTGTCGTTGTGGCGGTTCCAATAATAGTAGTAGCAATAGTAGCCCCACTCGCCGGTAGCTGCATCTTCACTTGACTGATATAAAGCGAAGCCGAGAGAAGTAACTTTAGATTTAAAAGCTAATTTTGCATTTTCTGCAGCCACAGAGTACGGATCCACTTTTCTTTCATTGTCCCACAGCTGCCAGAGATAATTGGCAGAAGTCTGGTCTTCAGGTTTATTATCAATGAACGAACCAACTGTGCCGACACCACCTTCACCATAGCAAAGTTTATACATTGGCACACTTCGGTCAAGACTCTGGTTGGCACCCTTAGATGCGTCGTAACCTGCGTCAGCAAGAGCTACAGCGCGGACGTTTTCCCAACTTACATAGATAGTATTGTTGGAAAGAAGAGAATAGAGAATTGGATCTGTGTCGGAATTTTTGTTAAGCAGTTTTCCTTCGCCTACGCTTTGAGAAGCATAAGTCAACACTTCAAAAAGTTCTTGTTCCCATGTATCGGAAGAATTCTTGAGCACAGCAGTAGGAAGGATTCTTGTCTTGAAGATCACTCCAGTAGACTGGGCATTAACCTGCTTTCTTGGAGGTCCAGGGATTGTATTTTCGCTGAGATAGCGCCATACATTGTAGTTGTTTGATCCATAATTATCTTTGTTGCCATTACCAACCACATCTTCACACTTGATCCAATCCCAGCCATCTCCCTTATCATAAACAAGACCGTTTTCATTAAAGAAAGGATGCTGGAAATAGGTATTAAAGTCTTTGTCGATCAATGCATCCTTCTTTTCAGCGTAGGTAGAGATAACGTAATTTCCACCTTCTCCATTAAACCAAGGCTTTTCATTGCCACAGAGAGCATAGTTGGCACCAGTAGGCAGACCATTATCAGAAACTCTGCCAAGATAATACTGTGAATTGCTCATATTGGTAAGTCCCATAGAGAGGATCTTACACTCAACGATAGTATTTCCATCTTCATCCTTGATCACTTCATAAGTGAAAGGAGTGCCGATCTTGCCATTGTTGTTGGGACCTTCTACCTGAGAACCATCTCGGAAGTCGAAACGAGCAGCCATACGGTGAACTCTAACATCGCCACCTCCATTATCAATAGAATTATCAACTGCTCCTTCAGCACCTGGATTATTCACACCTGAGAGGTCGAATGGAGTAGTGGGAGAAGTATATAGATTCCAGTATTCATATTTTGCTGGGAGATTGCGAGGAGCAAGATTGACATTGGTCATCACGAATCCTTTCGAGCTATTCCAAATTGATTCATTTGGATCAGTTCCATTGTAGTTCCATTCCCAATTAACCCAGTCTGTATCACCGTCTTCAAGTACTTCCATTTTATCAATCAAAGATGGAATGGGATTACAGATAACGAAAACGTTGATTTCGCCTACGTTGCCTTCCTTTCCATAATAAGTAGAAATTTCAGTACGGTCAAACTGTGCGATGGCCTTATAGAGAGGTTGAGAATCGCCTCCTCCGGTAGTGCCGGCAGTGATTGAAACCTTAGTGTTGACAGAAGGGTCAACGAAGGAAGAAGCAATATAGCTGTTGTCAGCACGATTAGCAAGCACGATAAGGGCTGTGTTAACTGCATTTTCAGCAGTTGAGCCAACCTCAACGCCATCGTTGCTGGCATTGTCGCCGGAAGTTTCGCTTCTGGTGGAGCCATGTTTTCCGGAAGGATTGAGCGTTATGGCAACGTACACACCTTCTTTACCGATGGAATGGTCAGGCTCGATGTTAGGGTTGTCCTCATGGGAGCAGGAAGCCATCAAGGAGACAGCCATGAGAGACCATAAGAATTTGGATTTTTTCATATTATTGGAATTATTTGTTTGATTATTTTTTGTTGGTGTTTTGTCTGCGGAATGAACGCGCGCATCAAAGGATCGTGATGGGTGTTGTGCTGGGCTTCATTGCTGCCTCTACAAGTGGGATGATTTCGGCGGTGGACGCGTTGCCGGCAGCGGCGGCAGCCTTCAGGCGTTCGAGGGCCTTCGGATAGTTTCCCTCCATTGCGTAGAGGATGCCCCAGGCATAGTCGGCGTCAGCTCCCGGTTTTACTTTCTCCAAGTAGGTCCTTGCGGCCTGGAGATTGCCGTTCTTCATCGCGCAGCCGGCAGCGTTGAGATTGGCGATGTCGCTGTCGGGATACATGGCGGCAGCCGTCATGAACACCTCGTTATATTCCGGAGATCCCTGCTCGTATTTCCCTGAGAGGAGGTAGAGCTCGTTGAGGGAAAGGAGGCGCGGATTCATCTTGAAGATCTCGGCTATCTCATCTATGTCGTAGAATTTCTTGATGCGGTAGCGGATGCGATAGTCGGTATGACGCAGAAGCGGGTAGACATTCTGGAGGAGTGCCGGATACTCGTTGGGGAATTGGGCACGGAAGAGATCGTTTTTCTGCTCGATTGGAATCGATGGATTGTCGATGAAAGCAATCATTGCGTCGCGATAGGGGAGCGACGACTGCTCGAGCCATTGGCGGAGACCTGGCCAGTCTTCCGGTACGGAAGCAGTGTGATATATGTAGTGAGGGAACGATGAGTTCGCCTCAACATAACGGCGGACAGCCTCCGTACGGCCGATAGCAAGACGGACGTTGTTGGCGTATGGACCTTCCGGAGAAGCGTAGCCTGTCAGCAAGATAGTGTCGACAGTGGCATACTTATTTTCTCGGACGGCACGCACCGATTTCAGGATGGAGTCGAGTTCGGCGTGGTTGGAATAGTAGCTCCAATCGATGTCGGTACGGTTCACCTTGAAGATGATGTTGGCGCGCCCGGAGAGGTTGAATACCTTGTCGGCAGTGTCTTTAGGAGCGATATAATTAAAATTGGCTACAAAGTCCATACTATTCGTGACAGGGGCTTCGTTGATTTCCACGATTGGGAAATCGCCTGAACGGGCCGGATCGCAGTTGCAGATGTTTGCTGTGTCGGCCTTGATGACAATGGTTGAGGTGCCTGGCTTTGGGGTGTAGCCGAGGGTAGATGAGTAAGCCACCGGGAGGCTCTTGCCTGAGAGGGAGATGGAGAGAGGGGTCTCTACGTGCTCACGTATCTGCGTGTAATATGCCCGTCGGCCTGCGATGCGGATTGAGGGCATATCGATGGTGTCGCCATCAGCCACAAATTGGGGCGTAAGGGTGACGATGTCGTTGCTCTTTACTTTATAAGCATTCGGGTCGACGTTCATATTGAGAGTGATAAGTGAATCGCTCTTGTTGACGTTCAGGTCAGAAATATGGAGACGTTCGGTAGAAGACTGCGACATAGCCATCAGAGGCATCATGAATGCCGCTATGGCGAAGAAAATCTTATTCATGTGCTATGATAGTTTAGAATACGTATTCGAGGTTGACGGCTACTTTTGTCGGGCCGAAATAGTTGTGATGGCCGGAGCCGAGCTTGCGGCCGCATTCGGCGCAGGGATACTCATCGTAGCGTGCGTGGATCCAGCCGATGCCGATCTCAGCCTCGAGGTTCCAGTGGCGGTTGAGTACCCAATCGTAGCCATAGCCGATGCCGGCGCCGGCTCCCCAGCCTTCGAAACGGCGGTTCTTTAGGGGACGCAGGTCGGTGCCGAGGAAATGGATACCGTTGTCAATATTTCCAAAATTGAATTCTCCTCCGATGGCGTGAAGGCCGAGGAAGTGGCCCTGGAAGCGGTGGCAAAACCAGTAACGGGCCTCGGGCTGTACGAGCCAATGGCGCCACTTGTGTTCGTTGATGGTCCAGAGGTTCAGCTGGCCGGCCACGTTGAGCGTCCACTTGGGTGCGAGTCCTACCTCAATCCCGAGGTTTGGACTCAGCAGCGCGTCGCTTACGATATTGGTCTTCAGCGCCGCTTTCTGCGCACTGACGCTCGTCGTTGCTCCCAGTAAGAGTAGTAAAGCAATGATCAGTCTGGTCTTGACATTGCTGAGTTGTAGTGTCATGTCCTTTATCTGCTTAGAATAGTTGTCAAGTTTTGTGATATGTAATTGCCCGCGGCATTATGGTTGTCTCAGGCGCCTATAGTATGAGTCTGAAATGTAATGCTTTAAGTCTACAAAGTTCGATTTTCGCCAAAGTATCTCTCCTTAAGAGATACTTAGTGCTTCGCAAAGAATTGAGAGTCAAGGGATAAGAGTTATACAACGAGCCGCAAGCGTCTTGGCGGAGAACAAACCGGTCTTTTGGAAGGCTTTTATTTTGAAGAAATAATACCCGAAAGTAAGGTTTTGAGAAGTGTCTTTTGAACGGGCCGGTTTGTCCACCGCTGGGAGGCTTGCAGCCCATATTGTTCATTATCCTTACAGGCAGAGGAGGATTTTTGACGTTTGTTAGGATTTTTTTGGGAGGATTAAAAAAAAGTGTCAGAATATTTGCATTAGTTGATTACATTTATTAATTTTGCATCCTGTTAAGTATCTCTTAAGGAGAGATACTTTGCGAAAATCGAACTTTGTAGACTTAAAGCATTACATTTCAGACTCATACTATAGGCGCCTGAGACAACCATAATGCTGCGGGCAATTACATATCACAACACTTGACAACTATTCTAAGCAGATAAAGGACATGACACTACAACTCAGCAATGTCAAGACCAGACTGATCATTGCTTTACTATTCTTAGTGGGAGCAACGACGAGCGTCAGTGCGCAAAAAGCAGCGCTGAAGACCAATATCGTAAGCGACGCGCTGCTGAGTCCAAACCTCGGGGTTGAGGTAGGACTCGCACCCAAGTGGACCCTCAACGTGGCTGGCCAGCTGAACCTCTGGACCATCAACGACCACAAGTGGCGCCATTGGCTCGTGCAGCCCGAGGCCCGCTACTGGTTTTGCCGCCGCTTCCAAGGCCACTTCCTCGGCCTTCACGCCATCGGGGGAGAATTCAATTTCGGAAATATTGACAACGGTATCCATTTCCTCGGCACCGACCTGCGTCCGCTCAAAGACCGCCGCTATGAGGGGTGGGGAGTAGGCGCCGGTATCGGTTATGGCTACGACTGGATCCTCAACCGCCATTGGAACCTCGAGGCCGAGATTGGCATCGGCTGGATCCATGCGCGCTACGACGAGTATCCCTGCGCCGAATGCGGCCGCAAGCTCGGCTCCGGCCATCACAACTATTTCGGCCCGACAAAGGTAGCCGTCAACTTAGAGTATACCTTCTAAACCCTTATAAGCTCATGAACAAGAACATCATAGCCATGGCAGCCTTGATGCTGCCTCTGATAGCATCAGCGCAGAGCAATTCGGAGCTCCTGCACATATCTGATATGAGCGTGAACAAGGGCGACACTCTCATCACGCTCAATATGAACGTCAACCCGAAGGAATACAAGGTGAAGAGCACCGACATCGTGACCTTGACCCC
>VIDP01577220.1_pt1 | contig 11697 bp, 9 predicted proteins | sample 5025131 | NCBI WGS metagenome assembly VIDP01 (sample SAMN11853144, study PRJNA449069) | gut metagenome | isolation source: stool from male vole | host: Microtus ochrogaster | place: USA:Florida | collected 2017
AGCTGTCTATCTGATCCTGAAGGTCAAAGGTATCCATAAACAGTTGTTTATCATCGGGGTGCATGGTTGAAGCACCATGTACGATAAGCTCGCTGTATACCCCCGTAGAAGGGCAGGAGCGTGAAGAGAAATTCTCATAAGCCATCATATAGAAGCTGTTGCGGCTTAAATTGCTCATAATGACAAGAGGATATCTTTTGAATACCACGTCAAGAAGAAGCTGTGTGGCGCTGGCAGGGGCTTGGGTTATAAGAATGTCTTCCGTTTCCCCTTCCTCGTTGGAATTATCCAGCACCTTGCGGAAATCATCCTCGTTCATGGGCTTTGCAAAAAGATAGCCTTGAATGACCTCGCAGCCGCAGGTTCTCAAAAAGCCCAACTGTTCCTTGGTTTCAACGCCTTCGGCTACTGTGATCATTTTAAGTCTGTGGGCAAATTCAAAAATGCTCTCCAGAACTATGCGTTCCTTTTCGCTCTCACAGTTTTCGCTCAAAAGGGATTTATCTATCTTGATAATATTGGCGGGAACGTCCTTGACAAAGTTCAGGGAGGATAATCCGCTGCCGAAATCGTCTATTGAAACGGAAAATCCTGCGTCCCGTATCTTTTTGATAAATTCTATTATATCGTTTCCGTCACACGCCATTGCAGACTCAGTGATCTCCACTTCAACCATGTCATGAGGAACGGAATATTCGTCAACAGTTTTGCAAAGGCGCTCTATATAATCGGCTTCTCCCGTATGCACTCTTGAAAAGTTTACGGAAACGGTAACGGTCTTTTCTCCTTTGTCCAGCCTGTTTTTTAAAAAAGCGCAAACCTCTTCCAGCATGTACCAGTCAAGGATCGTTATATATCCCGTTTCTTCCAAGATAGGAACAAATTCCGAGGGCGGGATTACGGTTCCGTCAGCCTTGATCCACCTTGCCAAGGCTTCTGCGCCTACCGCTTTTCCGTTAATGGAATCGAATTTTGGCTGATAGAAAACCTTGATCTCCTTGTTCTCGGCGGCTTTTCTTATCATTTCCTCTGCATTGCTTTTGTTAATTGAAAGACTCATATTGGATTTTGCGTTAGTGGGTTTTGTGATCCGAAACGCTTTACCCTCCTTTTTTACATTTGTAAAGCTTTTTCTTAATTTTAGCACATTTTTGCTTTTTAGTCAATTATTTGATTTGATGTGGAATAATTTTAGCGGTTTTGCTTAATCAGTATAAGTGTTTTTTTGAGAACTTAGGAGAAAAAAACAGGACTGCACTACACAGCCCTGTTTTATTCATAAAATTTTACTGTTCCATACCCAATCTCAAAGCCTTTATATTGGCGTCGATAAGATTGGCTTTCTTAGGAGGAACAACCTTTTTGACCGTCTTTTCAATAGTTGCTTCATCGCCCAAGCCTGTTTCCTTGATCATCTTTCCCAAAAGAATAACGTTTGCCATTCCTTTAAGGTCGTTTTCGTTGGCAAGAGTTGTGGCAGGAACATAGTAGCAGTCAATGTCGGTGCGTTCGCTTTTTCCCTCAACAAGTGCGCTGTCAATAAAAGCCTTGCCCCCTGCCTTTACGGAGCCTATAAACTTGTCAAAGCTGGGAGTGTTCATAACCAGCAGCTGATCGGGCTCAAGCACCAAGGGTGAACCAATGGGATCATCGCTTATACAAACGGAGCAGTTGCAGGTACCGCCTCTCATTTCGGGACCGTAAGAGGGCAGCCACGAAACCTGCTTTCCCTCATATAAGCCTAAATACGCAAGCATTTTGCCGATAAACAGGATACCCTGTCCGCCGAAGCCCGCTAAAAGAATATCGTTTGTCATCTTATTGCGCCCTCCTTAAATACTCCCAAAGGATAATAGGGAATAAGCTCGTCCCTTACTCTCTGAAGAGCTTCTATAGGAGTTTTTCCCCAGTTGGTAGGACAGGTGGAAAGCACCTCGATTATCGAAAAGCCCTGTTTGTTCTTCTGAAACTCAAAGCCCTTTCTGATCGCCTTTTTGGCGTTCATTACCGACTTGGGGTCGATTACGGTAACGCGTTCAGCAAGAGCAACTCCGTCCAGCTGTGACAGCATTTCGCAAACTTTAACGGGGAATCCCTCTACATTGGGGTTTCTGCCGTAAGGTGTTGTCTGTGTGACCTGTCCCGGCAGAGTGGTAGGCGCCATTTGTCCGCCTGTCATTCCGTAGGTGGTGTTGTTTATAAAGATAACGGTTATATTTTCTCCTCTTGTTGCGGCGTGAACCGTTTCCGCAGTGCCGATCGCAGCAAGATCGCCGTCGCCCTGATATGTGAATACAAATTTGTCGGGGTTGGCTCTCTTTACGCCTGTGGCAACTGCTGGAGAGCGTCCGTGGCTTGCTTCAAGCATATCGCAGTTGAAGTAATCGTAAGCCATAACGGAGCAGCCAACGGGACAAACACCGATAGTGTCACCCTCTATTCCCATTTCGTCAATAACCTCGGCAACCAGACGGTGAACGATACCGTGGGTGCAGCCGGGGCAGTAATGCAAAGGCACGTCGCAGAGCGAGTGAGGTCTTTTAAATTCAGGCATTACTTATCGCCTCCAATCATTTCCTTGATTTTGTTCAGTATTTCTGCGGGACTTGGGATAACGCCGCCTGTTCTTCCGAAAAATTCCACAGGCTTTGAGCAGTTAAGAGCCAGCTTAACATCGTCCACCATTTGTCCCATGGACATTTCAACTGTCAATACCTTTTCGGCATTTTTGCAGGCCTCGTTTATCTCTTTTTCGGGGAAAGGCCACAGGGTTATGGGTCTGAACACGCCTGCCTTGATACCTTCTTTACGCGCCAGCTCCACTGCGGACTTTGCAAGTCTTGCAACCGAACCGTAAGCCGCAACAACGATCTCCGCGTCCTCGCACTTATAGCTTTCGGAACGGGTTTCGGCGGCTTTGACCTGTTCGTATCTCTCAAATCTTGCTCTTACCTTCTCCTCCAATTCGGTTGCCTGAAGGTAAAGTGAATTTATGATATTGTGTTCTCTTTTGTTTTTATGACCGTTTGCAGCCCAAGGCTTGCCCGATGAGTCCGACATTTTGATTTCCGCATTTTCGTCAAAGGCAACTGGCTCCATCATCTGTCCGAGAAGTCCGTCAGCCAGAATAACTGCGGGCATTCTGTACTTATCAGCCAAGTCAAATGCCATGGTAACTGTATCCGCCATTTCCTGAACGGTAGAGGGCGCAAAAACCAAAGCGTGAAAATCTCCGTGACCCAAAGCGTGTGTTACCTGCCAGTAATCCGACTGGGAGGGCTGAATGCCTCCGAGACCGGGACCGCCTCTCTGAACGTTTATGATAACGCAGGGAAGATCCGCTCCTGCTATGTAGGAAATTCCCTCGGTTTTAAGGGAAATTCCGGGAGATGATGAGGAGGTCATGCAGCGAATACCCGATCCTGCACAGCCATAAACCATATTTATTGCCGCAATTTCCGATTCCGCCTGCAAAAATACGCCCCCTACCTTCGGCATACGCTTTGAGAGGTATGCGGAAATTTCCGTCTGGGGTGTAATGGGGTAGCCGAAAAAGCACTTGCAGCCCGCTCTGATTGCCGCTTCTGCCAATGCTTCGTTGCCCTTCATAAGTGTAAGCTCGCTCATTTCTTTTCGCCCCCTTCAATAGTAATTGCGCAGTCGGGACACATCATAGCGCAGAATGCACAGCCGATACATTTTTCATCGTCAATGCAAACCGCAGTGTAGTAGCCCTTTTTGTTAAGCTTGTCCTGCTGAATGACCACTATTTTCTTGGGGCAGGCGGTCGTACATAATCCGCAGCCCTTACAGCGGTCAAAATCCACCTTCATTTTTTGCATTTTGTTCTCCTTTGGTTTTTATTTTAAGATTTATTTTGTGTTATTAGATTTGCTTGTTTTATAAATAAAGTCCACTGCCTTATTAACCTCGGGAACTCCATATCTCTTCAAAATAAGTATATCATAAAAGTTTGCTTTAGTCAAATAGAAAAGAGGAATGAGAAAAAGTTTTTGTCAGCTGAGTGAGGCTGAGAAATTATTAACAGAACAGTCCGGGGCTGTCACCGGAAAAGATGACAGCCCCAAACTATAAAATTATTCTCCTTAATTTATCTCTCTATATTTTCCGTTAATCATTCAGATCACATACAATAACGCCAAGTCCGACGCTGCTGAGATAACATCTGCCGTAAACGTTGCAGTCGCCCTTGATGAAGTTTCCGTTGCCCATACCGCCGAACTGCATGGTGCCCGAGGTAACGGGGGACCATGTTTTTCCGTCGTCGTCTGACCAGTAAACGCCCATATCGTCATCGGCGGTAGGTCTGCCCCAGATGTAGATTGCATCGGGTGAGGAATCGTCCTTGCCCTTGCCTACACCTAAGCCGATAACGCCCGCAACACCTTCCATTTTATTGAAGGTCTGACCGTGGTCGGTGGATACCTGCAAGCCCATTGAGGGAATGTAAACCACTCCTTCCTTGCCTGGAGATACTGTTATTCTTACAGCGGTCAGAAGATTGAAGGTCTTTGTGAAGGTCTTGCCCTTGTTGGAGCTTATGTAGAATCCGCTGCCGCTTGCTGCATACACATAATCGGGATTTACCGTATCACATACAATGTCGCCGGTCATCATTATGCCCTCGCAGGCAGTCCATGTTTGACCCTGATCATCGGTGTAGTATGCGGCGGGTGCGCCGTTGGGTGCCCAGAAGTAGCGGCTTCCGTCTGCGGAAACTGCCACAACTCCCTCTTTTGCGTTATCTACGGGAGTTTTTCTTGCCTTTTCCCATTTTTTACCGCCGTCTGTGGTGTAGTACAAAGCGTAATTGTCACCCGAAGCGCCGCATTTAACCATTATATCGGGATTTCCGAAGGCAACGGCTATATCGGTCATAGAACCGCCCTTGCTGCTGTGGATCGTGCCGTATTCAAAGGCGTCGGTGTTGATAAATCCGTCATAGTCGTAAACGGAGGTAACTATTGTGCCGTTGGGAACGGTGACAAGCTCGGAGGGAACCGTTTCCTCAATGCCCTTTGAATCAAAGTAAAAGGCGGGAGCATCTGCCCATATATTGTCACAGGCGAAAATTCCGTTGCCCGAGGTCACTTTTATCTTACCGCTGTCAAACTGATCCATTGCAAGGCAGCCGCACCAGTGGATCGCAAAATCCTTGACCCAATCTATTTCCGATGACATAGTCATTTTCTCGTTGAGACTGTTCCATGTTTTTCCGCCGTCTGTGGTGGTGTAGAAAGCGTCGCCGAAGGAGCCGTTGGGCTGCTGCACCCATACGCATTCGGTAACTGCCAGCATTTTGTTGGGATCCTTGGAGTCTATTGCGATATCTCCGATTGTCTGATCGGCGGGGGAAATGTCCTCAACCGTTCCGTTTGCAATGTTAAGGCGTACTAAGCCGCCCTGACCGCTGTTCCAAGGACCTTCCGCATTGCCGTAGGTGACAAGCAGACTGCCCTGTCCGTCCAATCTCATTCTTTGAGGGAACCACTTGTCGGGAAGCTCCGCAACCGCTTTCCAGCTTTCTCCGCCGTCCTCGCTGACAAAAACATTGCTTTCCTTGTCTTTGGAGATTCCCGCAAAAATTCTTGTGCATTTTGAACCGTCGGAGGAATCGGGGTCTATTGCTATGGTACAAATACCGTTGCCGTTGGGAGTTTCGGTTTTGGTAAGACCGCTCAGAGCCGTCCAGGTTTTTCCTCCGTCGGTGCTTTTTATCATACCGCCTGTTCTGCCGCCCACATAAAGAATGTTATGATCAACGGGGTCAATGGCGATCCTTTCGCCGTTCTGTCTGCCCATGCCGTTGCCGTGAGCCTTTATTAGCTCGGTTACATCAACCGTTTCATAGGTTTCACCGTAGTCCTCGGAAATCATAATGCAGGTTTTTCCGCTGCTGAAATAGGAGGTACCCGCCAAAAGGAAAATCCTGTTGGGCTTTTCGGGGTCTATTGCCATTCCGTCAATGCCCATAAGTCCTACGTCGTCGGAAGTGATGTTGTAGGATATGGACAGCCACTTGTTCTGCGTTTTATCAAAGCGGTATGCTCCGCCTACATCGGTGCGGGCATAGTAAAGTCCCTCTTCGGAGGTGGAGAAAACTCCCGTCACATATCCGCCGCCGCCCATTGCCATTTGGCTGTAGCTCCAATTTGTTGGAGAGGGGTTGTTGACCGAGGATTGATCCGTACCTGCGGTATTCGCGGGCTGATCTGTATTGTCGGGGGTTTTGCCGCCATCTGAACAGGAGGTAATAAGCATAACCGCCGCTGCGGCAAGCGCCGTTACCGCCGTTGTTTTTCTGAAAAATTTCTGCATAAGAACTTCCTTTCATAAAGATGTAATCGTTTTTATAACAGTGCAGTATTTTCACAAGTACATTTTCATTGTATCATACTTTGCTTTTTTTGGGAATTGTTTTTTGTGACAAATACGTAAATAAACCTTTGTTAATTTTTACAAAGAATTATTATTCTCTTTTCACTTTTATTTCACAAGCAAGTTGTATTATACAATCATAATCCAATTATTCCTTAGAGAGGTAATTAACTATGCTTATGCTGAAAAAATCTCTTGCTTTGGTTTTGTGCGGTGCTGTTGCTGTTTCTGCCGTTTTGAGCGGATGTTCGGACAGCAATTCCGATAATTCCGTTCCCAACGATACCTCTGCGGCAGCGGTAGGAAATATCAAGCCCGAAAGTACAGGCGAATCGGACCAAAAGATACAACAAGAAGTAAACGTCACTCACGATATTAAGGAAACCAACGAATGCACTGTTGATATCGGCAGCGACTTATTTATCAGCGGCAGCGGCGCGGCTTATGAAAACGGCGTTCTTTCCGTAACAAAGGGCGGTACCTATACTCTGAGCGGCAGTATTTCCGACGGATATGTGTATATTGATACCGAGGAAAATGTAAAGCTGGTACTGAGCGGTTTTTCCGTAAAAAACAGCAGCGGAAGCGCCTTGTACTGCTATAATGCAAAAAATCTGTATATCGAGCTTAAGGAGAACACCGAAAACAGCCTTGAGGACGGGGCGGTCTACTCCTTTGAGGGGAAAAACCAGTCCTCTGCCGACAACGAGCCCAACGCCGCATTGTACAGCAAATCGGATCTGTTTATTTACGGTAAGGGCAGTTTAGATGTTAAGGGCAATTACGGGCTTGCTATTCGCTGCAACGACGATCTTGCCCTTGAACAGGGAACAATAACAGCGGCTGCCGTCACCAACGGCATAAGAGGAAGCGACAGTGTGACCGTAAGCGGCGGAATAATTACCGTAAATGCGGAAAAGGACGGCATAAAAACCACCAATGACACCGACAGCGGAAGAGGAAATATCGAAATCAGCGGCGGCTCAGTCACAGTAAACGCAGGCGAGGACGGAATACAGGCGGCTCAGGCTCTTTCCGTAAGCGGCGGCGAGCTTATGATCACCACCACAGGCGAGGTTGCCGAGGGCGGAAACGACGGCTGGTGGTTCGGCGGAAGAAGAGACGCCGACGAGGACAGCACCTCAAAGGGCGTCAAAAGCGGCGGAGCAATGACCTTAAGCGGGGGAAAAATCACAGTTAATTCCACCGACCACTGCATTCACTCGGCTGATGTTATGGATATTACGGGCGGCGGGCTTGTTCTCTCCTCCTCAAAGGGCAAGGGAATTTCCGCCCACGGCAATCTGACCGTAGACGGCGGTACAATAGATGTACAAAATTCCACCGAGGGCTTGGAAAGCAAGGCTGTATTTACGGTAAACGGCGGAGATATAACGGTAAACGCTTCCGACGACGGTTTAAACAGTGGCGGCGGTTCCGATATGTGGGGAAGCTCTTCCGACAGCAGTTCGGAAAGCCACGATATGTTTATCAACGGCGGTTATATTTATGTAAACGCAGCCGGCGACGGCGTTGATTCCAACGGAAACATCACCATAAGCGGAGGAACGGTTATTGTCAACGGCCCCACCAGCGGACGTGACGGCGCTCTTGACTGCGGCGACAGAGGTAACAGCATAACCGTTACAGGCGGATTTCTCATAGCGGCAGGCAGTATGCAAATGGCGGAAAATCCCTCTCAAAGCTCTACACAGAACTGTATTGGCGTTCAGGTTAATATGAACGGCGGCGAAACTCTTGCAGTACAGGATTCAAAGGGAAATAACATTGCAGTGTTCACAGTTGCCAAGCAGGTTCAGCATGTTGTTATCTCCTCTCCCGATATTGTGACGGGTGAAAGCTATAAGGTTTATACAAATGTAGCGGGTGACGGAACGGAGAAAAACGGTCTTTATGAAAACAGCGCAAAGGTTACTGTAAACGGCGGTCCTGCCTGCACCTTGACTGTCAGCTCCTCTGTGACTTCCTCCGGAAACGGCGGTATGGGCGGAGGCTTCGGCGGCGGATTCGGAGGTGGATTCGGCGGAGGCGGTTTTGGCGGCGGGTTCGGCGGAGGTCACCGTGGCGGAAACGGTGAAAACGAAGGACAGTACGGTGATAATAATACACCGCCTGACGGCAATAACCCTCCCGACGGCAACGGCAATCAGGGCGGATATCCCGAAATAGGAACGCCTCCCGGCAATGATGGAAATCAAGGCGGTTTTCCCGACATCGGCGCTCATCATGACAATAACGGAAACCCGCCCGACGGCAACGGAGGTTTTCCTGAGGGCACTCCTCCCGAAGAAGGTATTGTACCGCCTGATAATAACAGTGTTCATGTATAAAATAAAGTTTTTATGTTGTGCTTAAAAATTCGATCCCCCGCCGAGGCGGGGGATCGTTTATTATTGTCGGGATTGTTGACGGTTATCAAGTCATTATGTGTGTTGTGCTGTATTATGTGATTTTTGCTGAGAATATTTTTGAACCTGTCTTCACAAGATTTGTGCGTGAATTTTCGAGCAAATTTTGTCGAGGACAAGGAAAAATCCCGCAGGAATACTTGCGTATTTCAAGGAATTTTGACGCAGTCATCGGCAAAATTTGCCGAAAAGACGCGTGCAATATCTTGTGAAGACAGGTTCTTAATGCTTCTCTTTTTTCAATCATTACTTGTATTGTCCAAGTATGGGGATTTCGTCCTCTGCGGAGGACGACCAAAGGGCGCTGCCCTTTGGAAACCCGCCACCCTTTGGAAAAGCGTGGACGGAAACTTCAAGCTGTTTAATTTAAATGCTTTTTCTTTTTCGGTACTTCTGCTCAATGATCTGCACCTCGGCTCTGCCCTTTTTAACCACCGCAAACTTATTCTTTTCAAGATTGATCTTTCCCTTACCGCTTCTGATTATCTCCATAAAACCGTTGATACGCAAAGCAGAGGGCTCAACCTGTTTTTCCCAAAGCATAAGCGACACCGCTCTTGAAAAAACGGGAGCATCAAGCCTCGCAAGCTTTTCCGAGGAATATACGCAATCTTCCAATCTTGCATTATCCAAGGCTTCAACCGCCATTCCTTCAATAAAATCGCTGTCTCTTCTCAGAGCAGTCACCGTTCTTGAAACACCCCTGTGAAAGGAGGGGTTCATTTCAAGGAGCAGGGGCATAAGCTGCAATCTCACCTTATTCCTTGTGTAGTCGGTGGAAAAGTTGGTTTTGTCCGTTACATATTCAAGGGAATTCGCCTTGATATATTCTTCAATCTCTTCTCTTGTGCAGTAGATCAGCGGGCGGATAAAACGTTCTCTCACAGGCGGTATTCCGCAAAGTCCCTTTAAGCCCGTTCCCCTGATAAGGTTTAACAGCACCGTTTCGGTATTGTCACAGGCGTTGTGGGCGGTTGCCACCCTTGCGCCGATCTCCTCTGCGTACTCCGAGAATTTTTCATATCTCAGCTTTCGCGCAATTTCCTCGGTGCTTTGGTGCTTTTGAAGCATGCCTTTTACATCGACCGAAAATGCCCTCAAAGGAATATCAAGGTTTTGACAGAGGCTTTCCGCAAACTTCTGATCGCTGTCGCTGTCCTCTCCCCTGAGATTGTGGTTTATATGGCAGGCGTACAGCTCTATATCCAAGGTTTCCTTAAGGGAATTAAGGCAGTGCAGAAGCGTTACGCTGTCTGCACCTCCGCTCAAGCCCACGATTACTTTATTTTTGGGTTTAAGCATATTGTATTCGCTGACAGCCTGCAAAACCTTTTCCTGAAAGGGCGAAAACATTGGCGTGTTTATTTTGGGATTATCCATGAGAGAAATCTACTCCCGTAAATTTTGTATACTGTCCGTCCCAGTTCAAGGGCACCGTGTCTACCTTGCCGTGGCGGTTTTTGGCTACGATACATTCACAGGCGTTAGGGTATTCCGCTTCTTTGTTGTAATAGCCGTCGCGGTACAGGAAGATCACTATATCCGCATCCTGCTCGATAGAACCCGAATCTCTCAGATCCGACAGCATGGGACGTTTGTCGGGGCGCTGCTCGGGGCTTCTGGAAAGCTGTGAAAGACTGATAACGGGAACGTTCAGTTCCTTTGCCATCATTTTAAGATTTCTGGTAATTTCGGAGATTTCCGCCACACGGTTTCCGTCCCGTCTGCCTGTTGACATAAGCTGTAAGTAGTCAATGATGACTAAGCCTAAGTTTTTCATACGCCTGAGCTTAGCCTTCATTTCTCCCAATGAGATATTGGCGGTATCGTCAATATATATTTCCACCTGCGACAGAACGTCCACTGCTTCGCCAAGATCGTCCCATTTTGAGTCAGGGAACTGTCCCGTTCTCATTTCCTCAGAGCTGAGTCTTGCTTCGGCGGAAAGAATACGGCTTGCGATCTGTTCCTTGGACATTTCAAGAGAAAAGATACATACCTTCTTTTGCGGATAGGCTTTTGCCACATTAGTGGCAATGTTGGTGGCAAAGGAGGTTTTTCCCATACCGGGACGGGCTGCGATAAGTATAAAGTCGGAGGGGTTAAGACCGAATATGATCTGATCAAGTTTGCCGTAAGAGGTGCGCAGTCCTGTATTTGTGCCCCCTTCGGGATTGTCCGCCAACTCCGACAAAATATCCAGCTGCTGGCTCACCAAAGGCTTGATGTGGGTAAGACCCTTCAGATCCTTTTCGTCGCGGATATCGAAGATCTTTTTTTCCGCCAGATCCAGAAGAGCGGAGGTTTCCTCCGTACCCGCAGCGGCTAGATCGTATATTTCCTTTGATATGATCATCAGCTGTCTTATCATAAACTTGTCGCAGATTATGTCAAGATAGCTGTCTATGCCCGAAGGATTTATGGCTGTTTCCGCCAGCTTCATCAGGTAGGTTTTTGCCTCCTCGCTGTTTTGGAACACGCCATGCTGCACTGATTTTTCCATAGCGGTGAGAACATCGATCGGCTGTCCCGAAATGCTCAGCTGATATATTACGGAAAACAGATCGCTGTGAAGCTGCACCTTAAAATGCTCGGGGTGCAGTCTTGCGGTTATGGGTCCCACCGTTGAGGGGTCTACCAGAACCGAGCCCAAAACCGCCTGTTCCGCGTCTAAATTGAAGGGGAGGGAAAGCTCGGATAAATCAAAGTCTGCCATAAAAACTCCTTTTTGAAATTCGAGCTGTTATTCCCGAATTTCCTCCACCATAACAGTAAACTTTGCGCTGACTCCGTTATAAAGTTTCGCTTCCGTAGAATATCTGCCCTAATCCATTATTTTGCCGATTGCAGCTATTTTTTTCTTGTCTAT
>VIDP01082981.1_pt1 | contig 11691 bp, 9 predicted proteins | sample 5025131 | NCBI WGS metagenome assembly VIDP01 (sample SAMN11853144, study PRJNA449069) | gut metagenome | isolation source: stool from male vole | host: Microtus ochrogaster | place: USA:Florida | collected 2017
GGAGCCACCGTCGCTTCGCAACCTGCAGCCGACATCATGGCCTCTATCTCCTCGGGAATAATCTTCCTTCCCCCCGATATAATCACATTGTCATATCGCCCTATTATTCGGAAGCCTTCAGGAGAGAGCGCAGCCAGGTCGTTGGTCACCACAGGCTGCTGCCCGGGCAGAAGGATTCTCAGACAGCCGGTCTCAGTGAGTGAGACTTCCACGCCGGGCAGGGGGGTGAAGGGCACATCCTCGTGAGAAACCCGGCGGACAGCAATGTGTGACGCGGTCTCCGTCATTCCGTAGCTTTCCCAGGCCCTCAGAGGGGAGGCGGCGATTCTCTCGCGCAGCGTAGGGGGGATGGGCGACCCTCCGATGAGCAGAGCTTCTATGAAAGGGAGCGTCTTATTGTCGAGACGGTCCAGGATATGATGCACCTGGGAGGGCACGACAGAGACAAGAGTGAGCCAGTCAGCGGGGCCAAACATGAAAAGCGGTGTGTTTGACGGGGGCTCCGCAGTGAACTGTGCCCCTAACTCCAAGGCCCGTATGCACTGCATCTTCCCACCTACAGTGTCAGCAGACAGGCATGAATGCAGACGTGAGTCGCGTGTGAGGCTGAAGGCGCGGATAGTGCGCCAGGCGCTCTCCTTGACCATGGAGCGGGGCAGCTGTATCATCTTTGGGGAGCCGGTGGAGCCGGAGGTGCGTGCCTCCAGGAATTCCGCTCCCGAAGTCCATTGGCTTTTCAGTTCATCGTAGGTCATAATCTGTTGTGTCGTGCCGGGGTGTATCACGAATGCCAGTCGAGCGAATCAAACTGTTCGCGGGAAATGGAGTCGCCCGGCAGGTATGAAAGCCGGTCGCCATGCAGGGAGAGGGGAGTGGTGAAATTATTGGTGTAAAGTGCGCCGGTTCCGAGTCCCTGAGGCATTTTGGTGTTAAGCGTAGCAGCCCACTGTGCTATTGCCGTCAGGCCGACATTGGATTCCAGCGCCGAAGTGGCCCACCATCCCACGCCTCGCTCCTCTGCGGCCGCTATCCAGGCCTCAGCTCCGGAGAATCCGCCGCACAGCGAGGGCTTCAGGATGATATATTGCGGCCTTATAGTGTCGAGCACCGTCTCGCGCCCCCCTTGTGTGCGTATGCCGATCAATGTCTCATCCAATGCCACCGGAATTGGTGACAAGCGGCAAATTTCGGCCATAGCCGCCGGATTTCCCGGGGCTATGGGCTGTTCGCATGAATGAATCTCAAGGGGGGAGAGTGCCTCCAGGCGTCCTAAAGCCTCATCGGGAGTGAAAGCCCCGTTGGCATCGATTCTGATTTCAAGCTCTGAAGCGGGGAAGAGGGACCGCACTGCTGAGATCATCTCAAACTCACGCCGGGGGTCTTGCGCCCCGATTTTGAATTTCAGGCATTTGAAGCCATCCTCCACTTTGCGTGCGGCCCGCTCGGTCATCTCCTCGATTGACCCCATCCACACGAGTCCGTTGATCGTTATCTCCTGTTTTCCCTCAGTGAAGGGGGAGCGGAAATAGAGTCCTTTGCCGCCGGAGGAGAAATCTCTGATGGCCTCCTCAAGGCCGAGCATGATTGAAGAGTGACCGCTCAGATCCGTCTCCTTGCCTATGGCGATGTTGGCCAGCAGCTCAATGAGCTTGTATCCGTAGCGGCCATCGGCCTCGGGCGAGAGGCCCGGAAACACCGAGCACTCGCCCAGGCCGTACAGCTCCGGGTTATTCTCATCATAGATTTTGATGAAGAATGTAGGTTTCTCCGTCAGTATGCCCCGGGAAGTGCCTGCAGGCTCTTTGAACTTCAGAATATACGGAGCGTATGCCAGTCTCATAGTCAGGGGAATTTCGGGAACTGGTCGAAATCGGGGTCACGCTTCTCAAGGAATGCGTTCTTTCCCTCCTGGGCTTCGGCCATTGTGTAATACATCAGAGTTGCATCGCCGGCAAACTCCATGATGCCATGCTGTCCGTCAAGCTCGGCGTTGAGGGCGCGTTTGATCATGCGTATGGCGAAGGGGGAGCGTTTCAGAATCGTGCGGCACCATTCGACGGTGGTTTCCTCCAGCTTGTCAAAGGGGACGACCTCATTGACCATGCCCATCTCGAGGGCCTCGCGCGCAGTGTACTGCTTGCAGAGGAACCATATCTCACGGGCCTTCTTCTGGCCAACGCAACGAGCCAGGTATGATGATCCGAAACCGGCGTCGAAACTGCCTACTTTCGGCCCTGTCTGGCCGAAGCGAGCATTCTCGGAGGCGATAGAGAGGTCGCACACCACCTGAAGCACATTGCCTCCCCCGATTGAGTAGCCGTTCACCATGGCTATCACGGGCTTCGGAATCGAGCGTATGGCATGATGCAGCTCCAGCACATTGAGGCGGGGAACGCCATCCTCGCCGATGTATCCGCCGTTGCCCTTGACATTCTGGTCGCCGCCGGAGCAGAATGCTTTGTCTCCCGCGCCGGTGAGAATAATTACGCCAATGTCCTGACGCTCGCGGCATATCCTCATTGCATCGAGCATCTCCTCGTTGGTCTTGGGCCGGAAAGCGTTGTAGACCTGCGGGCGGTTGATGGTGATTTTGGCTATCCCCTCGCACTGATCGAAGAGGATGTCTTCATAGTCTTTGATTTTAGTCCAGTTTATCATTGTTTCTTATATTGCAGGATTTTGACCCCTGAGACATAAAATTCTTATGAGGCGGGGTATTATGATTTTTTTTGAAAGAGCCGGAGCAGGGTCTCCGCGCTTGAAGCGGGGTCGACTTTCACCTCAAGCACTGCGGCTCGCCTCAGCGGGTTGAGCAGTCGCGCGAGTCCCTGCTCAAAGGTGTCTGGCGAGTCGGCCATGATATATTCCAGTCCGAAAGCGCCGGCGATGCCCTCTACGGGCAGAGCGGGGTCCGAACAGAAGAATTTCTCGCGCGCGGGGAGGTCTCGCGTCGATGGGATGAAGCGGAAAATTCCTCCGCCGCCATTGTTTATCACAATAATGCGCATACGGTGCGGCATGAGTCTTGTGACCAGCGCGCCCAGGTCGTATGCAAACGACATGTCTCCTGTGACAAGCAGTGTCATGCCGCCATAAGCCAATGATGCACCGATGGCGGTCGAGGTCATGCCGTCAATGCCGGAGACGCCCCGGTTGCAGTATGCTGCATGAGCATGGAATGGAAAGAGCTGCGCGTATCTGACGGCTGTGCCGTTGGAAAGGAAGAGGTTGATGCCGGAGCTGACGTGGCGGCTGAGGATGGAGAAGGCCTTCAGTTCGGACCATCCGGCTTTCTCAGCCATGGCTGTGATGTAGGCACGTGCGCGCAGGCGCGCCGCACGCCATTTTGTGGCATAGTCTCCTGCTGTCCCGGTGTGATCCGGTCCGGCATGGCGGAGCATTCCGGCCAGTTTTTTCAGGAAGGGGGCCGGGCCGGTCTCAATTTTTCTTGTCAGGGCCTGGAAACAGTCTGCGGTGTAAATGGAATGTCCTATGCTCCAGTGTTGCAAAGGGCGCACGCTGCGCAGGTATTCCTTGAGCTTGCGCGATACGAGAGCGCCGCCGATGGATATGACCAGTTCCGGGGCGAGTTCGCGCTTCTCTTCCTCGGTGAGCCTCATCAAGGTTGCATCCACCGAGGACGCATCATCCTTCAGATGCAGATTGGAGAGATTTTCGGCCATTACGGTCACATTGGGCAGGGCCGCCAGACGGGCGACTGCCTCGTTGAGACTGTGGTCAGGCTGCATGAATCCGGCCACGAGCATGATGCGCCGCCCCCGGGCCTCGTCAAGCAATTCTCTCATTATAGGCGAGGGGAGCGAGCCGGATGCCGATTCCTGAGTGATGAGTCGCTGCAAAGGGAGAGGGGCATCAGTCATAGCGTTGAGCGGATTGTCAAGGGCCACGTTGATATGCACAGGGCCCGGGCGTCCCGACAGGGCCGTCATCATGGCCTCGTTGGCCATGCGGTTGGCATACCACTCTTTTTCGGGCATTCCAGGAGGAACGGCGGGAAAAGAATATGAAGCCTTTACGAAATTGGCCAGGGCTCCGGGCTGTCGCACCGTCTGGGAATCATCCTGGTCTATCCACTCCTCGGGACGGTCTGCGGAGAGCACTATGAGAGGTATGCCACGGTAGTAAGCCTCCGCGATGGCAGGGGCGTAGTTCAGGACAGCGGTGCCTGAAGTGCATATCAGGGCGACCGGACGCCGCGAAACGAGGGCGATGCCCAAGGCCGTGAAGGCTGCGGTGCGCTCGTCATTGACAACTACGCAATCAAGCTGCTCCCGTGCCTCGCGGTCAGCGGCGGCTATGAGCAGCGGCGCGTTGCGCGATCCCGGCGAGCAGACGGCTGTGCCGACTCCCTGCTCGATGAGCACATCTATGAAAATGCGGCAGTAAATGTTGGCTGTATCCATGAGCTCAATATTCATGATGCTTTTTCAATCCATTCTCACGGGATCGTATCCCAACAGGAAGGAGGCTGCGTCCATGCGCCGCTTGCCGGCCGGCTGGAGCTCAAGGATCTGCAGCCATTGTCCGCCGGCGGCTACATAGAGATTCTTTCCCTCCCGGAGGCATTCACCCGCCTTCGCACCCTCTGTGAGAGGATGCTCGCTGAGTGCGGTTTTGAATATCTTCAGGTCAGTCGGTTTGCCGCGTCTGTCGGTCATCACCGTCCAGGCAGCCGGGTATGGCGAAAGCCCCCTGACGAAATCATGGATTCTCTTGGCCGGAAGCGACCAGTCTATCCGGCAGGTCTCCTTGAAAATCTTCGGTGCCGGGGTAAACTCCCCTTCAGGCTGGGGGCGCGTGGTTACGGAGCCGTCGATAATACTGTCAACAGTGGCGATGACCATCTCGGCGCCTAAGCGCATCAGCTTGTCGTGGACATCCCCCACATTGTCTTCAGGCAGTATGGCTATTTCCTTCTGTTCGATTATATCGCCTGTGTCTATTTCGTGCTTGAGGAAGAAGGTAGTGACACCGGTGACAGTCTCGCCGTTTATCACCGCGTGGTTAATGGGTGCGGCACCCCTGTATTTGGGCAGCAGCGAGGCGTGAAGATTGAAGGTGCCCTGAGGGGGCATGGCCCATACCGCCTCGGGCAGCATCCGGAAGGCAATGACGATGAACAGGTCAGCCTCCAGGCTCCTGAGCTCCTCGATCCACTGAGGATCCTTGAGCTTGGGAGGCTGCAGGCAGCGCAGTCCGCGGCTGTCGCAATATTTCTTGACATCGCTCTGTATGACCTTATGGCCGCGTCCTGCCACCTTGTCGGGCATAGTGACCGCTGCAACTACGTTATAACCGCCGCTCACGAGCGCGTCGAGGCTTGCTACGGCGAACTCAGGCGTGCCGAAAAATACTATTTTCAGATTCTTTTTATCCATAATCAGTCATCAGTATAATGCCGCAGCACGCGGCGGTAGGAAGTGAAAATCTTTGACTTGGAGACCATGCCGACATAGATGCCGTTGTTGACCACGGGGAGGTTCCACGCGCCGGTCTTGTCAAATTTCTCCATCACGACTTCCATCGGATCCGTTATCTCTATTCGTGTCGGGGGCATGGCCATGAAGCGCGACACGTGCATTTTTCTGTACAGGTCGGGGCGGAACATGATGTTCCGTATGTCATCGAGAGTGACTATGCCCTTGAGGCGCCCGTTCTCATCGGTCACCGGGAAGATATTGCGGCTTGACCGCGATATGATGTCCACCATCTGCTTGAGGTTCATCTCCGGATGGACGCACATGCAGTCGCGCTCGATGACATTGCTGATTTTGAGCAGCGTGAGAACCGTCTTGTCCTTCTCGTGGGTAAGCAGGTCGCCCTGTTTGGCCAGGCGCATGGTGTAGATGCTGTATGGCTCAAACATCCTGATGGTCATATACGACAAAGTGGAGACAATGAGCAGGGGGAGGAAGAGGTCGTAGCCGCCCGTCATCTCGGCCGTGAGGAAGATGGCCATCAGCGGGGCATGCATGACTCCGGACATGACCCCGGCCATGCCGGTGAGTGCGAAGTTCTTCTGCGACAGCCCTAACTCAGGGAAGAGATTGTTGAGGATATAGGCATAGAGGAAACCGGAGAGGGCCCCTACAAACAGGGAGGGGGCGAATGTGCCTCCGACGCCTCCGGCCCCGTTGGTTGAGGCTGTGGCGAAGACCTTCATGAGGGTGACAGCCGCGATGAAAGTAGCGACGAACCATACCGAGTCTCTGTCAACGTAGAATATCGAGCCGTCTACAACGGCTGAAGGATTCCCCTCGAGAAGCCTGTTGATTGTCTCGTAGCCCTCGCCGTAGAGGGGAGGCAGGAGGAAAATGAGCACTGCGAGGGCGACTCCGCCCACCAGAATCTTGACCCACTGGCGGGTGATTTTGCCGAACATGCCTTCGAGCCATCCCATAGTGCGGGTGAAATAAAGGGAAATCAATCCGCAGAACACTCCGAGCAGGATAGTGTAGGGTATGCGTGAGGTGTGGAATACCTCGCTTTGTGAGAAGAAGAACTCCGCGCTATATCCCTCAAGGACGTATGAGACTGTGGCTCCGGTGATGGACGAGATTAGCAGGGGCATGACGGTCGCTCCGGTGAGGTCGATCATCAGCACCTCCAGAGTGAAAAGCATTCCGGCTATCGGGGCGCGGAAGATTCCGGCTATGCCCGCCGCCGCGCCGCATCCCACAAGGAGCATGAGTATCTTGGGCGAGAGCCTGAAAGCCTGGCCGATGTTTGACCCGATTGCCGCTCCGGTGAACACTATGGGGCCCTCGGCTCCCACAGAGCCGCCGAAACCGATGGTGATGGAGGAGGCGATGAGTGAGGAGTATGTGTTTTTGAGCTTCAGGCGCGATTTGCGGCGCGAGATGGCATAGAGCACCCTTGTCACGCCGTGTGAGATATTGTCTTTGACCACATACCTGACGAAGATGGTCACTATCAGGATTCCCACGAGGGGATAAACAAGATAGAGATAGTTCTCTGTAGTCGCGCTGAAATGCGAGGTGAGGAGATGGGCTATGGCGTGGATGAGGTATTTTAGGAGCTGCGAGGCCAGGCCGCAAATGATGCCGATGACAAGCGCAAGGATAATGACGAAATTCTTCTCCTTGATATGGCGCTCGCGCCAGGTGACAGCTTTGGCCCAGGCGCGTGTCAGTCGGTTGTCATGCTCTTTATATGCCATAATCAGCTTCTGTTGTCAAAGTGGATTATTTGCCTTTGCCGGTGATGACGGTCTTGATTGTGTGGATAAGTATCTTGACATCGACCGACACAGACATGTTGGCCAGGTAGATGAGGTCATATCTGGAACGCCTTATCATCTGGTCGATGTCAGAGGCGTAGCCATATTTCACCATTCCCCAGGAGGTGATGCCGGGGCGCACCTGGTGGATGAGCCCGTAGAAGGGGGCGAGGGGGATGATGCGGTCGATAAAGTAAGCGCGCTCGGGGCGGGGGCCGACGAGGGCCATGTCACCTTTCAGGACATTCCAGAACTGGGGAAGCTCATCAAGCCTGTATTTGCGCAGGAAACGCCCGGAGCGCGTGATGCGCGGGTCGTCGTCCGTTGAAAGGCGAGGCCCGTCTTTTTCGGCGTCAGTGCGCATGGTGCGGAATTTCAGGATATTGAAGGGCTTGCGGTGTAGCCCTAAGCGTTCCTGACGGTAGAACACCGGTCCGGGGCTGTCATGCTTCACCCACAGGGCTATGAGGGCGTACAGGGGTGAGAGCGCCAGAAGGGCGAGCATGGAGAGCACGACGTCTCCGAGCCTCTTGATATTCTTTGACGACTCGCTTATGGAGGGGTAGGCGAGGTCTACGAAGGGCTCGCCGTATATGTCCTGAAGTCGGATGGAGGAGGTGATGATAGAGAGCGTGTCGGGCAGAATCTTGATGGAGCGGTTGTAAGGAAACAGGCTGTAGACCACATCGAGCACCTTGTCCTCGTCGCGCGACTCGGGGACGATGATGAACTGGTCGACCTCCAGCTGCTCCACTGCCTCGGGTATCTCGGAATATGTGATGACAGGTATGTTGCCCCGGCGCTGGGGCTTCTCGCCGTCTAAAGCGACAAAGCCAACAACCTTGAAGCCTAACGTAGCGCGCGATTCGGACAGTTTGTCGGCCACCTTCCCGGCTGCTTCAGAATTGCCTACTATCAATGTGTTGATACCCCATTCACGGCGTTTGAGCCGCCTGCGCGCCGCTTGTGTGAGAATGATACGCCCCAAGTATGTGCAGACGGCGAGGCATGTGAAGAGTATGGCTATGATGAGCCAGTTGGTGGTGCGGTGCACTATCTGGTCATTGGTCAGAAGGGCAAGGTAAATCAGTATGGTGTTGAAGACTGACGAGCTGATCGTGGTGACCAGTTCCTGGAGGCGTGAACGCAGCAGGGGGCTGTTGTAGTAGCCTGAGAGCCAGTACACCCCGAGCATCACCAAGGGGATGATAATCTGTTCGGCCAGCAGTTTGGGGGTGTCAAGATACTCAATCAGGCCTTCGAAGTCAAGGTCATGATGGTTGACCAAGACGTATCGGGCCGCGTTGAAGAATACGAAAGCCAGGTTAGCTGTGACCCAGTCAACGGCCACATACCAGATCCTTTGGATTCTTTCCGAGACTATTCTTCCTTTCATGACGAAACCTTGATTATCTCAACTGCATCTCAGCGTATCACCTTGATCACATCCCCCTTGCTGACTTTGATTATCCCGCTGGGTATGGCCTGCGGCTTCCCGGCGCGTCCCGTCTGGACTGTGTAGTCAGCCTGCTCGATGAGCGCGGGGTCTATCTCGTTGAAATCTCGCGGTGTCGGCTTCCCGCTGAAATTGGCCGATGTCGACACTATCGGTCGGCCAAGACGATTGCAGAGAGCGCGCGAAAACTGTTCGGAGGTTATCCTTACTCCCGTTGAGCCATCCTCGGCGCGCAGCGCCGGAGCTATTCCCTCCACGTGGTCGTAAACGATTGTCAGGGGCTTATCGGCCACGTCGATCAGCTGCCAGGCGGCATCAGGGATGTCGCGCACATAACGCTGCAGCATGCCGTCGCTCCCCACGAGGAGGAGCATCGCCTTGGCGTCCTCGCGCCCCTTGATGCGCATCACCTTGGCCACGGCCTCGGGATTGGTGGCATCGCACCCTATCCCCCAGACCGTGTCAGTCGGATATATGATAACCCCGCCATCTCGGAGGACGGCGAGAGCTTTCTTGAGGTCTTCTTCCATAACTCTGGTTCTTGACCTCAAAGTTAATAATAAATCGCGATATGTGCAACTTTTTATCTTGCGGATGGTCAATCCAGGCTTTCAGTCTCGCGGAGCCAGAGGGCCGCTTTGGCGTCAGAGGGCATGCGCCAGTCGCCGCGCGGGGAGAGGCACACGCTGCCCACCTTCGGGCCGTCGGGCATGCATGAGCGCTTGAACTGCTGGGAGAAGAACCGGCGGTAGAAATTGCGCAACCATTTCTTGAGAGTCTCGTTGTCGTAGACACCCGCGAAGGCCTTTTTGGCCAAGGTATATATCTTCTTGGGCGCGAAGTTGTTTCGCAGCGTGTGATAGAGGAAGAAGTCATGCAGTTCGTAGGGGCCGACAAGGTCTTCTGTCTTCTGGGCGATGGTATCCTCGCCACTGTCAGCCGGGATGAGCTCCGGGCTGATAGGGGTGTCGATGATGTCGCGCAGCACGCGGGCCGTCGCTTCATCGGCATGGGCTGCAAACCATTCCACGAGGTGGCGCACCAAGGTTTTCGGTATTGAGGCGTTGACGGCATACATTGACATGTGGTCGCCATTGTATGTGCACCATCCTAAGGCGAGCTCGGAGAGGTCGCCCGTGCCGAGCACCATGCCGCCGGTTTTGTTGGCCATGTCCATCAGAATCTGAGTGCGCTCGCGGGCCTGGCCGTTTTCATAGGTGGCGTCGTGCACCTCCTTTGACTGGCCTATATCGATGAAGTGCTGGTCGACAGCTTTGGAAATTGGAATCTCCATTGAGGTCACCCCCATGAGCTCCATGAAGTCAGTGGCGTTGGTGTGTGTGCGGGTAGTGGTGCCGTATCCGGGCATAGTGATGCCGATAATGCCTTTTCTGTCAAGGCCGAGGCGGTCGAACGCGCGGGCGGCCACGAGCAGGGCCAGAGTGGAGTCAAGACCTCCGGAGATGCCTATGACGAGTTTCTTGCATCCCGTGGCCTCAAGTCGCTGCTCCAGTCCCCAGGTCTGGATGGAAATTATCTCGCCGCAGTTTTCATCACGTCTCCCCGGGTCGGAATCTACAAAGGGATGGCGGCTGACGGGACGGTCAGGGAAGTCCGCGCCGAGGCTGATAAGCTCCGGTATCAGCTCGCCCGGGAAGGGGTCATAGGATGGGGCGTAATTGGCACGTACACACGCCCTCTCGACTCCCGCGTAAGCGTTGCCTTGTGCGAAGGTGGCAAATTTCCGGCGGTCATTGCGGAGTTTCTCAACATCGATGTCGGCCGTGGTGAGCGTAGCCTGGCGTGAGAAGCGGGGCGAAGAGGCGAGGATAGAGCCATCTTCGGCTATTATGCCATTGCCGGAAAACACGAGGTCTGTCGAAGACTCTCCGACACCGGCGGAGGCGTAGACATAACCGCAGCGGCAGCGGGCTGACTGCTGGCGGATGAGGTCGAGCAGATAGGCATGTTTGCCGATATTCTCATCGGTAGCCGAGAGGTTGAGGATGATTTCGGCCCCCTGCATGGCGAGGTGTGACGATGGAGGAGAGGGCACCCACAGATCTTCGCAAATCTCTATCGCATAGCTCACATCGTCCACTTCAAAAATCAGGTTAGTGCCTGCCGGTACTGTATAATCATCCCGGAATTCGAGTTTGATGATTGAGGATAACCCGATTGTGCGGGTCTTAAGCATGGCCCCGGGAGTGAACCATCTGCCCTCATAAAATTCGTTGTAATTAGGGAGATAGGTCTTGGGCACCACTCCGTCGACACCCCCGTTTCGGATTACCACCGCGCAGTTATAAAGCGAACCCTCTATCATTAGAGGAGCGCCCACTACGACGGCGCAGGTCTTGTTGGCAGTGAATTCCACAATCTTCCCGAGCGCGATTTTGGATTGCTCAAGAAGCAGCGACTGGTTGAAGAGGTCCGCGCATGTGTAGCCTGTCACGCAGAGCTCCGGGAACACTATCAGCGACACGCCTTTTGATTCGGCTTGTTTAATCATGTCGATGATGCGGTCAGCATTGGTTATCGGGTCTGCGAGAGCGACCGCAGGGACTGCTGCGGCGACACGGATATATCCTAAATCATTCATATCGGATAAGACGGGGTCTAAGAGGAATGGGTGTGAAGAGTGGGGGGGAAAGCGATGAGAATTTGAAAAGAGAGCGGGCCGCGCGAGTCCCGGCAGGGGCTCAGGCGGTCCGCTTGTATGTTTGGGTACAGGGAAAGTCCGTGATTATTTGAGGGCTGCCTGAACTGCGTCGTTAGGCACCATTTCCTCTTTGAAGACGTAAGCTCCGGTCTTGGGAGACTTTTCCATCTTGATTACCTTGCTGTAGGTGCGTCCTTCACCTTTCTGAAGAGACGCGACGGTTTTCTTTGGCATAGTAGTTCAGAGATGCCTATTTGATATCTAGTACGCGGCTCAGTTTCTTCAGAATGGGGTTGTATCTTTTGAGCTCTA
>VIDP01168461.1_pt1 | contig 11624 bp, 8 predicted proteins | sample 5025131 | NCBI WGS metagenome assembly VIDP01 (sample SAMN11853144, study PRJNA449069) | gut metagenome | isolation source: stool from male vole | host: Microtus ochrogaster | place: USA:Florida | collected 2017
CATGGACGCCGACTTATTTCGCCGGAAGGTCGGCGTCGCAAGGACGCCTTTTTAAGCGGATGTTTGTAAACCGCCGGCGCCTACGGCGCGGGCGGTTACTATAAGTCAACCTCCTGCGGACGTTTTTGCCGTTGCCGGCCATCCCATCCGCCCCCTTAGGACGCACCGAACGTGCGTCCCTACTGCGTTGATTGCCAATATGATGCAAAAAAATGCAGGGACGCTCGTTCGGAGCGTCCTAAGGGTAGAATCGGTAGGTTGGAGACCTACCCTCCTATGTAGCGGCCTGCGGCCGAGTGATTGTGGCGAGCGGGAGCTCGCCACCTCCATATCCGTCGAGTTCCACCGTGGCGGGCCGGAGCAATTAATTATGCATTATGAATTATGAATTATGCATTATGAATTAAGGAATCGGCCGGTCGCCGGGCGGGATGGGGATGAAGAGGAGGGCAGGCGTACCGCGGAAGGTGACGGGGTAGGGATGGGTGCCGGCGGGAATTTCGACCGCCTGCGTGCTGACGGGCAACAGGACTGCTCCACGGACGTAGACCGCTCGCGCCGGGGATGCGTACTCCAAGGCTGCCAATTCGGTCGGGATAACTACCAGGGGCGCCGGATTGAGCCCGAGGGTTTCGCGCCAAAATTCGAAGCGCGACTGCACCCAGGGGTCGTAAATAGGTGGCAGCCGGTGTGCCCGCCCCAGCAGGAATGCAGGCGCCGGGTCGCCGCAGTAGATGTCGGAAATCACCACGCCGTCGGCGCCGGTGGCATATTGCTCAATCACCGCGTGGCTTTCGGCGTCGAACCGGCGCTGATATTCGAAAAAGAGGTGCGTTTGGATCGTCATCAGCGTCAGCAAAACTATGCTGACTGCGCACCCGATAATACGGTGGTGTTCAATCCGTTGCGCGAGACCCGGACCCGCAAGAGCCGCCAGCGCGAGCAGTGCGAAGACCTGCGCGAACCAGCCCGAACGGCCAATCATCCCCGAGCCCACGGCAATGGCGCCGCTTGCAAGTGCCGCGGCCGAGAGAATGCCCGTGGCGCAGGAGCCTGCCGTGAGTTTCCGCCAGAATTCACGACTGTTGCCTATCGCCATGATTATCAGGATTATAGCTAACAAAGCCACGAGGGGCACCGTCTTGAGTATGAGCATAACGGCATTGTCGTCCGGAGTGCTGTCGGCGCCGAACCGATGCCAGATTCCGGGACTGGTGAGGGTGAACAGGCCTCCGAGGATGAACATCAGCGTCGGAAATCCGCACCCGGGGCGGCGGGAGGCGGCGAAAAAGGCGATGCTAACCGCCAGAGCTACCGGCACCCCGATGGCTTCATGCCACGCCGCGGCCACAAAGCAGAGCACGCCAAGGGCAAGGCGCCCGACCGTGGAGCGCGGCAGCGAATAGATGAAAAAGTAAAGGGCCCAGAGTGCTAACGTGCAGCCCCACAGGTAGTTGATGTGGACCACATACAGGCCGTAGCCGTCCCACCAGGGCAACCCGAACATCATCAGCGCCGCGGCCAAGATGCTTGCGAAAAGCCCGTAGCCGTTGCGGCGCAGAAAAGCGATGACGCCGCCGTAGAGCCCCACCATGAACAGCCCTTCGAGCGCACCCGTAGCCCACCGGGGCAACACATTGAGCCATAGGAAATTGAGCGAATCGCCCAGCCGACCGTTCACTTCGAGCCACATGCCGGCCACATGGGTTGGCCACCGCAGCCATGCCGGATGGTGGGTCGCCAGCCACTGAGCGTTGTGAATCAGGTAGTTGAGGTCGTCGTGGGCAGAGGGGCGGTCCGCATAAATCAGCCCATACACCACTCCGACGGCCATCAGCAACAGAACCAGCCACCAACCGAGCAATCCGCGAATAAACTCCCTGACTTTCATTGCTTTACGCGGAGAATGAACTGGGTGCCGTTGTGTTCGAATTCCAACAGGGATGTGGCGGCGAGGTCCATCACGGCCTCGCGCACGGCGGCAACAGAGGCATGGACGGCCACGGCCAGATCGCGTAGTTCGAGGGTGCGCGGCTCGGCCTCAACGGCGGTTAAGATGCTGTGGTGCAGGGTGGTGAGGGCCACGGGTGTACCTTCGGCCTCCCGCTCCCAGCTGCGCACCATCAGCTCGTGGGCGGCAATGTTTTCGTCGGCCACGCGGAAGTAGGCGCGCCAGTGGTCGGGGCCGTCGGAGGCATACACGGGGCGCCTGGCCCGGCGCTCAACGCTGGCCACAATCACCTCCAGGCCCCCGCGGGCCTTGAGGGCGCGGAAATCAACCTCCAGCGCCGGGCGGCAGTAGATTTGCGCCGCTTCTTCCACCACGAACACATCCTCTTCGTTGCGAACCCCGGCGATGGTGCCGTTGTCCTTCACGCCGATGAGCAGGCGGCCGCCGTCGTTGTTGGCGAAGGCCGAGAGCGAACGTGCGATTTTGCGCGCGTCGGAAATGGTGAACTTGAAATCCTGGTGCACATGCTCCCCCTCCGCAATCATCTTGCGGAGTTCCGTCTCGCCTCGGGTGGGGCGCAAGTCCTTCATAATAAGCGCAGTAATGTTTCCACGCACTCGAAGGTGCGCTGTGGGGCGGCGTTCCAGAAGTCGGTGTAGGCGGCGGCATTTCCCTCGGCGCCGGGGGTGTCGCTGATCACGCGCAGGGCCACGAAGGGCAACGACTTGAGGTGGCACACCTGGGCGATGGCCGCACTCTCCATATCCACGGCCAGCGCGTCGGGGTGTACCGACAGGATTCGGCGAAGGTCGGCCGGGTCGCTCACGAAGATGTCGCCCGAGGCAATCAGCCCCTGGCGTGCGCCTAATTTTTCCTTAACCTCCTCGGGGAGAGGACATTCGAAGTAGAGCGGACAGCCGGCCGCCTGGCCCGGCTCCGTGCCCGGTCCGCACCACACGTCGTGGTAGGCAATGCGGTCGGCCAGGACCACGTCGAGCACCTGCGCCGGAGCGTCCGTAGCGCCCGTGCCGCCGGCCACGCCCGTGTTCACCACCAGCGCGGGGTGGAAGTTCTCAATCAGCGTCAGGGCGCCCACGGCGGCATTGACCTTGCCGATGCCGCACTTGCAGGCCACCACGCTGTGGCCCGCCAGGGTGCCGGTGTGGAACTCGAACCCGTTGAGGCTGATGCTCCGCGGCTCCGAAATATGAGGAAGGAGCAGGGCCAGCTCCTTGTCCATGGCAACTATTATGGCAATTTTCATAACTTTTTTTGAGTTTCGCAAGCTCAACTCAATGTTAAGGGGTTAAGGGTTAAAAGGTTAGGCATTAGACGTTAGGTTTTAGGCAATTGGCGCCTTTAACCCCATAACCTTTAACCAATTAACCTTCAAATTTCGCCTGCGAAATTTGAACTGAGGATTTAAACTACAAGGGACGCGCACGTGCGCGTCCCTCGGATATGCTTGGGAGTGGGTTTACTTCTCGAACTTCTTCACGATGACGGTGGCGTTGTGGCCGCCGAAACCGAAGGAGTTGGACAGGGCGGCGCGCACGGGGCGCTTCTCAGCCTTGTTGAAGGTGAAGTTGAGGGTGTAGTCGATTTCCTCGTCCTCGTCGCCCTCCTCGTGGTTGATGGTGGGGGGCACGATGTCCTCCTGGACGGCCTTGATGCTGAAGATGGCCTCCATGGCGCCGGTTGCACCCAGCAGGTGGCCGGTCATGGACTTGGTGGAGGAGATGTTGAGCTTGTGGGCCGCCGGGCCGAAGAGCTCTACGATGGCCTTGACTTCGGAAATGTCGCCCACGGGGGTGGAGGTGCCGTGAACGTTGATGTAGTCGATGTCCTCGGGCTTCATGCCGGCGTCGTCCAGGGCGGCCTGCATGGCCAGCTTGGCGCCGAGGCCTTCGGGGTGGGTGGCGGTGATGTGGTAAGCGTCGGCGCTCATGCCGCCGCCGGCCACTTCGCCGTAGATTTTAGCGCCGCGGGCCAGGGCGTGCTCCATCTCTTCGAGGATGAGGACGCCGGCACCTTCGCCGATTACGAATCCGTCGCGGCTCTTGCTGAAGGGGCGTGAGGCCGTCTCGGGGCTGTCGTTGCGGGTGGAGAGGGCGTGCATGGCGTTGAAACCGCCGACGCCGGCGGGGAACACGGCAGCTTCGGCGCCGCCGGTGACCATCACGTCGGCTTTGCCCAGACGGATGATATTGAATGCGTCAATAATTGCGTTGTTGGACGAAGCGCAAGCTGAAACCACGCCGTAGTTGGGTCCGTGGTAGCCGTACTCCATAGAGATGTGGCCCGATGCGATGTCGGCAATCATCTTGGGGATGAAGAAGGGGTTGTAGCGCGGCCCGCGCTCCATGTTCACGGCGTAATTACCGGCTTCTTCCTCGAAGGTGTGGAGGCCACCGATACCGGCGGCAACGATTACGCCCACGCGGTTCTTATTCAGCTTTTCGTCTTCGGGCAGACCGGCGTCGGCAATGGCCTGACGGGCTGCTACAAGGGCATACTGCGCGTACAGGTCCAGCTGACGGGCCTTCTTGCGGTCGAAGTGCTCGTCCGGATTGAAACCCTTCACCTCGCACGCAAACTGAGTCTTGAACTTAGACGCGTCGAAATGGGTGATGGGAGCGGCGCCGCTGACGCCTGCCAGCGCGTTGGCCCACGTGGTGGGTACGTCGTTTCCAAGGGGGGTGACGGCTCCAAGGCCGGTCACTACTACTCTTTTAAGTTCCATTTTTTGCAGTTTTTGGGGGTCGCAGCATCAACCCTATTTATTTGGTGGCAAGGATGTTGGCGGGATGCCCGGAGGCTGCGGGTCCGCAGCGGGCGCCGATACTGTCCTTGCGGCTTTAATCTATAACAAAACCGCCGTTTTTTGCGGCGGCCTGTTTTTGAGCTGTGGAAATTGCTTATTTCGTAGCGCTTTCGATGTAAGCAATTGCGTCGCCTACTGTCTTGATCTTTTCTGATTCGGTTTCGGGAATTTCGATGTTGAAAGTGTTCTCGAGGTCCATGATCAGTTCTACGGTGTCGAGGGAATCGGCTCCAAGATCATTTACGAAGGTTGCTTCTTCGGTAACTTTGCCGGCGTCGTCGATGTTGAGTTTCTCCATCACGATTGCCTTTACTTTATCTGCAATTTCAGACATGGCTGTTGTGGTTAAGAGTTTATTAATTCATGAATTTGCTCGGCAAAATTACACAATTTCATTCAATTCACGAAATTTTTTAACCCCATCCCACGCCCCCGCAACCCCCAAAACAGCCAAAATCGCCCCTACAGCACGCTGCGGGGCGGTTTTGCTATGTGTGAAATAATGTTAACCGGGCTAAAATCAATCCCCTAAAGCCTTATGCCTAACGCCTAACGCCTAACGCCTAACGCCTAACACCTACTCATCGTAGAACATCTCCACGCGGCCCACCGGCAGAGAGGCGCTGATTTTGACGGGGATGCGGCCCTCCTGGGCAACCTGGGCATGGACCGGGTAGCCGCTCATGGCGCCATGGTAGCTGTACTCGTACACGACGTCGTAGGTGGCGTACTGCACCCCGTCGATGACGCAGGTGCTCTGACCCTGGTAGGTGACGGCCACCTCCGAGGCATATCCGCCCGTGATCGGGATGACGATGCGCGTGCCCGGGGCCATGTTGTCGAAGTCAAGTTCGTGGTAATAATAGAACATACCGAGCATGTCGGAGGTTACGGTGATGGCCTCCATGGTATTGTCCGAGGCGCTCAGGGTTCCCTGGCCGGCGATGTTGCGGTAGTTGGCCGGGTCGGAGGGGTCGAAATCGCCGCTGCGGAACACCTTCACCTTCGGCTTGAGGTACCAGCCCGTCTGGAAGCTCACGTCCTCGCGGCTGAGACCTCCGGCCTGGGGCGTCATCGTGGCCACGAGCGTGTCGCTGATGCAGAACACGCGCCCGTTCCAGGGAATGCTGTTGCCGTCCAGGGTAGCGCTGAAGCGGTCGCCGACGGTTCCGACGGTGGCCGTGCCGTGGGCGATGGTCACATCAACCGGGCCCCAATGGTAATGCACATTGTAGTCGATTTCCTGATAAGGAATGTGGGTCTGAGCCGTGGCCGTCAGAGCCAGAGCGCCTAAGGCGCAAAGAATTAACCGTTTCATATCGTTAGAGCTTTTAAAATTAAACACTCCAACGAAGTTTTAGGTTTAATGCATAATAAAATATAGAGGTGGCGAGCTCCCGCCCGCCACAAACGCCCGGGCATAGGCCGCCACGCATAGGAGGGTAGGTCGTCCGACCTACCGCCGATGCTACCTCAGGACGCTCCGAACGAGCGTCCCTATATTTTTGCATCAAAAAAATACGCAAAGAAGTGGCAATCAACGCAGTATGGACGCACGTTCGGTGCGTCCTAAGTGCAGCGGCGGGTCAGTTTTTCACCGTCAGCTTGCCGCAGGTGCCGCTCTGGCGGAAGAGGTAAAGTCCGTCGGTCAGCGGATATGTAGGCCGCGAGTCGCCCTCGTAGACCTTCACTCCCTGGAGGTTGAAGATTTCGATGGGACCTTCCTGGATTTCGGCGCCGATGGCCCGGATACCCGCGGGCTGGAACTCCTTGACCCTGCGGAAGTTGTGCCACACGAAGGGCTGGCTCATGTAGTCGTCCTTCGTTCCGGTGGGAACCCAGAGGGTGGCATTGGTGTAGTCGCGGGTGTTGAACATGTGTTCCTCATTCCCGCTCTGGCCGGCCTGGATTTCGGGCGGGGTGGTGCTGTGGCAGCGGATGTCGGTGAAGTCGCCGTCATTGCCCCAGAACGCGCCCAAGCCGATGAACCCGCAACTTGCAGGGATATCGATTTCCTTGAAACTGTTCTCTCGCAGCGACTCAAGGCCCAGGCCTTTGAGGCGGCTCGGGAGCACGATGGTCTGTAAGCGCTTGCGGACCAGAGCGTTGTCGGGCATATAGTCTTCGAAGTAGTTGTACTGGTCCGTAACGACGTGCACATTGGCAAGGTCAAGATGCTTGATCAGCGGCATCTCGTAGGTGATGTAGTAGAAGTCGTCGGAGTTCATGTCGCCCTTGATTCGGAGGCGACGGCAGCGCACGCGCTCGTCGTCGCTCAGGAGGGTGCTGAGGGTGCCCGCCTCGGGCATTTCCACTTCAACCCAGTCCTGGATGAGGTCCTCCTCGTTGAAGGCCATAGCCATCACCGTGTAGGTCATGTCGTTGTGCTGATAGGGCAGGTCGATGTAAACCAAGGGGTTGGGGTAGGTTTTGGGGAAAATCATGCCGATGGGCGTCTGCTCCTTTACGGCCAGCCACATGAATTCTTTCCCGGCGGGGCGCTGGAAGTAGATGTCGAATGCGCCGGAGGCCATGGGTTTGGTCTGCAGGTAGGCTCCTTCGGTGTTGTGCGACTTTGTGGTGTAGGCGAACGGCTTGCTGAGGAATTCATACTGCACGTTGGCCACTTTCGGCGTATTGCCGCGCACCGGGCGCCAGGTGTAGACCCCCGGAGGGTTGGCGAAGGGCAGCCAGTCGGAGTAGCCCGTGGGCTTGTACACCAGGCTGATGCGGTCGGTGGGCGCTATGGCCTGGGTCACTTTCAGACCCGTAAGTTTATAGGAGCCGGCCAGGCGGTCGCCGTACCACTCCTTGATTTCCATTTCACGCAGTATCTCCTTGATTCTGCCGTTACTGTCGGTGAGAGCAACGGCCAGTACACCGCTGCATACGGGGTCCATCGTCGGATAATTGAAGCGGTTGGTGCAGCTCACCTCGTAGCAGTAGGCGTTGAAGTACTCGTTCTGCTTCACATCCACCACGTCAATGTTCAGACTGCCGGGGATGAAGATGTTCCAAGGTCCGTAGTCCACCCAGTTCTCGGCAGGCATAATGTTGTAGACGAGCATGTTGGCCATGTAGCCGTTGCTCACGGGATAGGCAAAGAAACCGTTGGCGCTGCCGTCCCAGCCCCAGTTGATGTGAACCATGTCGTTGGCATCGTAGCCGTCCACCACCCAGGCATGACCGACGTAGCCCGCAAGCTCGCTTCCGGCGAAAATCACCGGCCGGTCGGCATCGATTTCGCTCTTTATGTAACTCAAGCCGCAGTCGCCGTCGACATCGACAGAGCCGGTGCCGGCAAAGCCGATGTTGCCGTCGTAGTAAAAATAATTGCGCAGGCTGTAGACGCAGTCGCGGATGTCGGCCGAGGTCATCCATCCGGGCGTAAAGGCCGCCTGCAGGGCTGTGCCGCAGGCGTGCATGAGCTTGGCCACGGATTTGACCTGCGCCTCGGTGTAGGAAGACTCTTCCGGGTAGCCTGCGTACGAGTCGAGCATGTTGTCCCAGTCGAAGTCCGTGTCGAAACTCATCTCGCCCAATTCGGGTTCGAAGGCGTTATCGGCAGCTCCACGGCCCCTCGGAGGCCAGTTGTAGTACTTCATCACGATTGCCATGGCTGTGGTGACGCAACCCGTGGGGCTTCCGTATGGGCATTCAAGATTGTAAGGTGCATCCTGGCCCCAGGTGGCCGTAGGGAGCACCTTGCCGCCCTCGGTGGAGCGGGTCGGCTGCCGGCGCACAACCCCGGCGGGAGCCGAGGCCGCAGGTGTCAGCGACGACAGGAGGCTGTCCAGCTGCGGGGGCAGGTCGGAGGCATCGATGTGGCCCGTGAGGCTGTAGCCGATAATCGACGGCAGGCCGCTGTCGCCACCCACGATGACGAAACCCTCGCCGTCGTCGCCGCTGAAAATGTAGTAGGGGGCGTCGGGCTCCTGACCCTGCGCCTGTCGGGCTCCCGGAGCGCCCTTCACTTCCCGACCCATGAACCGGGCGGCCGCATGCCGCGCTTCGGAGTAACTCACCTGCCCGGCGCGTGCGGGCGCAAAGCAGAGGAAAAGCATTAGCAGGAGGAAAAGTCGGTTCATAGGCGGTTGTTGGTTTATATGGATTAAAATTCGAACTTTTGGCGCAAAAATAACGAAAAATTTCCAATCATCCAAACAAAAACTCTCAGAGAGCTCAGAGAACTCTGAGAACTCTGAGCACTCTGAGAGAGGAAATCGTGAGAGCCTCGATGCAAAAACACCCGCCCACACCATAATTAATTTGGAAAACCCGAAAAAATGTGCTATCTTTGCGCGAATTTTAGCGTAAAAAACAAATTATCCATTTCTTATGAATGTCATCAAGAAAACAATAGCACTCCCCGACGGACGTGAGATTACCATCGAGACCGGTAAACTCGCCAAGCAGGCCGACGGTGCTGTTGAAGTACGAATGGGCAACACAATGCTGCTGGCAACGGTCGTTTCGGCCAAAGAAGCCGGCGAGGGCGTTGACTTCATGCCCCTCCAGGTGGAGTACAAGGAAAAATTCTCCGCCGCAGGCCGTTTCCCCGGCGGTTTCCTCAAGCGCGAAGGCCGCGCCAGCGATTATGAAATCCTCACCGCCCGCCTGGTGGACCGCGTGCTCCGACCCCTGTTCCCCTCCAACTACCACGCTGACACCTTTGTCAACATAACCATGTACTCCGCCGACGGCGTCGATGCCCCCGACTGCCTCGCAGGCCTGGCCGCTTCCGCCGCCCTGGCCGTGAGCGACATCCCCTTCAACGGGCCCATCTCCGAAGTGCGCGTGGCCCGCATCGACGGCAAGTACGTCATCGACCCCACCTTCGACGAGCTCCAGAAAGCCGACATGGAACTCATGGTAGGCGCCACCTACGACAACATTATGATGGTCGAAGGCGAAATGAACGAAGCAAGCGAAGCCGAACTCCTCGAAGCTCTCCGCGTGGCCCACGACGCCATCAAGGTGCAGTGCAAGGCCCAGATGGAACTTGCAGAAGAGGTTGGTAAAGCCAAGCGCGAATATAACCACGAAGTCAACGACGAAGAGCTCCGCGAGGACGTGCGCCGCGCCACCTACGACAAGGCCTACGCCATCGCCAAAGCCGGGTGCGCCGACAAGCACTGGCGCCAGGACAGCTTCGACGCCATCTGCCAGGAATACATCGACGCCCTCCCCGAGGACGTGCGCGACGAAAAAACACCCCTGGTGAAGCGCTACTACCACGACGTAGAGAAAGAGGCCGTGCGACGCTGCATCCTCGACGAAGGCATACGTCTGGACGGCCGCAAGACCACCCAGATCCGCCCCATCTGGTGCGAAGTGGACTACCTCCCCGGCCCCCACGGCTCCGCTGTGTTCACCCGCGGCGAAACCCAGAGCCTCTCAACCGTGACCCTCGGCACCAAGCTCGACGAAAAAATCCTCGACGACGTCCTCAACCAGGGCCGCGAACGCTTCCTCCTCCACTACAACTTCCCCCCCTTCTCCACCGGCGAAGCCAAGGCACAGCGCGGCGTAGGACGCCGCGAAATCGGCCACGGCAACCTGGCACACCGTGCCCTCAAGCGCATGTTCCCCGACGACTTCCCCTACGTGTGCCGCGTGGTGAGCGACATCCTCGAGTCTAACGGCTCATCGTCCATGGCCACCGTATGCGCAGGTACCCTCGCCCTGCTCGACGCCGGCGTGAAGATGAAAAAGCCCGTCAGCGGCATCGCCATGGGCCTCATCACCGACACCGAAAGCCCCAAATACGCAATCCTGAGCGACATCCTCGGCGACGAAGACCACCTCGGCGACATGGACTTCAAAGTGACCGGTACTGCCGACGGTATCACCGCCACCCAGATGGACATCAAGTGCGACGGCCTCAGCTACGAAATCCTCGAACGCGCCCTCATGCAGGCTCGTGACGGACGCCTCCACATCCTCAACATCATCAACCAGACCATCCCCGCCCCCCGCGAGGACTACAAGCCCCACGTGCCCCGCATCGTCACCATGCTCATTCCCAAAGAGCTCATCGGTGCTGTAATCGGCCCGGGCGGAAAGATCATCCAGGGCATCCAGGAAGAGTCCGGCGCAACCGTTTCCATCGACGAAATCGACGAAGGCGGTTACATCGAAGTTGCAGCTGCCAACAAAGCATCCATCGACAAGGCCCTCGAAATGATCAACGCCATCGTCGAAATGCCCGAAGAAGGCAAGGTGTACGACGGCACCGTCCGCTCAATCATGGACTTCGGCGCATTCGTTGAATTCATGCCCAACCGCGACGGCCTCCTCCACATCAGCGAAATCAGCTGGGAGCGCCTCGAAAATATGGAAGCTTCCGGCCTCAAGGAAGGCGACAAGGTGCAGGTTAAACTCATCGAAATCGACAAAAAGACCGGCAAGTTCCGCCTGTCCATGCGCGCCCTCAAAGAGAAGCCCGAAGGCTGGGTAGAACCCGAACGCAAGCCCCGCGCTGAGCGTCCCCGCCGCGAGGGTGGCGACCGTCCCCGCCGCGAAGGTGGCGACCGTCCCCGCCGCGAAGGCCGCGACCGCGGTCCCCGCAAAGAATAATACCACCAACCGCTAAAAATAGCCGGGTCCCGTTCAGGATCCGGCTATTTTTGTTTTTAATCGGGATTAATCATGATGCATCCCGATAAATCCCGATTAATCTCGATAAATTCCGATAAATAGAGAGGTTTGTCTTTGGGTGGACCACTTCACAGGCCCATGATTTCGCGGGGAGCGGTGGTGATGACTTCGGCGGGGGCGTCGGCGCGGACAATGTAGGTGTTCTCGATGCCCACGGCGCCGATGTGCGGCAGCACGAACTTGGGCTCG
>VIDP01139308.1_pt1 | contig 11619 bp, 10 predicted proteins | sample 5025131 | NCBI WGS metagenome assembly VIDP01 (sample SAMN11853144, study PRJNA449069) | gut metagenome | isolation source: stool from male vole | host: Microtus ochrogaster | place: USA:Florida | collected 2017
AGAGACCGCCACGTACACAACTATATGCAACCGCTCCGCGGTAGGCATGGCGGCCTATCATCACAGATCCCCGGAGGGGATACATTTTGTTAGCTGGTGGTTGGCGACGTCAGGAGCCTACCACCGGTATCTTAATCCCCATCTCCACCAACCACGGAGTGGTTGCATATTTCACAACATCACGCTATGCCTCACCTATTAACTTGTTTTTTGCGAGGCCTTGGCCCCGGTTTTTGCGCGTTTCTTTTACGTTTTCGCGTGTGACAAGATCGCCATCAGTCCACACCTAACGCTGTCCGGGGGACCTGTCTCTGCCCTATGCGTGCGACCTCGGAATTGAAAAAGATTCCGTAGGCAGATCGGTTGGCTCTGGCGAGCCGACGCCGGTACTAAGCAGATGCCACGCAGGATTTTTTTGATCTCAAAATGAATGTGCAATATATCTTTATGTCTTAGCAACTCTCCCTTTTGGAGGCCTGTACTGGGGGCTTTAGTTTCAGCATTATATTTGTGTAATTCAGAATATTGTATTATATTTGCAGTCGCAGACCGCAACGCAGAAGCCCGGTCACGGGTCATGCGGGAGGGGGCTGCTGACATAATTAATAAAACAGCGTTTACTTGACGCTCTTTCTTGGCAATCAGAAACTTCGCAACTTTCGATCTCAGTCAGGAATGTAGCAAACGGTAGATGCCTTGTGGAAGTGTATATATCCCTCCGATGGCAAGCACGTGAGTGCGAGCCCCGGTGTATATACATATATTCTGCGTGAGGCTTCTGCAGGTTTGCTCGTTCTACTGAGATGGGCAATGCGAAGGCCTCTGATTGCAGAACGGGCAACATGTACGGCTCTCACGCAATTTGTTTATATACTCACCTGATAGTCACCGGGAGCACGACTGTCACTAACACACTACCGCCCGTGAAATAAACTGCCCACTCCCTAAGACACAACCACATCAATCAATTCCCATTATCCTATCTCAAAATGAAAAAACTATTACTAACCCTACTCGGCGTGCTGCTCGCACTCCCGACATTCGCATTCGAATTCGAATATACCTATCAAGGGCAGACCCTTGAATACACCGTGCTCGACGAAGAAGCAAAAACAGTAGCTATAATATGGCATAATAATCCCTACGAATACGATAATCTGATTCTGCCTGAACATCCAAAAGATGGTGACGTAGAATACACCTTAACCGCTCTGGGAGAAGGCGCTTTCTACGATTGGTGGAATTTGAAATCAATAGAGATCCCCACCTCTGTCACTACTATCGGGAATAGTGCTTTCATGAAATGCACCGCACTGAAAACAATTGAAATACCTAATTCAGTTACATCAATCGGAGCATCTGCTTTTAGACATTGCCTAAACCTAAGATCGGTTGAAATCCCCAACTCTGTTACTACTATCGGAGAACGTGCTTTCGCATTTTGCGATCACTTGAGTACGACTATAATCCCCGGCTCTGTTACTTCAATCGAATTCGCCGCGTTCACCTCTTGCCCAGAGCTGAGATCAATATATTACAATACAACAGAACCTGTTGAGGCCTCTTGGATATTCTATGATCAAACATATACAGATGCGACACTTTATGTGCCGGAGGCAGCAGTGGAAACATTCAAGCAGATTGAGCCGTGGAAATTCTTCACCAACATCCAGGGATACAATTTCTCTTCTGGAGTGGAGGATGTTACCGCCGGAGAGGTGGGAGCGCCCTACGAGTACTTCTCGCTCTCGGGTGTAAAGATTGGCCACAGCAAAGATAGCCTTGTCCCCGGTATCTACATTGTGCGCCAAGGCAACACCACTAAGAAAATCATAGTGAAGTGACCCATACCGCTACCTGTTATAACCGCCCCAATCTCTAAGACAAGATTCATCAATTAATTCCCTTAACCAATCAAAAATGAAAAAACTATTACTAACCCTATTCGGGATGCTGCTCTCACTCCCGACATTCGCATTCGAATATACCTATCAAGGGCAGACTCTGAAATATACCGTGCTCGACGAAGAAGCAAAAACAGTATCAGTAAAAGGAAATAGCAATATAGAAGGTGAGGTGATTCTACCTGATCATCCAACCGATGGCAACGTAGAATACACCTTAACAACTCTTGCTGAAAGGGCATTCTCCCACTGCAGTGACCTTACGTCGATCATTCTCCCTAACTCTGTCACAACAATCGGTGGCGACGCTTTCTACGATTGCAGTAGCCTGACATCAATTGTTATCCCTAACTCCGTTACCACCTTCGGTGCACTTGCTTTCTGCAAGTGCAGTAGCCTGACATCAATTGTTATCCCTAACTCAGTCACAACTATCGGTGATTTCGCTTTCTCCGGTTGCAGTGGCCTAACATCTATTGTTATCCCCAACTCCGTCACAACAATCGGCAACGAGGCTTTCGGCTATTGCAGTAGCCTGACATCGATTGAAATACCTAACTCAGTCACATCATTCGGTGGCAGCACTTTCTTCGGCTGCAGTGGTCTGATCTCAGTTGTTCTCCCCACCTCCATCACTACCATCGGTGGCAACACTTTCTATGGTTGTAGTAGCCTGACATCTATTGTAATACCTAACTCTATCACCTCCATCGGTAATGGTGCTTTCTACAATTGCACTAGCCTGACATCGATTGTAATACCTAACTCGGTTACTTCTATCGGAGAAAGCGCCTTTTATTCGTGCTACAACCTGACATCGATTCAGCTCTCTAACGCTATTACTTCAATAGAAGACGACACTTTTATCAAGTGCTACTCCCTGACATCGGTTGAAATCCCCAACTCTGTTACCTCCATCGGAGTTAAAGCTTTCTTCAATTGCAGTGGCCTGGTATCAGTTGAAATACCGAACTCGGTTACTTCTATCGGAGAAGGTGCTTTCTACAATTGCAGCAGCCTGGGATCTGTTGTTATTCCTAACTCCGTCACCACCATCCCTAATGACGCTTTCTCCCGTTGCAGTGCCTTGACATCAGTTGAAATCTCTAACTCCGTCACCACCATCGGTTACCAGGCTTTCTTCAACTGCAGTAGACTGACATCGGTTGTTATGTCTAACTCCATCACCACCATTGATGAAATGGCTTTCTACCATTGCGGGAGCCTGACATCTATTGTAATACCTAACTCTATCACCTCCATCGGTAGTGGTGCTTTCGACTTTTGCGATGGCCTGACAGCAGTTTATTATAATACTACTTTACCTGTTGGTGCTAACTCAAGTGTGTTCCACAATCAAACATACGCTAATGCAACGCTTTATGTGCCAGAAACTGCTGTGGGAATATTCAAGCAGATTGAGCCGTGGAAATTCTTCACCAACATCCAGGGATACAATTTCTCTTCTGGAGTGGAGGATATTACTGCCGGAGCTGAAGGAGCGCCCTGCGAGTACTTCTCGCTCTCGGGTGTGAAGATGGGCGACAGCAAGGATAGCATTGCCCCCGGTATCTACATCATGCGCCGAGGCAATACCACAAAGAAAATCACAGTGAAGTAACCCATACCGCGACCTGTTATAACCACCAACAAGCGAGCTTGCCGGCCGGTAAGCTCGCTTTTGTTTACTGACCGCCCACAGTCAATCTCCAATCCTCACGCAAAGGAGCAGAGAAAAGCTTATATCATACTGGATGTCACTATCCTATCCCCGGAGGTGTCAATTGCTCGGTTGAAAATTTCGAGGCTCGCCAGAGACTGCCACGTACACAACAATATGCAACCGCTACGCGGTAGCTCAGGTGGGGATGTTCGTGACCGTGGGTAGGCTCCTGACGTCGGTATCTACACCCCACCCCACCAACCACGGAGTGGTTGCATATTTCACAACATCACGCTTCACATAGTAACCATATATTCTGCGAGGCCTTGGCCTCGGTTTTTGCGCGTTTCTTTTCGTTTTCGCGTGTGACAAAATCGCCATCAGTCCACACCCAATGCTGTTTACTTAAGGGTGTGGATAGAATTTGGGATAGGATCTGAGACTACGATATCGAGAGCCTCGGAGAGGCGATATTGTGGTAGATACCATGAAGACACCCCACTGGTAGACTTGATTATTATACCACAATATCGCGTCTCCGACGCTCAGTCTGTTGGGCAGGATCTATACCCCATGTTCCGCTTCGCTCCACATGGGGTTGGGGACAACCCGCCTCTCCGAGGCTCCCCTTGATGTCAGCACTGTTGCTGTCTCAAAAACCACATCACCAGCTTAAGTAAACATTGAGTCCACACCTAACGCTGTCCGGGGGGCCGGTCTCTCCGTGTGATATCATAATCATGGTTGGCCGCAGGATACTATCGGCTTACATTCAGTAAAAAAAATGTAACTTTGGAGCCGATATTCCGTTGAAAAAATGTAACTTTGGAGCCGATATTCCGTTGAAAAAATGTAACTTTAGCATCTTACTCACTGATACACTGCAATATGAGACGATACCTATATAATGAGTTGAAAAAGTGGCGTTGTTCACAGAACAGAAGACCCCTTGTGTTGTTTGGCGCCAGACAGGTTGGCAAGACCTGGCTGCTGAAAGAGTTCGGTAGAACCCAGTTTAAACATACAGCATTTGTAAGTTTTGACCGTGACAAAGCAGCATCTCAACTTATGGAGACCGAAATGTCAGCTGACAATTTACTCAGGGGACTATCTGCCATCACAGGAGTAGATATCACACGCGACGAAACACTCGTAATCCTGGACGAAGTGCAGGAATGTCCCATAGCATTATATAGATTAAAAGTGTTGGCCGAAGACGCCCCGGAGTATCATATTGTGGCATGTGGCAGCATGTTGGGGATTGCTTTGCACCAGGGCATATCGTATCCCGTAGGAAAAGTAGACGAACTCTTTCTCTATCCCATGACATTTGGTGAATTCCTTTTGGCTACCGGTAACGATAAAATGCAGCATTTACTCGATTCTGGTGATTGGCCCATGATTAAAGCACTACGCAGCGAGTATATCAACCTGCTACGCCAATATTATTATGTCGGAGGTATGCCAGCCGCCGTGAAATCATATATTGAAGGTGAGGGCCTCAATAAAGTCAGAACGATACAGACACAAATTCTCAACGATTATGACCGTGACTTCAGTAAGCATGCACCGTCACGCATCGTTCCACGGATACGAATGGTATGGCAAAGCATTGTCTCGCAACTCGCAAAAGAAAATAAGAAATTCATCTTCGGTGCATTAAAAAAAGGAGCCAGAGCATCTGAATTTGAAGAAGCCGTCCAGTGGCTGACGGATGCAGGAATTGTCTACAAAATCAATCGTGTAAGCGAGGTAAAAATGCCGCTGAAATTTTACGAGGAGAGAGAAGCTTTCAAACTCTTTATCTTTGATGTTGGCATCATGGGAGCCATGGCCGATGTTCCTGCCGCGTTAATACTGATAGGAGATAATATTTTTCAAGAATACAAGGGTGCATTTACAGAGGTATACGTTGCGTCACAGTTGGCGACTACAGGAATTCCCGTCTACTATCACACTGTTGAGAAATCACGTATAGAGCTTGACTTCGTGATACAGATGCCTGATAATGTATATCCCGTTGAGGTTAAAGCCGAAGAAAATGTCAAATCCAAATCTTTGAAGACATTCATCGCTAATAATCCCCACCTGAAAGCGATACGTCTGAGCATGAAAGACCATGAGAGCCAGCCGTGGCTCGAAAACATACCTCTGTATGGCTTCGCCGAATACCTGATCGCACGCAAAAGAGCGGAAGAGCAAACCCTCCCTAATTAATTTGACATCATCCCAAAAACCTCTTGCGAGGCCCTGGCCTCGGTTTTTGCGCGTTTCTTTTCGTTTTCGCGTGTGATAATCTCACCCAGGGTGCTCATCTGAGTGAGCCCCCCCCAAAAAAAGGGAGTTGCCATGAGGGTGACACGCCTGATAATACCATCTTAGCAACTCCCCCTTAAGGGGGCTGGGGGACATTTCTCACGCGTGCGATCCGGAATAGGGAAGGGTTCAGTAGGCAGATCGGTTGGCTCTGTAGAGCCGGCGCCGGATCCAAGCAGATGGATCGCAGATTTTTTTGTGAATTCATTGTTACCGATTACAGTTTTTGAGTCAATGGATGCGTGGGCCCACATTATAAAATCCTGCGTTTCAATCTGCCCCAATCCCGCGATGCCTCGGAGAGCCTATAAATCCCGCCTTCGGAATTCTTCTCCATCCTTTCAAAAAAATCTCTGCCCCTCTGCCCCTCTGCGTGAGACTTGGGATTGAAATACATTCCGTAGGCAGATTGGTTGGCTCTGCGAGCCGAGGCATGATCTAAGCAGATGCAACGCAGGATTTTTTTCGGGGCCCTGGCCTCGGTCTTTGCGCGTTTCTCGATGTTTTCGCGTGTGATATCTATATCAGCAGGGTGGCGGGCAGCGGACGTGAGTTGTAGGTCGAGGCCATCGACTCGCCGTAGGCCCCGGCAGAACGTATGGCGATATAGTCGCCGCGCCGGGTGACAGGCAGACGCAGATCGGTAGCGAAGGTGTCGCTCGACTCGCACACCGGCCCCACCACATCATAGATCTCCGTCTCCGGCGATGTCGAGGTGAGATTCTCTATATGGTGATGTGCCTGATAGAGGGCAGGACGTATCAGGTCGTTCATGCCCGCATCGATGATCACGAATTTCTTGTCCACACCCTTCTTCACATATATCACCTTGGCGATGAGCGAGCCGCATTGCGCCACGATCGAGCGGCCCGGTTCGCATATCACCTTCTGGCCCGGCTCGGGACGGAGATAGGTGCTCAGCGTCTCGAAATATCCGGCGAAATCAGCGATGGGGTGAGCGTCAGGGTCATCATAATCGATACCGAGCCCCCCGCCCACATCGATGGTGCGGAAATGGATACCCTCGGCGGCATAATGCTCCACAAACTTGTTGATGCGCTCACACAGTATCCTGAAAGGCTCGTGAGTGAGGATCTGCGACCCGATATGGAAGTGCATGCCTATGAGCTCGAGCGATGGCGTGGCCACACAATAACGTATGGCCCGGTCGATCATACGGCGGTCGATACCAAACTTATCCTCAGCCAAACCCGTGGTGATATAATGGTGGGTGTGGGCGTCGATATCCGGATTCACACGCAGCGCCACACGCGCACGCCGGCCCGTCTCAGCCGCGATGCCGGCGATCACCTCAAGCTCCTCGATCGACTCCACATTGAGGCAGCCGATATTCTCGTCAAGGGCCAGACGTATCTCATCATCGGTCTTGGCCACCCCGGCATACACGATATCCTCGGCCTTGAAGCCATTCTGCAGGGCCAGGCGCACCTCGCCGCCGCTCACGCAGTCGGCACCCAGGCCATAGCCTGCCACAGTCTGCAAGATAGCCGGATTGGAATTAGCCTTCACCGCATAATGAATCTTGTAATTGTCAGACGGACGCGCAGCCAAAGCCTCTGACAGCGTAAGCCTGAGCAAATCCATATCATACAGATAATACGGTGTCATCACCGATTGCAGCACCGAAATGTCAATATTCTGCCTCATGAAATCCTTCCTATTGATGATTAGGCCACAAAGATAACACTTTTATTCGGGAATCACCGCATATCACTAACAAAGACAGGCACCAGCCCCCCCTGAAGGGGGAGCGGCCATGATGGTGTCATGGATGAGACAAGTCCGGGATAGGGAGGATTCCGAAGGCAGATCGGTTGGCTCTAAAGAGCCGGCGCGGGATAGGGGCAGATGCCACGCCGGATTTTTGGTGGGGGCTGTTGCACATTTTGGCTAACGCCATCTTAGCACCCCCCCTTAGGGGATTGGGGGCATGTCTCTGAATTAGTGGCCGGCGATGGTGAGCTTAGTTGTGTAGGTAACTGTGTCTGAGGTGAGGTGCAGCAGGTAGACACCTGCGGTGAGGTGCGAGGTGGGTATGGGTACGGATGCGTCGCCTTCATGCCACAGACGGCCTGCGGTGTCGTAGAGCCTGACGGTAGCGCGGTCTGCGCCTTCGCCTCTCACCGTTATGCCCCGGGGGGTGACGGTTATGTCATAGCCACCACTGCCGGGCGGCAACGCGGGTTCCGGTGACGGGTCGGAGCCGTGGAGCTGCGCTAACAGGCCGTAGATTCCGACTGAGGCGTTTCTTCTGTCGGTGCCTTTGGCAAGCGTCTTGGGGCGTGGCTGCTCGTCTGGCGGACATATATTCACCGCTGCGTATTCTTCTTGCCCGGCGTTCACTGTCACCTGCTCCACCACGGGCCATACCGCTCCCTGTGCATACCATCGGCTGTGGCGCACTATGCCGGTGGTGTCTCTCACCTCGGTCATGATGAGGTAGGTGCTCGGGATGGTGTCACCGCCAGGCAGTATGAAGCCCGCGCCCTTGCCGCTGCTGTAACGGCAGCTCACCGGATTCTCTTGATTGATACTGAGGAATATGTTGTGACGCAGAGAATCGGCCATGCCGGCGCTCCCGCATGGCAACAGGTAAGGCAGCCCGTGGCTGTACCGGATATTGTCACGGCGTGTGTCGGCTCCTACGCTCCATATCGTGTCACTGGAGATACGCACAGCCAGTCGGCACGTGGCCCGGAGACGCACCTCACTAAAGTGTCACCGTAGTACTCGAAACGCATCTCCGTCTGCCCGATGATAGCGGCCTGCTACAGATCGCACAACCCTCCATCACACTCACCGATCTCCGCATCAATCCCGTACACCGTCAGGCTCTCACCGTCGCCCGGCAGCACCTGAGCCGCCATCGCCGCCCAACCCACCACCACCATCATTATCGCAATCCGTCTCATATCATCCATTTTATTTTATATTTACCTATATATCATTAGCTTGCTCACTGACCTTATCAAAAGTCATGCCACGCCAATACAGCCTGTTATTCTCATACCTTATATAATCACCCGGAATATAAAGTTGCGTGAATGTCTTGTCTGTGAGATGCGGAATATTTATTTTGACATGAACATTACAGTCATAAAACGCCTCGGAATTTATAACTGGCGGTTGAAATAGCACTATTCCATTTTCAATACCATTACTTTTGAATGGTATTTCGGGAATATTATAAGGTAATATATAAAATAATATATCGCTGATATAATCGCACTTAACTGTGAGTGAATTCGTATTATCCAAAATATATTCTCCTGATTTACTACCTGTATCCAGATTAATTATTAGTGGAACAGTTATATTGGGCATATTAATAGTCACCATATTACCATCGAACACTGTATCGATGGTTACTTCATAATCTTTATACGGATAAGGATATGCTTCTTTATTAGTCCTGATCAAAATAAACGTATTATCAAGAACCTCATAATCACATTCAGTTAAGATATCATTTTTATGCAGAGAGATAGAATCTACTTTGGAAATATATACCTTCTCATTAGATACTTCGATAGAGTAGTTGTTAATGGAATCAGAATATATACCTTTCATAAGTGTTATATCATTTCGTATGGTTGGGCTTACAATATCCGCAAAAAATGGCATGACACTTAGTATAAATATTAAACCGCGATGATTCATGATCATTAGATATAACAAATCTTCACTCAATAATTACAGATTTGAGGATTCAGTTTCGTTTATTTTTCATTAATAATGAGGATTAGAGATGATCGAGTCAATCCTATTCATTTTCTGCCCGAGCCACAATGCATGATCTTTGTCGATATAAATATATGATTCCGGAACATATAAATTAGAGAATATTTTCTCATTATAATTCGGAATGAATATATCAAGAGCACTAAGATGCTCATACTCATAGTCCACAAGACAAATTGACGGCGAATGAAATTTTAACTTACCAATGGAGAGTCCCTGCTGAGTAATGGGGAAAAACCATGGTGTTATATGTAGGGGTGTTAATTCAAATGATATCACCAATGAATTTCTTGGTAGTTTTGCTTCATAAGCAACCTTTTTGAAATTTGTGCAAATGGTTGCATCAGATCTATTAATCTTAATATTAACTATAGTGTTATTACAGATTTCCGGCAAAAAAATTCTGACAGTAATACTATCTTGTTTGGCCTGTTCACTATAATGGGGAATAGAATACATATCTTTAAATGGATCCTTTTCTGTATCGAAAATCTGTATAGCCTTATAAAATCCGTTTCCACAAGCATTTAGAGAGAACATACCTATAGTATCCTCTAAACTTAACGTGTTTAGATCAAGTCCAATCGCATATTTTCGAGCATATAGAGTGTCGTGCTTTATAGCAATTACAGCACAGTCCATACTTAAGTAATATATTGGGCAGCTCGTAGCGGCTTTGAATGATAAAATAACAATAATTGTGATTAATACAAGTATCGTTTTCATAATTTGTAAATATAGTTATAAATAATCATATCTATTGTAATCTATTCAGTATGTAAATACTCATATAACCGATTACCATTTGAATCTTTCAATTCATAAAGCCATAGATTATTTATTTGACGAATGTCGTCTACACGCGACGGAAAGTCATATTTATCAAATGAATATTGTATTCTGTACGCTGAGAGCTCATTTCTGATTACAGTATTTTTAAGTCCCGATTGTCGCATCACTCCTTTCTCGTCATAAACAAAACCACCGGAGGATTTTGACTGAGCAATATGTCTAAGTTCATGTAATGCTAATGCATCGCTTGATTTTTCGATGTATATAACACCGTCTTTGCCCTTTACTACACGATGAGATCCATTTGCATCAACATTTCTAAAAGCATATGTATTATCCTTATCGGCTCCTAATTGTTCAATTTCGTTTTTACTCTGTTTTAGTTCATTTATCTGTGCTTTTAGATTCTCAATTTTTTTATATTCCTTTGTCGTATCTTTTCCTTTTTGTGACAGATTAGCAATTTTATTTTCACATTTTTTTACATCTTTCTCTAAATGTTCTACCTTTTTATCCATCTTACCTGTCAATCTTTTGACATATTTTTTTACCTTATCATCTTTCCAATCCTTACCTGTGGGGTCGATGCGGTTGATGGGGTTGGCGCCGCAGTAGAGGTAGGAGTGGACGGGGAGGTATTTGTCGCGGAGGGGATCGGGGGTGTGGAACAGCAGGATGGTGGGATCGTAGGTGCGCGCGGTGAAGTCGAGCAGGTTGGCCCCGGCCGTGGTCAGGTATTCCTTGCCGCCGTAGAGGTAGGGGTTGGCCCTGGAGGGTAGCAGGGGGTTGCGACCCGAGCGCGCCGTGGCAAGTATGTCGCTGCTCTCTCCCATGAGCATGCCGTAGGGATAGTAGTGGTTGTCCTGCTCCACGTTGCCGTCGCTGTCGGTGACCTGGCGCACGTTGCCCTGGTGGTCGCGTATGTAGTAGTGCATCCTCCCCGAGGCGATGTAGCCCGCGGGCGTGTCAACGCGCCACAGCGCGCCATGCACCTTGGTCAGCAGCGCAAACCCTCTCATATCATTCATTTTTATCTTATACTTCTTTTTTATATTCCATCACATCAGCTTGCCTGTTTACCTTCTCAACTGTTATGGCAAGCCGTTACAATTTTCATCTTAAGCCATAATATCGGTTAGATAGTATCTTTAATATACGTATATGTATTCACCTATCCTTTTC
>VIDP01289755.1_pt1 | contig 11618 bp, 9 predicted proteins | sample 5025131 | NCBI WGS metagenome assembly VIDP01 (sample SAMN11853144, study PRJNA449069) | gut metagenome | isolation source: stool from male vole | host: Microtus ochrogaster | place: USA:Florida | collected 2017
AAGGAACATATTGGTCTAACTTCCAGTTTTGACGAATATAAGCATCTTTTGGCCGCACGTTATTCAACGGTGAATAGAAGTGTTCTTTCTCCCAAAAGCAAAGCATTTTTGGAACGCATTCTTACGCCTTCTGATAATCGAAAAGAATTCTATGAGAAGATTGCTATAGTGGTCAACGATAAACGTCTTGATGAAATAAAGGATAATGAGGAGGAATTACTGATAATTAGTCTGCTTCATCTGTTCAGTGAACTCGAAAGAGCCTCATCAATTTCATCTGAAGTAAGCCTTGAAAATGGAGATGAAGCTTTCAATTTTGAATTGGTTACTACCAAAGGCGATTTTTTTGTATCAAAGACTTTCCGTCTTCCTTCAACAAAGAAAGCCAAAGCTGACAATATGATACAAAAAGTTTCTGAGTTAATGTCAGGAGATCAGGATCTTGATGTTTGTGTGCTCCTAAAATTGTTGAATGAAAAATTGAAATGATTATGGTACGACATGTATTAGGCATATCTGGAGGGAAAGACAGTGCCGCATTGGCAATCTATATGAAATCAAAATATCCTGATTTAAATATAGAATATTATAATACCGACACTGGTTGCGAACTTGCGGAAACAGAACTGCTGATAAACCGGTTGGAATCATTTCTTGGAGGAATCAAACGACTTCGAGCAGCAGAAGGCAGTCCCGAACCTACTCCTTTTGAACATTTCTTACGGGCATCTGGTAATTTTTTGCCATCACCTCAACAACGATGGTGCACACAAAAAATGAAATTGGCTGAAATGGAACGTTTTGTCGGAGAAGAGCCGACTATCTCATACGTGGGCATACGTGGAGATGAAGATAGAGAGGGATATGTATCAACAAAACCTAATATTCAAGCTATTTTCCCATTCAGAAGAAATATTTGGAGCGTGGATGTGATTCATAATGTCGTACATAAAAACAATATTGAACGCTTTACTGAAGTATATCTTTCTCTTGCTCCAAATGAAATGCATTCGAAACTACGAGAAATTCTTGATCATCCCTTGGCAAAAGATTTCTATTATGCTAAAAAGACCAATGCTCTAATGGATGTTGACTTGAAATTATTCAATCGTGCCGTGTTTGAATATCTCAAAGGAACAAATTACCCAGTTGGCAAATTAGAAAAATTTCCTCTTGTAGACAATGATGATGTGCTTATCAAAGAGGACATCTTCAGAATTTTGGAAGATAGTGGGGTCGGTGTCCCAGCCTATTATAAACCCATTGAATTCGAAGTGGATGGGAAAACTGGCACTTACAACAGAAGTCGATCTGGTTGCTTCTTTTGCTTCTTTCAACAAAAAATAGAATGGATTTGGCTATATGAACAACACCCCGATCTCTTTGCCAAAGCAATGAACTTTGAAAAGAATGGTTATACATGGAACCAGAATGAAAGTCTTTCCGACCTCATCAAACCGGAGCGTATACGTCAGATAAAGCTTGATGCCATAAAGAAACAAGAAGCAAAGATGAAGAGAGGTTCCGGTCTTTTAGTCGATTTATTTAGAGATGATGATGATAATGAAGCTTTTTGCGCTAACTGCTTTATTTGATTTAATATGTTGAAGACTGATATAATATGGCCTGAAGATTTCAGGTATCAAACTCATTCAGAATGGGAACCTGTAGGTTTCTTTTCTGAGGCTCTTTGTAATGCAACTTCTTTCGACCTTATGCTTGGCTTCTTCTCATCATCGGCCATTAATGTTCTCTCCTACGGTTTTGCTGCATTTATCTATAATGGGGGCAAAATGCGAATGATCATCAATGATATCCTCAGCAGTGATGACATATCAGCCATTTCTATGGCTCATGAACCCATTTCACTCCCATATTTTGACCTTACAAATCTTGAGCAACTAAGTTATACACTAAATAAACGCAACAAACATTTCTTTGAATGTCTTGCATGGTTGATACGTAATAATAGAATTGAAGTAAAAATAGTGAGGATGACCAATGGTAGTGGAATAGCTCATACAAAATGCGGAATATTCAGCGACGGATTAAATAAAATTGCATTTGAAGGATCGGTCAATTTTTCTTTGTCTGCATTAATTCATAATAAAGAAAGTCTAAGTGTCTTCTGTGATTGGAATGGACCAGCAGACAGTGGGCGCATTCGAGGAATTCAGAAATCATTTGACATGACGTTCCAAGGGAATGATAGAAATGTAAAATTTATCGAAGCGTCTATTCTAAAAAACTATACTTCAAGCTATAAAAGAAAAGGTCTGGACGACCTTCTCACTGATGAACTTCAATTAATAAATGAAGCATCCAGCAAGGAGATGTCCAATACAGTTAAGTCGGCGTTACTACAAACAAAGGTAAAAGTTGAGAGGGCCATTGATAAGATAAAAAAGAAAATAATGACATCAGAGGATGAACCTCGATTCCCTTATACAACCGGCCCACGTGAATACCAGAAACTCGCTTTCGAAAACTGGAAGAATAATGGTCAGAAGGGACTGTTTGCCATGGCAACAGGTACTGGTAAGACAATAACTTCTTTGAATTGTCTTTTAGAAATCTATCTTCGCAAAGGTTACTATAAAGCCATTATCCTAGTACCCACAATAACTCTCGTAAACCAATGGGAACAGGAGTGTAGAAAGTTCCGATTCTCTAATGTTATCAAGGTATATTCCAAAAATCAAACTTGGCGAGATGAAGTAGAACGTATCCGTTTCAATGAGAAGTATCGTACGGACAGTGAGCCGCAGATATCTTACATCATTATCTCAACCTATGCATCCTATTCAAGAGAAAAAATTTTCAATGTATTGAATGTTTTCGACAAGCGCAAATTACTTATTATTGCCGACGAATGTCACAACATTGGTTCTGGATCACTAGTCAAGCGACTAAAAGAGATCCCATATCTTAGAAGAATAGGTTTATCAGCTACTCCAGAACGTCAATTTGATGACAATGGCAACAATAAGTTGAGAAAGTTTTTTGGTTCTGAGGAAAAGTACACGTTTGAGTATAGTATGGAAGAGGCTATTAAGAATGGTGTCTTGTGCAAATATATCTATTATCCCCATCTTGTTCGCCTTACTCAAGATGAGATGGATAAGTATATTGAATTATCGGAGAAGATAGCAAAGTATTTCAACTTTAATACTGGCACTTTCGACAATCCCGATGATAAACTAAAGATGCTTCTTCTTGCTCGTAAACGTATCATTCATAAAGCTGAGAATAAACTTCAAAAATTCATAGACATCATTGAACGACGTTATGAAGAAAAAGGTAACCTGAAGTACTCTCTGATTTATGTCCCCGAAGGTAACAAACCTGATTATATTGGGCCAGCAGATGACTTTGATATTTCAGAAGACATAAATGACGATGAGGATGCTGAGCGTCTGATAAATATATTCACCCATGCTGTTACCAAAGTTGACGAAAGAGTTACCGTTAGAAAGTTTACATCAGGGCAGGAGGATAGGGATGAGATTCTTGACGATTTTGCTTCTGGCAAATTGCACGTATTGACTTCCATGAAATGTCTTGATGAAGGTGTTGATGTGCCTCGTAGCGAACTTGCCATCTTCTGTTCAAGTACTGGCAATCCTCGACAGTTTATCCAGCGTAGAGGGCGAGTCTTACGTAATCATCCTGACAAAACACTTGCTGAATTACATGACCTTGTAGTTGCGCCGGAAGTAAGTGCTAATAGTAGCAGTTACCGAATGGAGCAATCTCTACTGAAAGGAGAGTTGATACGAGTAAACAACTTTGCTTTATTATCAGAAAACCCATCTTACTCAGAAATTGAACTTCGAGAAGTGATGGATCATTATGGATTGAATTTATACACTAATACACACTTACAATGACAAACAAAGAAAGAATGCTTCACATGGTTCTTGACGATATTAAATTGCAGGAGCTGTACGAATATGATGAGTCAGAATATGAGGATATGTATACTGCCATTAATTCAGAAAATGTTGTAGTCGCATCAGTAGCAAGAATTATCAAATATCTAGATGGCTCTACAGACGAAAGCGATCAAAAGAAGGTCTATATGACAGTGTTTAACTACATTAACGAGAACTACATATTATGATAATACAGAAGATCGAAATTTGTAATTTCCGTAGCTATTACAAGTCTAATACTTTTGAACTCATTAATGGTTTGAATCTTATAATTGGATCGAATGGTGATGGTAAGACGACATTTTATGAAGCTTTGGAGTGGTTATTCCGTACAGACGGGACTAACAAGATGGACAGCAAATTTATTTCAAAGAAGAGAATTGATGACTTGTTTGCCAACGAATCAGATGATGTCCGTGTAGCTATGACATACGAACACAATGGTTCTGTCAAGACCCTTGAAAAAATGTTCCATTTCACAAAATCATTTGATGGTGAAGTGAGTACATCTAACTATTCATATATTCTTACAGAGATGAAAGGAGTCGAGCGTACTGTAAAGGATGGTATTCGTTTTGATTATGACTTTCCTTCTGAGTTACGCAAATATACTATGTTCAAAGGAGAAGGTGACTTAGATGTTTTCCAGAGCTCTAATGCGCTGAAGATGCTTGTCGAAACCTTTAGCGATGTGAAGGATTTCGAAGCATACTTTGCTTTCATGGAATATGCCACAAAGAAAGCTGATCAGGCACGCGATAACGCTCAGAAACTTGACAAGAAGAACACAGATAATATTAGGAAACTGAGATATACCATTGATCGTGAAACTGGTATGCTTTCTGATATTGAGCGCGAAATTAAGAATAAAGAGAATGAGGCTGTAAACTTTGACGGTCTTCTTAAGAGTATCGAACAAAGCAAAGAGGCCTCGAAATTGCTTATCACTGTAAATCGTCGTATAGAGACTCTATCGCAGAAACGTTCACAGACAAGAGCAAGAATTGACGAGAACTACACCATCAATCTGCTAGACTATATGTGGATTCTAATGGGATTTGGAGATATTGCCGAGGAGTATTCTGCAAAGATTAATAAATTTGATCTTAAACGTAGAAAGCTTGAAAAGGAGTATCTCTTGACCGTTGGTGCTGACAAGCTACTAAAAAAAATGCAATCGTTGAAGACCGATTTCGTGCCTCTTCCCGTTCACATTCCTGGTCAGAAGATTATGCAGGAAATGCTCGATGAGGAGGTATGTAAAATTTGTGGCCGGCCAGCCCAAAAGCATTCTGAGGCGTGGACGTATATGCTTCATCGTCTGGAAGAATACAAGGAATCTCTCAAGACTGATGATGATGAAGAGATTGAACCTTATTATAAGAATAATTATATTGTTGAATTACAGAAGCGTGACACAACTCTTAACGATAATCTTGCAGAAATTACGAAACTTCGCAAGAAGATTCAAGATGCAATATCCTTCAACAATCGTTTGCATGATGAAGTGAAGAAAATAGATGCTAATCTTGAGCTGGAGTTTGAGCAGAAGAAGCGTATTCTTGCTCAAACGGATGGCCTTTCTGAAGAACAACTCCTTGCAAACTATGAAAACATATCTAATTGGATTGATCTAAAGAATAAAGCTGAGAATCGGATTGAAGTCTTGAAGCGGCAGCGTGCTAAACATCGTTTAGAACTTGAAAAGGCTCAGGAAGAATTAAGTAAACTCGCAGAAGGAACTTCTGCAGCTATCTACGCAAAGACAGCTCTTATTATCCGTCAGATTTCCGAGGCATTTAAAACTGCTAGGGAAACAAACAAAAAGCGTCTACTTCATGCTATTGAAGATGAGTCAAATATATTCCTTGATAAGTTGAACACAAACGACTTTAAGGGTACTATCCGTATTCTTGAAAAGGCTAATGGACAGGGAGAAGCCGTATTGATGAATAACGATAACACTCGCATATTCAATCCCAACACTGCTTTACGTACAACTTACCTTATGTCAGTTTTGTTTGCAATTGGTAAGCTGTCAAGTGAGAAGGATAAGACTGAATTCCCGCTGTTGTTTGATGCACCTACATCTTCATTTACTGAAGCCAAGGAAAGTGAGTTCTTTAATGTTATCAGTACTTTGGATAAGCAGGTAATTATCGTTACAAAGAGTTTCTTAAAGGAAGGTGCAAATCGAGACGTTGTTCTTGACCAAAATAAGGTTAATGAAATATCTGGAAGAGTCTTCCGTATCGAAAAGAAGAAACCATTCGATGACAAGGATCTAACTACAATACAAACGGTTATCTCTAAAATCAAGTAATTATGTCAGACACAATTAATAATATAGAAGACCTTATTGATAAGGGTGAGAAAATTATAGATATTTGGGGAAGAAGAAAACCCAAATTCGAAAAGAAGTATGAACAGAGTGTGATGCGTGTAATTTCTGACTATGGTGTTGGTGCGTCTGAGAATACTGGTGCTAAAGGTAAAATTCTTGGAGCTGGTTACGAACCTTACATTATGGCATTTTTCATAGGATTGTATTCTAATAAACGATTACCTTTATCGGAAGAATCAGATGACTTGAAGGATCTTGGGCAGCCGTTACAATATTGGGGTAATCTTGATTCTAAGAAGTTCCGGAAAGCTTATCCTGCTTTGCGTTCTTACATTTTTATTGCTTTGGTGGCAAAAACTGATATTGATTGGATTTCTCTGGATAAGGGAGATATAAAAGTTAGTACAGTAGTCACAAGACTCATTGAAACGATGGAAGAATATGCCAACTATGGATTCTCTGTGATGGAGGATAAACTTAAATCCGATAAAGGTTATTTCTTCTCACATCGCTCTTTCCTTGACATATTCCTTCAATTGACAACAAAAGAAAAAGCCGAAACAGACGCGGATGATTCCCCTGAAGATCTTTAATTGATATTCATTATTTATCATGGATTACGTAGAAGCTTTCAGAAATCTTAAAACCAACAACAAGTATAGTCGTAAATCACCACATAAGGCAGTACTTCTGCTTACTATCATAAATATGTACGAAACAGGTGCTATCTCAGAAAACTTGATTCGTTATGATAGCATGCTCAAAGGCACTTTTTTTGAGATATGGAAGAAGGTGCTACCTAATGAAGCAACTTTCTTTCCCGAAGCATATATGCCATTCTGGTGTTTGCAGAGTGAAGGTTTCTGGCACATTGTACCTATTAGAGGCAAAGAAGATATCCTCAATCTGATGAGAGATACCCACGTGAAGCCTTCTGAATCGAAACTGCGTGATTGTGTAAATTATGCAGAACTTGACGAAGACCTATACTTCTTGATGACTCTTCAATCGGGAAGAGCATCCTTGAAGCGTGCTCTTCTGGAAACATACACTACGTTATCAGCAAAAACCATAGACAGATTATCTGCAAGCGTGGATAATTTTGTAGACAATTCTGAGATTGCTATTAAGGAATATGATAATTTCTTGATCTCTTCATCAAAAGAAAGTGTTTTAAGAGTAAATAAGACCGGTAAGGATACAGAGGAAAGATTCTCTGCCCTCAATGAAGACATACAGTACATATTGTATATTGAATACTACAAGTTCTTGAAGGAACATGGTAATGAACGAGAATTGTTCAAAGAGATTTTTCCCTCTGTTTTTGAACTTCATGATAAGATTACCATAAACAATGTCCACCAGAGTGATATCATACCATCCTTCTCGTTTACGTACGAAAACTTTCTTGCAGACTTAAAAATAAAGTTGATGAGCGAAGAAGATTCCTCCAATCTTATTGACAGTATCAATAGAGCAATAGAATGTCTTCACGATCAAGAATCAAATAAAACAGATTATTCGTTTGAAGAGGATGAAAACATTACTTTAGATCGAGTAGATAGAAATGATATCCAAGAGTATTCTTATGATAATGATGAGAATGAGCCTAAAGAGATTATTGAGCAGAATCCAATATCCAAGAATAATTCTATTGATTTTTCTGTGGAGAATACAAATACTCGTTGCTCAATATTCAATCGTTTCGGGGAAAGAGTTTATTCTACTACTGGTAAATTCAAAATCTTCAATGGCAAGGTTTATAGATTTAACTACAAGGAGATGTGTTTTACTGTAAAAGATCTAATACGTACTGCAGATGGTTGGGATAAAGGGAGTAAGAAATTAGTAGCTTATAGCAATTCTGATTTATACCCATTACTTGACAGATACAACTTTGTTGACCAGATAGAAGATTTTGTTGAGGCTGAACAATTCCAATTTAATAGGATAAGCGTTGATGGTAAGTGGTATAGCTTCGAGGGAGATTATCTATGGATGAATTCATCTAGCATTAAATCTATAGAAACAGAATATGAAACAAAACTTGATTCAGCTCCAAGGTTGTCTGCAAATTTTATACCTAAAGGTAATCTGAAAGACATTGGTGAAGTAGTAGAATCTTCATACGATTACCTGTGGTTGCTTGCCATTATTGAATTCATGGGAGATAAGCAACATTCGTCTTCTATAAGCTTTGACGAATTAGGTTGTATGATGATAGCCATCGCATGGAAGTTGTTGGAGACTAATCCATCTTTGAAGGACAAGGAGCAATTTCTCGTTAATTGTATTGATTTCCTGATCGAGGAATCAAAGGAATACATGGATAAGGAATTGAATTGGTCATCATCAAAAGATAAAGTATATGAATCAATAAAGGACTATCCTATGGCGGGAGCATTTGAAGATACTGTTGATGAAATGTTAGAGAATGCACCATATAATATATTGAAAGGATGGTTTAAAGAAAATAATAAACAGGATTTTGTTATGTCATCTATAGAATATAAGAAAGATTGCCTTTATGCTATTTATCCCAAAAAGATTGACCCATACATTGAAATTAACCCTAATTGGAAGAAATACCTCTTCTTTGCTAATATTGATTTAATGAATCACTTCCAATTGAGGTATATTGATTATGTTAAATCATTATAATAGAAAGAGACAGCACAGACAGCTCGATACCTTAAAATTATTACCACCTAATTTTTAGGCGGCAAAGCAACCATTCATTCCGGAGCAAAGCCACCCAGATGGACGAAGATGGCGAGAATCGGGTCAAAGACCCCTCTGATTCCGGAGTATTGGCTGACCCCTTTCTTGAAAGAGTGACAGGCCTTGACGTATGTTGTTGGCTATAGTCTTCATTCCTTGCAAAGACCTATTAAAATATTTACCCAATTCCTGAAGCGAGGACACTTCTCCATAATAGTATCCATTCCAATTTCGAGAGCAATTGAATTGCCAAAAAATACTTTATCATATTTTGGTATTAATCGCAACAATCTTTTTGACGGAGCCGTTTCTGGAGAACTATTTATTTCTTCTGGATTCTGGAATGAATCGAGTATAGATTGAATTTCTTTCGTAATATTTACATCGAAATACTTTTCAAATCCGGCAACAGAGGAAAACAGCAAAGCTTCAAATTCATGTAATTGGATATAGGGGATGAATCTCCGGTCGTTAATGTCTTTAGCAATGTTTTCTTCCATTGCCTTCACTTTTTCGTAATTGGATTTTAAAGAATTAATATCCACCTGTCCAGGCAATTCAGGACACCTAAAAAAATCGACAAAAGTTGTAACAATAATATCTTGTCCTTGAGATTTCAATAGTTTAAACAAGTCATTCTTTAAATGTTCATAGTTTACAAAGCCACCTTTGTGCCCCTTACTTGTATGTATGAGGGATACCTGAATTGAATAAATGCCATTTTTAATGAAAAATGGAGTCATCAACTCTTTGACAAATTCCTCTTCTGATTGTCCTTCTACAACTATAAACAGCCTTTTCATTATGGACGTCCTCCTATTACATTCTTCTCCCATAATTCACCTACGGAATAATCTTCCAACCATACAGAGAAATCTTCACTATTCAATCTATGGAAGGTGGATTGTTTTTCATCCCTACCCACAATTATTAAATCATCAATTGAAAAGTTACTGATAAGTTCCACAGATTGAGTAGCAATAATAACCTGTGAGGAATGAGATGCCATCTTGATTAAAGCTGCTAACTTAATGATCGCTGCCGGATGCAATCCTAATTCGGGTTCATCAATAATTATTGTCTTTGGAGAATCTGGTTGCAGAAGAAGTGTAGTTAATGCAATAAATCTCAAAGTCCCGTCAGAAAAACTGTAGGCATCAAGATACATGTCGGTATCTCGTTCTTCCCATTCTAATCCAACATACCCCTCCATAATTTTATTTGGCATAAGTTTAAATTCCTTAAAATATGGAGTGACTGAACGAATTGTAGCTTCAATTAAGTTGAATCGTTTAGCATCCGCATTTTTCAACTTATATAAAATTGAAGCTAAATTAGAACCATCAGATCGTAGGTATTCGTTGTCTCCAGTTCTTGATAGTTGCCGCATTGGAGATGCCAGACTTGTATCATGAAAATGGTACACAGTGAAACTTTTTAAAAAGTCACGAATATACCCAGTATGCCACTGGCTGTTTGTCATAATTGCGGATTCGTCTGCATTTACATCCCAAATATAAGAATCCCAATTTTCTTCATAATTTTTATCATCTGATCCCCTATTATTGAAGAAATCTTTAGTATATTCAATGTATGCTTTAGGATCTTGCGCAGGTTTTAGCTTAAACTGAAAAGCATTTTTATTCTCAAAATCTATCAGAGCGGAGATACTATCAGAAGTTCTTCGTCCGCGATACAACAAAGAGTTAATACCCCCATGTTCAAGGAGGTATTTGCTCAAACGTTGCTCTAATATATGGCGAGTCAAATCAAAAAAGGATATGAAATTACTCTTGCCTGCTCCATTCGAACCAATCAATATATTTAGCATTTTCAAATCAATAACGGCATTGCGGATCGATTTGTAGTTTGATATTTTTATTCTCTCTATCATAAATACTATCTTTTTATATCAGTCAAAAAATGAAGGTTCTGTGTATGTTTTAGTTTCATTCTTCAATTCCGTTGCTTACCAACCATTACGAGAATCTCCCGAAATTTGCCACCAACGACCTCACGAATAATTCTGTATGTATTCGTCCGTAATCAACCATATATTTATATTCCCAATTCTTCTCTGACGTATTCTTGGCAACATCCGTCACGATAGGCATACCACATCTTTTCCAGATTATGATAACCAACCACTTGCCTGAAGCATGCAAATGGTCTTCTACCAGAAAGCACATGCAGAATCTCATTTGCCACTCGTATGGATTCCACTTCAGACTCAGCGAATTCCTCCATCCAGGTAAACTGTATATTAGAATCAGGTGTGTCCAGGCGCTTCGGCAACCAGACCCCATCTCTCATTTCTCTCAGTTCTTGGACATCAGAATCGTTCATTCCTTCGATTTCTTCCTCAAATTCATCATCGTCCATCTCTATGTAGTCGATGTAATCCGACACTTCATCGGGTGTGATATAATAATAAGTCAACTCATCCGGGTCACAATAAACCCTATATCCTGCCAACAGAACATCTGCCACTAATCTTACAAACTCATCTACATTCTTTGCCTTCTCCATAACTAAATACAATAAATTTCCACAAAGATAAAGCGTTTCTCTCTAATCTCCAAATAAATTTGCAACTATTATTCCTACTTCACACGCCA
>VIDP01162669.1_pt1 | contig 11600 bp, 10 predicted proteins | sample 5025131 | NCBI WGS metagenome assembly VIDP01 (sample SAMN11853144, study PRJNA449069) | gut metagenome | isolation source: stool from male vole | host: Microtus ochrogaster | place: USA:Florida | collected 2017
CAATACACAAAATAATTTCGATATAATTTTACAATTTTACTATCATTTTTCCACAAACTATTAGCAATTTTTCAAAAACCAAGAGATAATTGCTTAATTTTTGATAAATTAATGCTACAAATATTTCAAAATGTCGGAAAAACTTGACAAAATTTTCTTCGGAGCTTCCATTTTGTCAGCAGATTCATAATTTGGATGCACTTTGTCAATATCATACGGAACTTTATATGTCTCCCAACCCAAAAGGTTTGGCATTAAAAAATCTTTCCTCTCATTATCCCCGATATAAATAAATTTTTTTGCTTCCGGATATTGATTTACAAGCCGACTGAAATTATCGGGGCTTTTCTTGTCTGCCCCGGTCTCTTCCGAGATAATTATGTTTTTCTCAGGGATGTATCTTTCAAGTCCTAATGATTTGATCTTACACCGTTGAGTAATAGACCTGCCGTCGGTGATGATTGCCATGACACATCCTCTCTCTGACAATTCATCCAGCACATCCTTAACATCCTCCGCCAATCGCAAATCAGCAGGGATATGATTCCGATAAGAGGTAACTGATTCTTTTACTAAACCGGAAATCTCATCTTCTCTGATGCCGAGTTTTCCGGAGTAAAAACGAAGAATATCCTCCAATAGCGAAAAATAATTCTTGCGGGCTTTAAGATATGAATTTAATCTCAAGGAGAGAGCTGCAAATATCGGTTGATATTTGCGCGAAAGAAGCCCCTCTATCAATTTAAAGCCTGAGTGGCAATAATCACGCTCATGAAATAACGTATCGTCAAGGTCAAATGCCACTACAGCGCCATGATAATTAATATCTGCCGGAATTTTGTCCATTTATATTCAATTTTTTGAAAGAAATCTGTTTTCGGTTATTTCCCTCTCTTAAATCTATTACGGGATTTAAACAATGACGCGTTATCAGTCATTAACCCTTAGCCATCTGAAACCGGTCACATATTTTGATATCAGATTCAGGTATTTTTTTAATCCTCCTGTCTCAGCTACAACTTCACCCTTCTTAGCGTCGTAATGAATATAATTGAGATTGTTATTTTCTTTTTCAACAATCCCTATTTCAAAAATGTCAGTACCATCGGAGTTTCTTACCAAAACTAAAATATCTCCATCTCTTACATCTTCGAGAAATTCTTTGTTGCTTATATATTGTTTCGGTAAATAAGGAATTTTATGAGTACGGAAACCCATTTCGGTCATTCTCACTTTGTCATATATTTCATTATTTTTCAATACTTCAAAATCATCTCTGTGACGCGTAAGATAATCTAAGGATTTGGTGGTACTTCTGTTTCCCTGAACCCTCTCGGTAAATTCCTCTATGTTTCCCCTATACCCGTTATCTGCAATCCAATCCGATGCGTGCCACATCAACGAAGAAAAATCTTCATTCTCACCTCTTCTACACGAGAATTTCTGCAAATTTTCTTCAAAAGTCACAATCCCCTGATTATTGTTTTCTGCGCTCTTGGCAAGAGCTATAACTGTATTTATGAATGTCATCGGAGTGAAATTCTCAATATTCACTCTGAGATTTGCAGTTGAATCCTTTGCATAGTAATCATCCCTTCCGCTACCCATCAGTGCCTGTGCGGATTTTAGAATCTTTTTCCCGGTGGAGTCATACTCTTTGTTACGCAGAATCGTGATGATAGAGTCAATTTTTGGTATCTGAGTTTCAGACGCAATCGGAAGTATGGCAAAACTATCTGTTGCAATCATACTCAGCAGAATTAATATGTAGATTCTTATTTTCAGTTTCATTTAATGACTTTCAATTTTTAATCAATCCTTTTTTGAATATGAAATTGGACGAGGTTTGATTATGCAAAGATATTAATTTATTTCCATAGTCATAATAAAAGAAAATGAGAAAAAATTTCTTTTCCTCATCTTCAGTTTTTCACGAAATTCTATATTCACATTTTTATATACACGCAAATATTCCACTTTCCAATAACTTTGATTCACCCCAATCCATTTTACATTTTATAGTTTAGATTTAACGATTATTTATTACCAAATCATAAAATAAATGAGGGATTGGAAGCTTCACGTCATTCCTTTCCAAACTTTATGAAGAAACCCACTGCCCCGGGAAACAGGGAGTGGGTTATTCAATTCTTAAATAATTTTCTTTTCCGTCTGAATGAAGGAATAAAATTTATTTGTTGATTCTTTTAATCAAAGGATAACCGTAGGCAGCTTCATCACCAAGTTCTTCCTGAATGCGGAGGAGTTGGTTGTATTTAGCCATACGGTCTGAGCGGCTTGCAGAGCCGGTCTTGATCTGACCTGCGTTGGTTGCAACAGCGATGTCAGCAATTGTTGCATCTTCGGTTTCTCCCGAACGGTGTGAAATAACTGCAGTGTAGCGATTGCGTTGAGCCATTTCAACTGCACGGAGTGTTTCAGTCAACGAACCGATTTGGTTAACCTTAACGAGGATGGAGTTTGCACACCCTTCAGCAATACCTCTTTCAAGGTATTTTACGTTGGTTACGAAAAGGTCATCACCTACGAGTTGGCAACGGTCGCCGATAAGATCAGTAAGGATTTTCCAACCAGCCCAGTCGTTTTCAGCCATACCGTCTTCGATTGAATCGATAGGATGTTTATTTACCAATGCTTCGAGGAATTTAGCCTGCTCTTCGCTTGTGCGTTTAGGTGCATCTGCACCTTGCTTCCAGGTGTAGTCATAAAGACCATCTTTATAAAATTCTGAAGAAGCGCAGTCAAGACCGATTGTAACATCTTTTCCGGGTTCGTAACCTGCTGCCTTAATAGCTTCCATGATTACATTGAGAGCATCCTCAGTGCCGTCAAGAGCAGGAGCAAAACCACCTTCATCGCCAACGGCAGTGCTGAGACCACGCGCCTTCAATACTTTCTTAAGATTGTGGAACACTTCCGTGCCCATGCGGATTCCCTCTTTGAAGCAGCATGCGCCAACGGGGCGAATCATGAATTCCTGGAAACAGATGGGAGCATCTGAGTGTGCGCCACCGTTGATAATATTCATCATCGGCACGGGAAGCACGTAAGTGTTGGCGCCGCCGATATATTTATATAAGGGAAGATCAAGATAGTTGGCAGCAGCCTTTGCAGCAGCAAGTGAAACACCAAGAATAGCGTTAGCACCGAGATTTGACTTAGTGTCTGTGCCGTCAAGTTTAATCATGGCTTCGTCCAAACCGATCTGGTCGAGTACGTTCCATCCTTTCAAAAGTTCAGCAATGGGACCGTTTACGTTGGCAACTGCTTTTGTTACACCTTTGCCCATGTAACGTTTCGGATCGTTGTCACGAAGTTCCAATGCTTCATTTACACCTGTTGATGCACCGCTGGGAACTGCTGCACGACCCATAACGCCGCTTTCAAGAATTACGTCAACCTCTACTGTAGGATTGCCACGAGAATCAAGTATTTCGCGACCAATTACTTTTTCAATTTTCATAGTCTTTAAAAATATATTTAAGTCTTTAATTGTCTTTCGGATTTTATACCTTTAGCCGTTTGGTCTTAATCACCACAAAATTAATAATTTTTTTTCATTTCTTAATACTCATATTTATAATTTTTTAGTGAGATTTGCTAAATTTGCCGTATGAAGCCGATTAATGCGCCATCTTTGGCAAATTCCGTTATTTCCCATCTACCTTTTTCTCCAAACTCTCTGCAGGAGAAACTCATTGCATCCCTTTCCGATTTCCTTGCCAACAATTATGAAGAGAAAAGAATCTTTCTTCTTAACGGCTATGCCGGTTCGGGGAAGACCTCCATCATCGGGGGGCTCATTAAAGCACTGAATGAATTAAAGATAAAATCCGTCACTTTAGCTCCGACCGGAAGAGCGGCAAAAGTCGCCGCCTCATTTTCAGGAGGGAAAGCTTCGACTATACATCGGAGAATATTTCGGCCTGTTGCACAAGACCTCTCGGCTCAATTCATTGTGGCACCAAACAATTCAAAAGATACACTTTTTATCATTGATGAGGCTTCTCTGATTCCGGATGCAAATTCCAAGGGTTCCTCTCTTCTTTTCAAATTATTGAAATATATCTATTCCGCTCCGGGTTGCATTGCTATTTTTGTGGGGGATATAGCTCAATTACCACCCATAGGTATGCACGATTCTCCGGCCATGAATCCTGACGTTATTCGAAATTTAGGGCTTACCCCTTTCAATTTTACCCTCGACTTGCCTATGCGCCAATCGGAAGAGTCGGGAATACTTCTAAATGCCACCAATTTACGACAATTAATTTTTGCCCCGGTCACAGGAATGCACCCCGCCATTATCTCGGAAGGATTTCCGGACGTAGAGGTGATATCAAGTGCTGATTTGGCTGACAAGCTCTCAGATTCATGGTCGGAAGTCGGGATTGACAATACCATAATTATTACCCGCTCAAATTATCGCGCAAATCAATATAATCATGCTATCCGAAACACTGTCATGATGGCTGAGACGCACCTTCAGAGTGGCGACAGACTCATAGTGGCTAAAAATGATTATTACTGGAGCAAAGTAAATAATATTGATACTTTTATCGCCAACGGAGAACTGGCTGAAGTGAAATGGGTTGGCAAAACAGAAAAAATGTATGGACGTTATTTTACCGAGGTTGAACTCAAGTTATCGGCATCTCCCAATCCTTTATCCGCTAAGATTATGCTTCGGAGTCTTACGTCTGAGGGTCCATCTATTCCTCGCGAGGAAATGGATCGTTTCTATACTCATGTTCTTGCCGAGCAGGATGGGGAATTGTCGGAAAGGATTAAGGCTATAATGGAAGATCCTTTCTATAACGCACTTCAAGTAAAGTATGGCTATTGCATCACATGCCATAAAGCTCAAGGAGGGCAATGGAACCATGTCTACATTGATATGTCGGGAATTGATCCCGCAGCAATGGATGAAACATTTTACCGCTGGTTTTATACCGCCATTACGCGCGCAACGGAAAAAGTATTTTTTATTAATCCCACACTTCCGGTGAAATAATTTTTATCTATTCCGTAAAACTAATTTGGGAGAATCTTAAAAATTTGTTAAATTCGCTTTTTGTCTGCGGAATTCCCATTCATAACCTAAAAGATTTCATGAATTCCCCCGGATGAATGAAAGATAGAAATAACTAATCTAACAACATAATAAAATGAAAGAACAGGAAGAAACCATTATGACCCCTACAGGACTGCCGGAAAACGCTTTCCGTGAATTGGGTCAGGACGAAGAGTATCGTCCGGTGATGTCGCCTGCCCATGATCAGAAAGAGGTTACACCCTATTCTGTCATTACCGGTTTGGTGATGGCGATTATTTTCAGTGCTGCGGCGGCTTATCTCGGACTGAAAGTGGGTCAAGTATTTGAAGCTGCTATCCCTATTGCAATTATTGCCGTAGGACTTTCAAATGCTTTAGGCAAAAAGAATGCTTTAGGTCAGAATGTCATCATTCAGTCAATCGGCGCTTGTAGCGGAGTAATTGTGGCGGGTGCAATTTTTACTCTCCCTGCCCTATTTATACTTCAAGCTAAGTATCCGGATATAACCGTTCAGTTTTATCAGATATTCCTGAGTTCACTATTAGGTGGTATTCTCGGTATACTTTTCTTCATCCCATTCCGCAAATATTTCGTAAAGGATATGCACGGCAAGTATCCTTTCCCTGAAGCAACAGCTACAACACAAGTGCTCATTTCAGCACAAAGCAATTCAGCTTCATCAGAAGGGAGTCAAGCCAAAACCTTGATTATCGCATCTCTCATCGGAGGCATCTATGACTATCTCGTGGCAACCTTCGGCTGGTGGGCTGAAACAGTTACATCTACAGCTTCTGCATGGGGAACAACTATCGTGGAGAAGACGAAACTGGTGTTGAGTTGCAACACAGGTGCGGCTCTTCTCGGATTGGGTTATATCGTCGGTCTTAAATATGCATTTGTGATTTTCGCCGGATCCATCTTCGTGTGGTGGATAATAATTCCGCTCATGGGCACCTACGGTTCGCCGGAAATGTTGGCAATGGATCCCGACATGATTTTCCGCGATTATGCCCGCATGATTGGCATCGGAGGCATTGCAATGGCAGGCGTCATCGGTATTATCAAATCATGGCATATTATTGTGCAGGCTGTAGGATTGGCTGGCAGAGAACTTAAAGGGAAATCTTCTGCAGCTAAAGAAGTGCGTTGGCAATTGGATATTTCAATGAAGCATATTGTATTCTTCATTGTTCTGGCACTTGCCGCCGTGCTTCTCTTCTTCTGGTTTGGCGTAATCCATACCTTCTGGCAGGCTATTATAGCATGGGCTGTAGTGGTGATTATAGCTTTTCTATTCACCACAGTTGCCGCAAACGCTATAGCCATTGTAGGTTCAAATCCGGTGTCGGGTATGACCTTGATGACTCTTATTATTGCTTCGGCAATTTTCGTCGCTATCGGACTTAAAGGCACAAGCGGAATTGTGGCTTCAATGGTCATCGGCGGCGTGGTCTGCACAGCACTTTCAATGGCAGGAGGCTTCGTAACAGACTTGAAAATAGGATACTGGCTCGGAAGCACTCCGAAAAAACAGGAGAGTTGGAAATTCCTTGGCACACTCGCTTCTGCAGCTACCGTAGGGGGTGTGATTATGGTGCTTAACCAAGTTTATGGCTTCTCGGGAGAGAATGCGCTTGTTGCGCCTCAAGCAAACGCTATGGCTAAGGTTATCGAGCCTCTTATGATGGGTGGAGACACGCCATGGATTCTTTACATGGTTGGTGCCATACTTGCTGCAATCCTTAATTGGCTTGGAGTTCCGGCTTTGGCTTTCTGCTTAGGTATGTTCATTCCGTTGTCGCTCAACACTCCGATGCTCGTAGGAGGTGCAATCGCATATTTTGTAAGCAACAGTTCGAAGAACAAAGAGATTTGCGACAAACGTCGCGACAGAGGCACGCTGATTTCCAGCGGCTTGATTGCAGGTGGAGCATTGTTTGGCGTTTTCGCTGCCATCACACGCTTCGCCGGTTTTGAGTATGTAAATCCTCTTTCAGAGGGTTTGACTCAAATACTCGGATGTTGCGCTTATGCTATGCTGATAATATATCTGATTTGGGATTCCAAGAGAGTTAAATAAACTTACGTTATTATATATTAAGCAGCCGGGTCAATAAAATTTTGACCCGGCTGCTTAATATCCGGAGTTCTTGGCGATCTTACACTTTTATTCCCTTTTCGGATTTTTAGGAAACCATCCTCTTTCCACCCTTTTCCTCTGCTCAAAGACCTCGAAAATACTCCAAAATGAAGAAAAAGCTAATACTGCCAATAAGGTTTGAAAAAAGAAATCAGAAATTAATAAAGATGCAACTCCTGCGGCTATTCCAAAAATAAAAAATGCTATCCAACACTTTATCCCGAAATAATATTCTCCTTTTATAACGAGAGGATGAAAAAGTCCTATTATCAAAAAACTGCATAGACCGAGCAACAAGCCGATAGCATTATGCATCTCTAAAAATTTAAGCATGAATGATTTAAAAATGGGATTTAAATATAAAAAGAACCTGCTCTGTTTTTCAAGCAGATTCTTTTCCTTTATCAAACATTATTTATTTTTTCAATTTTGGATCATTTGTTATAAGCCATTGGGCAATCTGAACGGCATTCAAGGCAGCACCTTTCTTGATTTGGTCGCCCACAACCCAAAAGCTTAATCCGCAATCGTCGGCGATATCCCTTCTGAGTCTGCCGACATACACCGGGTCTGTGCCGGCTGCCTCCAAAGGCATCGGATAAACTTTATCGGCAGGGTTATCGCAAACCACTAATCCCGGCGCTTTTTCAAATGCCTCACGAACAGCTGATAATTCCAAAGGACTCTCGGTTTCTACCCATATAGCCTCGCTATGGGCGCGGAGCACAGGGATGCGAACACACGTGGCAGACACACTGATATCGTCTGAATGCATGATCTTGCGTGTTTCATTAAACATTTTCATCTCCTCCTTAGTGTAATCATTCTCCATGAAAATATCCACTTGAGGAATAACATTATATGCTAATTGATACGCAAATTTTTCAATCGTAGGTTTCTTATTCTCAATCAACTCAACATATTGGTTTTCCAATTCCTTCATTGCAGATGCACCGGCGCCGGAAGCTGCCTGATATGTCGCAACCCTGACCTTACGGATGGGTGACAAATCATGAATAGGCTTCAATACCACCACCATCTGAATTGTGGTGCAATTTGGATTTCCAATAATGTTTCGCGGACGATTTAATGCATCTTCCGGATTAACTTCAGGCACTACCAAGGGAACATCATCATCCATTCGGAAAGCGGAAGAGTTGTCAATCATAACGGAGCCGTGGCGCGTAATAACATCCGCATATTTTTTTGACGTCCCTGCACCTGCAGAGGTGAAAACTATGTCAACACCACTGAAATCAGAATCTTCAGAGAGGAGTTCTACCGTATATTCCTCCCCTTTAAATTTTATTTTACTCCCGGCGGAGCGTTCCGAACCGAAAAGACGCAAATTGTCAATCGGGAAATCTTGCTCGTCCAAAACACGTAGAAACTCTTGTCCTACGGCTCCGGACGCACCTACAATTGCTATATTCATATTTTACCTGTAAAAATTATCGTTTTTATTGCATTCCGGAGGTTACCACACCTTTTGCAATCTTTTTGACAAGACCTTGAAGCACGCTGCCCGGACCTAATTCTATAAATTCATCAGCTCCATCCTTTACCATTGATTCAACATCTTGAGTCCAACGCACGGGGGCAGTCAATTGCTTTATCAGATTAGCTTTAATTTCAGCCGGATCCGTGTGGGGCTTGCCATCAACATTCTGATAAACCGGGCAGACGGGAGTCTTGAAATCAGCTACCTCAATAGCCTCCGCGAGTTCCTCTTGAGCGGGAGCCATCAATGGCGAATGAAACGCGCCTCCTACTTTCAGTTTAAGGGCACGTTTTGCACCGGCTGCCAACATTTTTTCGCATGCTGCATCAATACCCTCCATTGTGCCGGAGATTACTACCTGTCCGGGACAATTATAGTTTGCGGGAGCTACGATATCGTCAACTTCTTCGCATAGTTCCGCAACTTTCTCATCAGGAAGTGCGAGAACCGCCGCCATTGTTGAAGGCTTAATATCGCAGGCTTTCTGCATGGCGTGAGCACGTTTGGAAACCAATTTCAAGCCTTCCTCGAAACTCAAAGCTCCGGCTGCCACAAGTGCAGAAAATTCACCGAGTGAATGACCAGCCACCATGTCAGGTTTGAATTCATCACCGAGAGATTTTGCAAGAATAACACTGTGAAGGAATATGGCAGGCTGCGTTACACTGGTCTGCTTCAAATCCTCTTCTGTGCCTTCAAACATTAAATCTGTAATTCTAAATCCAAGCACCTCGTGGGCTTTTTCAAACATTGCGCGAGCTTCAGGATTATTATCATACAAATCCTTACCCATTCCTACAAATTGGGCGCCTTGTCCCGGGAATACGTATGCTTTCATCTTTTTTCCTTAATATTCTTTAGTAGTTATTATTGTTTCTTATATCTCTATTTCAAATCGCAAAATTAATAATATTTTTCCATTTAACATTCTCATGTTTCAAAAATGTTTATGCCAAGTCCTGACTTAAAATTATTTGTTTATTATGTAATGGGTTCTTGCAAATAAATTTATAATTTGCTATATTCGCAATTATTATCAACCCTGCTTATGGATAGAAAGCTTCCAATATTTGATGATTTGTTTGAAGCAGCAGACCTTTCTCATCTTGTGAATGAGGAGGTGGTAACATACGGTCAATCCCGAATGAAACTTGAAGACGACCGGCTCGGAATGGAATATTATGGAAAAATCCAACGCAAGGAAGGAATAAAAGAAGGTGAAAACAGAATGTTAAAAGATATAGTAAAGAAACTTATTGACTGCGGAATGTAGGTGAAAGAAGTTGCAACAAAATTAGGTTATTCAGATTCTTTCATTGCGACTCTTTGTAGATAATTATACGATTTAATGAGATTAAGATAAAGTATCCATGAATTTCAAATACTGAAATTCATGGATACTTTATCAATTTAATAGAAAGAAAAATATTTATTCTCATTAAACCTTTTGAATGTTATTAACTCTAAAATTTGTATACCATATTTGACTAAGCTTATTAAGTACTTCTTTATCAGAAAAATGAAAAATTTTTTACTGACTTTTTCTTTATTAAATCTATCTACTTTTGCTGTATTCGCAGATGGCACAATAACAGGAAGAGCTATTTCGAAAGCATCCGGAGAGCCAATTGATTTTGCTACAGTTCAACTTCTTACAACTGCAGGTAAACCTACTACCATAGGTACTGAAACAGGTCTTGACGGCACTTTTACACTTTCAAACGTCAAAGACGGAAAATATATTTTGAGAATATCTTCTGTCGGTCTTATCAATCAGGAACGACCCGTTACAATAACAGGAAAAAATGTGTCGGTTGGTGATTTAAAATTAACAGACGATACTAAAGTTCTTCAGGAAGTTGTGGTGGAAGGAATGAAATCTCAAATGCGTTTCGAACTTGATAAAAAAGTTTTCCAAGTTGATTCCAACATCGCGGCTTCAGGTCAATCCGCATCTGAATTGCTCGAATCTATACCTTCTGTGGAAGTCGACCAAGATGGGGAGGTGTCTTTGAGAGGAAATTCTTCCGTAACTATATGGATCAACGGAAAAGAATCCGGATTAACAGCCGATAACAGAGCGCAGATACTCGAACAAATTCCAGGTGAAACCATCGAAAGCATAGAAGTTATCACCAATCCTTCCGCTAAATACAGTCCGGAAGGCACCTCCGGCATCATAAATATCGTTTTGAAAAAAGATCGCCGAGGCGGCTATTTCGGTTCAGCTGAATTAGGTGCCAACATTAAAGGAGGTGGGAATGTCGGGGTAAATTTCAATTATAATTCATCCAAATGGGAAACATACGCGAGTGTAGGCTTCCGTATGCGTCATAACACCGGAGGCTCCAAATCTTATCGAAATTACGATGAAAATGGTGAGTATCTTAACTCTGAAGGGAAACGCCGAAATCATGGCAACAACCTTTTTTTACGCGCCGGAGCAACTTATAATCTCAGTAGTAAAGACCATTTCTATTTAAACGCTTTCGGAATGTTCGGACGCCGTTGGGGCTACAACACCACAGACTATCATACTAATATTATTTCAAACCATTGGAGTTCAAATAATTCATATAATGATAATTGGTCGCGCAATTCAAGTGCTCACGCGGAATTGGGTTATAAGAGAGAATGGGAGAAAAACCATACCCTTGACGTCATGCTCGCTTATAATTATTGGGGAGGTCCGAATGATAAAACTTATCGCGATTCCTACCTCTTTTTCGACCCCGATATTAAACCTTCTGAAGAATATAAAGAACAGAAACAATCCATCAAAACAACCTCAATCGAAGCCAAAATTGATTATGTCAAGCAACTCACTTCCTAGCTAAAATTAGAGTCTGGCTATCAAGGCAATTACAGTCGGGAAAATACCC
>VIDP01067702.1_pt1 | contig 11575 bp, 8 predicted proteins | sample 5025131 | NCBI WGS metagenome assembly VIDP01 (sample SAMN11853144, study PRJNA449069) | gut metagenome | isolation source: stool from male vole | host: Microtus ochrogaster | place: USA:Florida | collected 2017
GCCGCGGTGAATGGCGCCGAGATGACGCAGGCCGGCGTTGTGTATGCGCTCGAGGGCGCCGATCCATAGCTCAAGGTCGGGGTTGACGGGATTCTTCACCAGCACGGGCACTTCGGTGGCGCCGAGTTCGGCCATGGTGTCGGCAATCTCTTGCACGGCAAAGGGGTTGGCCGAGGTGCGGGCTCCGATCCACAGGATGTCGATGCCTGACTCGATGGCGTCGATGGTGTGTTGGCGCGTGGCCACTTCCGTGGCGGTTTTCATGCCGTAGATCTGCTTGGCCTTGGCCATCCATGCCAGGCCCGGTTTGCCTACGCCTTCAAAGCCGCCCGGTTTGGTGCGCGGCTTCCAAATTCCGGCGCGGAGAATCTTGATTCCGTTTGCGGCGAGTTCGGCGGCGGTTTCGAGCAGCTGTTCTTCACTTTCGGCCGAGCAGGGGCCGGCAATTATAATAGGATCGGTTGTGCGATCAATGATTGGTTCTAAGTCGGTGAGTGCCATAATGATTATTCGGGTTGGTCGTTGAGGTCGTCGTAGGTTTGATATAGGAAATCGTTGTAGGGGAAGCGCTCCATGTGAATGGCCTTGGCATCGTCATATATCATCCGCTTCAGGTTGTCGATGCCAATGTCTTTTTTCGCCGATATGAAAGCGCATTTGCCGTTGAGCTTGGCCATCCATGTCTGTTCGAGTTCTTCGAGCGGAATGTTTTCGCGGGTGCGGGGCGTAAGGTCGTCGGCATCCTTGGGGGTGAACTTAAAGGCGTCGATTTTATTGAACACCATTATTACGGGCTTTTCGCCGGCGCCGCAAATTTCCTGCAAGGTTTTGTTAACAACTTCAATCTGCTCCTCAAACTGCGGGTGGCTGATGTCGACAACGTGGAGCAATATGTCGGCATCGCGAACTTCGTCGAGGGTGCTCTTAAAGGAGTCGACAAGGTGGGTCGGCAGCTTGCGGATAAAGCCCACGGTATCTGTGAGCAGGAACGGCAGATTGTCGATAATCACCTTGCGCACCGTGGTGTCGAGCGTGGCAAAGAGCTTGTTTTCGGCAAAAACCTCGCTTTTACTCAAAACGTTCATCAGCGTCGACTTGCCGGCATTGGTGTAGCCCACCAGCGCCACTCGAGTTAGCTTGCCGCGGTTTTTGCGCTGGATATTCTTTTGGCGGTCAATGCTTTCAAGCTCCTTTTTCAGGCGAGAAATGCGGTCGAGGATTATGCGTCGGTCGGTTTCGATCTGAGTTTCACCCGGGCCGCGCATGCCGATGCCGCCGCGCTGGCGTTCAAGGTGGGTCCACATGCGCGTCAGGCGTGGCAGCAGGTATTGATACTGCGCCAGTTCCACCTGTGTTTTCGCCGTTGCCGTTTGGGCGCGCTTGGCAAAAATGTCGAGAATCAGCGACGTGCGGTCCAGAACCTTGATCTGCAGCTCGCGCTCGATATTGAGCACCTGCTTCGTGGTCAGGTCATCGTCGAAAATTATCATGCCGATTTCATTTTCCTCGACATACTGCTTGATTTCCTGTAGTTTACCTTTGCCAACGAAACTTACGCGGTCGGCATGGTCAAGCTTTTGCGTAAAAATCTTAACCGTTTCGGCGCCGGCCGTATCGGCCAGAAAAGCCAGTTCGTCGAGATATTCCAGAGCCTTCTGCTCAGGTTGCTGCGGAGTGATGAGGCCCACGAGTACCGTGCGCTCATTCGCCTCCTTATTTAAAATCATATCCTTCATATAGACTGCAAATTTACAAAATTCTCCTGTCTATAACAATTTTTCCCACAAAAACTGTGCCGGCTTTCACAAAAATTAAAAGTTCAATTTGCTAAATACCTGCAAAATTATTAACTTTGCCAACGCAGACCGCTCTGCAGAGCCCCGGTCGCGGGTTAAGCGGGTGGGATGCGGACATATTTATTTAGATGCGTTTACTCGGCGCTCTTTCTTGACAGTTAGGAATCTGGAAAATTTCAACGATAAAGTCGGGAGTGAGACAACGGTAGATGCCTCTTGCGGTTATATGGCAGCATATACATGCGTGAGGTTCTGCGTTGTCCGTTCACCTTTATCGGGCATTCCAGAGCCTCTAACTGATGAGCGGGCAACAAGTAAGGCCGTCACGCATTTTTTTCTAACCCCTTAACTGCCAACGCAGTCGGCCCCGAGGCATTCAATCATCACAATGAAGCGACATTTACTGCTATCGCTTACGGCCTCCCTGCTCGCCATCGTCGCCACGGCCGGCGACTTCACCTACACCTACGAGGGCCAAACACTAACTTACACCGTCCTCGACGAAACCGCCAAAACATGTGAGGTGGGCCGAAATTCCGGTATTAAGGGAAATGTGGTCGTTCCGGCAGAGGCAACTACGGCGGGTGTGAAATATACGGTTACACGAATCGGCCACCTTGCGTTTTATAACTGTTATCTAAACTCGGTGTCGTTGCCAAACACGATTGAGAGTATTGAAAGCGAAGCCTTCTATGCATCTTGTGTAAACGCCGTTGATTTCGGAACTTCGGTTAAAAGCATTGGCATGTTTGCCTTTCAGGGCACTAACCTCACAAAAGTGAATCTTCCCAATTCTGTTAAAACTATTGCTGACTATGCATTCGAAACCTGTCTCTCTTTATCAACTATTAATCTCGCCTCGGTGGAAACTATAGGGGAGCTCGCCTTTCGAAATTGCAACCGATTGAAGTCCGTAACAATCCCGAAGTCGGTTACGTCAATAGGTCAAGGAGCATTTACCAGATGTGGGGGCTTGAAAGAAATAATCGTTGATAGTGCTAATGCTAATTTTGTGGCTGTTGACGGAGTGTTGTTTGATAAAGATCTCACGACTCTGATTCAATATCCTGCCGGAAAGACTATAGATGAATGGTCTATATCGTCCGGAGGTCTCCTTTCAACCACGCCCACCATCATCCCAACTGAATATGTGGTTCCAAATTCTGTCAAAAACATATCGGGCTGGTCGTTTGCCAGTTGTTATGGTCTTGTTTCGGTTGATATTCCAATGGGTGTAGAGACTGTAGGATATTTTGCTTTTGACTGTAAGTATCTAAGATCAGTTACAATAAGGTCTATACAACCACCATTGTGTGAGTCGGGAACCCCCTTTGGAAATATTCAGGATTATGCAACGCTGAATGTTCCGGATGTGTCGTTAGAAACATATAAATCGGCAAAATATTGGCAGAATTTCCCTAATATCGTAGGATTTGAAGCCGTGGATACCGTCAAAATAGGTAGTCTGAATTATATTGTTAACCACGGGCTGAAAACGGCCACCGTGACCTTTGCTGAGCAGAACAGTTTGAGCAACTATGAGGGCCTGCAGGGCATTATCATTCCGGAGACGGTTGAGTTTGAGGGCGAGACTTATAAGGTAACTGCAATTGGTAAGGAGGCGTTTAATAATTGCTGGGGGTTGAAGGCGGTGTCGCTGCCGGAGACTTTGCAGTCAGTTGACGAGTTGGCGTTCGGCTATTGCACTTCGCTTCGATCAGTTACCATTCCCGACAATGTTACCACCATTGCCGACGAGGCCTTTACCGGCTGCAGCGCCTTAGCTTCGGTTACCATCGGCAACTCTGTGGAAACCATAGGTGACTATGCATTCTTTGGCTGCACAGGTCTGGCCGCCATTCATGTTCCGGAATCGGTAAAAAGCATCGGCGAAAACGCCTTTATGGGCATCCACTGGATTGACGAGGTGCACGCCAAGTCGCAGACTCCGGCCGAAGCCCCGGCATCGGCATTCAGCGCCAACGCCTACAAGAACGCAACGCTCGTGGTGCCCGACGGCGCCGCCGAGACCTATAAGGTGCATCCGACGTGGTCGAACTTCATGGCTATCCGCGAAGTGAGCAATCAGCCGACAAAGATTGAGGTAGTTGACGGCGCGATTGTGGTTAAGGGCGCGGAAAGCGTTCTCATCTACAACACTTCGGGCGCACAGGTTTATGTCGGCGAGGCAGGGCGCATCGAACTCCCCTCGGGCATCTACCTCGTAGCCACCGACTCCGTTACCAAGAAAGTACGCATCTAATAGAAACACCCGAAGACAAACTTTGCGGAGATGTGGGTTTGTCTTCGGGTGTTCATTTCTCGGTTAGTGTTTGGGCAAGGGCGTTCATTTTCAGGCAGAGGGCGCGGGTGAGAGGCGTTTTCGGCGGGAGACCGAGCGAGATTATCAGCAGGCGGCCGGCGCTACATTGATTGAAGTCGTGGGCGGCCGGCTTGAAGCGCTCGCCAAAGGCTTCGTGGGTTAGAAGAATGACGGAGGCGCCAATTGTCTCAGCTTCGGCTCTTATTGCTTTTTCTTCTTTTGAAATAAAGGGCGAAACTAAAACAGCGCCTTTTGCTGCTTGTGTCAAAAACTCGTTTTTTGTGCGGAGTTTGTCTTCGGGTGTTAGTTTGCTGCTGATTTTAACCGCCTCTTTATCGGGGTTGCGCAGTAGGAAGAGGTTGCCGTAGGCTTCGCAATCAACATTTCCGATTTTGAGTTTGCGGGTGAGTTGGAAAAATTGAGGAAATTGTTGCCGCATGGCGAGCCTGTGCGGGTTCTCGCGAATATATCTGAAAAGGCCGTCGAGGCTTCGTTTCAGTAACAGGGGCTTGTCGCAGTAACCGGGCTGAAAAACCGATTGTCCATATTGGGTTCCGATGTTTGAAACGAGGGCTTGAATGTAGTCGTCAAGGTGTTTATCCGACCATTCCTTTACGCGTAAAAGAATGTGGATATGGTCGGGCATGACCATGAACTGATATATTTGAAGAATTGGAAAAATTTTTTGAATTTGGAGAATGGCTCCTGCAATCAGATGGCCTAAAGCCGATTCTTCTATATGGGCTGAGCCCGGCATTCCCGGAGGTATGCGAGCATCGCCTTTAACCATGCCGAACGGCTCAACACCATCTGCCTTTTTGAGAATCAGATGGTAGATGAATGGGGCGTGATAGTTATGCGCAAACGCGCGTTTGTGGCTTGCGGGCGTGGTGGCCATTGCTTGATTTGGATTTGGTTGCAAAGTTAGAAAAAAATGTGGAATCTGGGTTATTTCGTTAAAAAAACTTTAACAGGTTGCGAAGGTGGGGAAGTTGTGTTAAATTTGAGCTATGATTACGCGAATAATCAACGAAAAAGAGATACAGAAGCTGCGCAATCTGTTGGCCCAGAGCGAAAAGATTGTAATTACAGGTCATCTCGCCCCCGACGGCGACGCCATAGGCTCGTCGCTTGGCCTAATGCTCACCCTCCCCGCCCTCGCCAGCGACTTCACCTAGACCTACACCCACCAAGCCCTCCCCTACACCGTCCTCGACGAAGCCGCCAAAACCTCCGAAACCAAATCCGGAACCAACTGGAATAATGCCGGCAATTCGGTATCCGGCAGCTTGATTCTCACATCATGAAAATGAAATATTATTATATAAAAGAAATATTTTGTAACTTTGCATTTGGATATTATTAGTGTTAAATCTATGCGAAACATAAGAAATGTCATATTTGCAATAGCAGTTTCATTCTTTTTGATGGCTAATGCTGAAAAAGAGAATGAATTCTCTTATGAAAGTGGAGATTTTGATGGTACGCGCCTTAACTATCGTATGGCTGTCATTAACTCCGACGTCCACGCTCCTGAAAACATCGTAATATTCCTTCACGGAGGAAGTGCGCAGGGAGTTGACAATGAGGCGCAATTACAAACTAAAGCTGTGGATGACATTTACAATTTTCTGAAAGACAATGGCTATCACGCACGCTTGCTTGCTCCTCAAGTTCCTGATGGCCACCAATGGGAAGGCGAATATCTGCCTGCGATAAAGGCATTATCGGAAAAATATATTATTGCAGAAGGGTCAGAAAGTTTCATCCTTGGCGGTTCGATGGGAGGATACGGAGTATGGAATCTGCTGACTGCATATCCTGATTATTTCGCAGGTGCCATGCCTGTGGCTTGCAACACTCCAAGAATTCCGGTGGAGAATTTCGGCGCCACAAAGATATATTCCGTGGTCGGTGGTAGGGATGCCAACCGTAATTTAGATGCAATCCAATCATTTTTCAGCCGGTTGGAGGCCATATCGCTGAAGGGGGCAAAACTTGATATTGAATATGATTGGAATCATCGGGAGACGTGCGAATGGAGTTTTACTCCAGAACGGTTGAAGTTCCTTTTGTCAAAATCAGCTTTTGAAGCAAACGGACTAATTGAAACGAATGATAATTCCTATACCTGCACTAATGAATTAATTTATGATCTCACGGGAACTGTCTATCCGTATTCTGATATGGACAATCTTCCCGCAGGGCTTTTCATAATTAAAGGAGAAAAAAAGATTAAATTTCTAAAGCGGTGAGATAGAACCATGACGCACCTAACGTTGCTCTTTGGCCTATTTGGGGGATGCGAATGGCATAAGGGCGGGGTGGCCATTGCTTGATTTGGATTTGGTTGGAAAGTTACAAAAAAATGTGGAATCGGGGTTATTTCGTTAAAAAAACTTTAACAGGTTGCGAGGGTGGGGAATTTGTGTTAAATTTGCGCTATGATTACGCGAATCATAAACGAAAAAGAGATACAGAAGCTGCGCAATCTGTTGGCCCAGAGCGATAAGATTGTAATTACCTGTCATCTTGCCCCCGACGGCGACGCCATAGGCTCGTCGCTTGGCTTGATGCACACCCTCAACGCCATCGGCAAGAATGCAGTTGTGGTAACCCCCGACCTTGTGCCGAAAAGTTTGCAATTTCTGCCCGGAGTTAAGGATACGATTGCCTTTACGCGCCACGATGAGTATGTTACCAAACTACTTGCCGAAGCCGACCTGATTTTTTGCCTCGACTATAACGAGTCCTATCGCATTGACCGCATGGAGCCGGCTCTGCTCGCATCGAAGGCCCCGAAGGTGCAGATTGACCATCACCTGAATCCCGGCGATTTTGCCGACGTTCTTATTTCGCATCCCGAATCGAGCTCCACTTCGATGCTGGTGTTCAGGGTTTTGTGTCGCCTGGAACTGTTTGACCGCATAAACCGTCAGGCTGCCGAATGTATCTTCACAGGCATGATGACCGATACCGGCAATTTTTCATATAATTCCAACGAGCCTGACCTCTATATTGTAATTGCCGAGCTGCTGCGCAAGGGCATAGATAAGGACCGGCTTTATCAGCGCGCGTGCAACACCTTTTCTGAATCGTCGCTGCGCCTCAACGGCTACGCCATGAGCGAAAAAATGGAGCTGCTTCCCCAACATCGCTGCTCGCTGATTACCCTCGACGCCAAAGAACTCGAACGCTTCAAATATGAGAAAGGCGACACCGAGGGCCTGGTGAACAAGCCATTGGCCATGCCCGAAGTTTTATGGAGCGTTTACCTGCGCGAAGACCCTACGCACATAAAAATTTCCATGCGCTCCAAGGGGCGCTTTCCGGTCAATCTGGTCTGCAATGAGGTTTTCGGCGGCGGCGGCCATTTGAACGCTGCGGGCGCTGAATTCAAGGGTCCGCTCGAAGATTGCAAAAAACGCTTGCTCGAAGCAATGCCTAACTACGATAAATATATTCCTGAATGAAGAAATTCCTCAATATTATGCTTGGCGCGCTGCTGCTCGCGGCTCTTCCGGCCTGTAAGGACAAGGAGAGCTATGCCGACCTGCTGCGCGACGAAAACTATGCCGTAAACAACTTCCTTGTTAATTATCCGGTAATTACTTCCGTGCCGGTAGATTCGGTGTTTGTTACCACAAAGGATATCGAAGCCGACCCCACTTTCCGCGAGGAATTTAAAGACCTCAACGCAACCGAGCTCCATGAGCAGGCCATTCAGCGCACGCCGTTCTATCGCATGGACGATGATGGCTACGTTTACATGCAGGTGCTCGACCGCGGCACAGGCGCGCGGGCCGTTGCCGACCAGCAGGTGTGGTTCCGCTTTACGCGCTATAACCTTAAAATAGCCTATGAAACCGGCCAGTGGGAGCCCTCGGGCAACGAGCAGGATGTTGCCTCGAACCCGACTTCTTTCCGCTATCAGAACACCTCGCTGTCCTCAACCACCAACTGGGGCACCGGTATTCAGATACCGCTCGACTATTTGAAACTCAACTGCCACGTGCGCCTCGTAATCAAGAGCTATCTCGGACCGGTTCAGGAGGTTTCGTCGGTTTATCCGTTCCTCTACAACATCCGCTATTATCCTTCAAGAATCTAACCAAAATCTATTAAACCAACAACATGTCACTGATCAAATCCATTTCCGGCATTCGCGGTACCATCGGCGGTGTGCCCGGCGAAGGACTTTCACCCCTGGATGTGGTGAAGTTTACTGCTGCTTATGCAAAATTCATCCGCAAATCCTCGCCCGTTAAATCAAATACTATCGTAGTTGGCCGCGACGCCCGCCTGTCGGGCAAGATGGTCGACAAACTCGTTGTCGGCACCCTCATGGGCATGGGCTTCGACGTTGTCAACATCGGCTTGGCATCTACCCCGACCACCGAAATCGCCGTTACCGGCGAAGGTGCCTGCGGCGGCATAATCCTTACCGCCTCCCACAATCCCAAGCAGTGGAACGCACTTAAGCTGCTGAACCACAACGGCGAATTCCTCAATGCCGCTGAAGGCGCCGAAGTTCTGGCCATTGCCGCTGCCGATGATTATTCATTCGCCGAGGTAGATGACCTGGGCCACGAATTCAAGAACACTACCTACGACCTCAAGCACATCGACTCCGTGCTCGCCCTGCCGCTGGTCGACGTTGAAGCCATCCGCAAAGCTAACTTCACCGTGGCCATCGACGCAGTGAACTCGGTTGGCGGCATCATTATGCCCAAATTGCTGCGCGCCCTCGGCGTTAAAAACGTTGTTGAACTCAACTGCGAGGCCACCGGCAAGTTTGCCCACACTCCCGAACCTATTCCCGAAAACCTCACCCAGATTGCCGACCTGATGAAAGAAGGCAAAGCTGATGTAGGCTTTGTTGTAGACCCCGACGTTGACCGCCTTGCCATAGTTATGGAAAACGGCGAAATGTTCGTTGAAGAATATACCCTCGTGGCAGTTGCCGACTACGTGCTCAGCCACACTCCCGGCGCTACCGTCAGCAACCTGAGCTCCTCGCGTGCGCTGCGCGACATTACCCGCGCCCATGGCTGCTCCTATTCCGCATCGGCCGTTGGCGAAGTGAACGTAACAACCGAAATGAAGCGCACCGGCGCCGTTATCGGCGGCGAAGGCAATGGCGGCGTTATCTATCCCGAACTCCACTATGGCCGCGACGCGCTGGTTGGCGTTGCCCTCTTCCTGACCCTCATGGCCAAGAGCGGCAAAAAGGTTACCGAACTCAAAGCCGGCTATCCTCCCTACGCGATTGCCAAGAATAAAATCGAACTGACTCCCGAAATCAACGTCGATGCTATTCTTGCTGCCGTTAAGGAAAAATTTGCCAACGAGGAAATCACCGACATCGACGGCGTTAAAATCGATTTCGCCGACAAGTGGGTGCACCTGCGCAAATCTAACACCGAGCCGATTATCCGCATCTATTCCGAAGCCTCGACCATGGCCCAGGCCGAAGAACTTGCCGAGCAGATTAAGGCCGTTATCAACTCCTTAGTATAAACATCCTTACTTGTGGGGGCATTCGTGTTGGTTAATGCCCCCACATTCACACCCCTCTTTTTTTGAAGTGCGACAGCTATTTTTTTACCTTTTGAGCCTTGTCAGTCTTGCCGCTGCGTCGGAGCAGCGCGCTTTGGTGCGCCTGAGCGTTGCGTGTATGCGCTCGCGCCCCTCACACACAGCCGAACAAACCTCGCAGGCCCTGATGGGCACCCCGGTAAAGATTCTCGAAAAAGGCCCCGAATGGTCGCGGGTTGAGACCCCCGACTGCTATCATGGCTGGATTATCAACCACTCGATGGTCTTTCCCACCGCCGAAGAGATGCAGGCCTGGAGTAATGCCGAAAAGGCCATAATCACCGCCCCCTACGAGCTGCGCGATGCCGATTGCCGCACCGACCTTGTTGCCGGCGACGTTTTGGTTATCGACGGCGACTCTCTTTGTCTGCCCGACGGCCGTAAGATTCTTGCCCCCGCAGGCGCTTTCGAGCCGTTGAACCGGCTGTCGGCCAAGCCCTTCAACCCCGCGCGCCTGCCGCGCACTGCCGAACTCTACATGGGTTCGCCATATCTTTGGGGCGGACTGTCGCCCAAGGGCATGGATTGCTCCGGACTGGTGCGCATTGCCTACGCCGCCCAAGGGCGCTTGCTTGCGCGCGATGCCTCGCAGCAGATTCATCTTGGCGTTGAGGTGCCTGCCGACTCGCTGCAGGCCGGCGACTTGCTTTTTGTCGGCGATCCGAAAACCGGCCGCATAACCCACGTGGCCATCTATGACCGCGACGGCGAGTTCGTGCACTCGTCGCAGCTGGTGCGCCGCAACAGCCTCGACCCGAAATCGCCCCTTTATCTGCCCTACAACATTGTTGCCCGCCGCCGCATCGCCGGAATTCCGATGTCCTCCCTATATAAATAAGGTGGATTTCGGGCCGCTTTGCTGCCCCGAAAAACAAAAAAATGGCGATTTTTTTTGGTGTTACAAAAATAATTGATAAATTTGCAATTAGATTTTGATTAGTTTCAACTGACTTAAGCTAATATCTGAACAATTTTTTTATTTTTAACCAATAACTAACTATTTAAATCACAACATTCTAAACAATGGAAGCTACAAACTCCAAAGCTCCGGTTAAGTCTAATGTAACCGGCGTAAAGAACGCATTCCTGGTAATCATCGCATGTTTCGTTGTTGCCGTTTGCGCATTCCTGTTCTTCTTCGGCGCTCCCAGCCACTTTGAATTCGAAGGCGAAGCACCCGCATCTATGTGGTTCTTCGACGGTGAATCTCACCCCACCGACCTTATCGGTACTATCTTCAAAGGCGGCATCATCGTGCCTGTTCTTCAAACCCTCTTCCTGACTGTTATCGTTCTTTCCGTAGAACGTGCAATCGCTCTGAAGTCTGCTAAGGGCGCCGGCAACATTGCCAAGTTCGTAGCTGCCATCAAAACCAAACTCGAAAGCAACGACATCGCCGGTGCTCAGGCTCTCTGCAAAAAGCAGAAAGGCTCTGTTGCTGCCGTAGTTTCTGCCGCTCTCGTTCGCTACGAAGAAATGGACAAAAACACCGTCCTGACCAAAGAACAGAAAGTTCAGACCCTCCAGAAAGAAGTTGAAGAAGCAACCGCTATGGAAATGCCTTCGCTCCAGCAGAACCTCCCCATCGTGGCTACCCTCACCACTCTCGGTACTCTCGTTGGTCTGCTCGGTACCGTTATCGGTATGATCAAATCGTTCCAGGCTCTGTCTGCTTCGGGTGCTCCTGACTCCACCGCCCTGTCAACCGGTATTTCTGAAGCACTTGTGAACACCGCCTTCGGTATCGCAACCGGTGCTTTCGCTGTTATCTCCTACAACTTCTACACCAACAAGATCGACAACCTGACCTACGCTATCGACGAAATCGGCTTCTCGATCGTTCAAACCTTCCAGGCTA